>OGYE01000895.1_pt1 | contig 19676 bp, 10 predicted proteins | sample 1576471 | NCBI WGS metagenome assembly OGYE01 (sample SAMEA3541532, study PRJEB24748) | human gut metagenome | biome: human gut; feature: human-associated habitat; material: faeces | place: China | collected 2012
AATGTTGAATGTTGAGTGTTGAATGTTGAATTAGGCTAGCGCCCTTGAGTCCGTGAGGCAACTCAACATTCAACATTCAACAATCAACATTAAATTTAACGCTTATGCAAGAACAAATAAATCTTACAATTCCGAAGGGCTGGAACCAATGTACTCCCTCCCAGTTGGAAGCCCTCGCTGCCATCATGCAGGAGCAGATAGCCAAAGTAGACCGCTATCACCCTTTCGATATGCAGAAGGTGAAAATAGCCGTCTTCTTTCTTTTTGCCGGGATAAGCATCAATGCCTATCCCGACCCTCGTCTGCCCCTCAATGAGCAACATTACCTGGTAAGCATAGAGCCGCAGAAGAAGAGCCTCCTGAAGAAGCTCCTCTCCCTCTGTGCCCCCGTTCCCAGCGATTCTATCGCTGGTCCCCAGTCGGCTAGCCATTTCCCCCTCTACCTCTGGCAGCTCAACTATTGGCTCTCCCCGAAAGCCAAGACCGATGATAAGACCTCCCCTGAGTATATCGCCCAGGGCGCAGGTCTTCTCGACTGGCTGGATGCAGATAGCGGTAATTTCCTCACCCGCTTCCCCTATCCGATTATCGGACAGAAAGCCAAGTGGTATCGTCGCGCAAAAGCCTTCCGTGGTCCGAATCCCGACCTCGATGGTTTCTCCTGGCAGCAATACCGTTTCGCCAGCGATATGATGCAGACCTATACCCAGTTAAGCAATAACCTGGTAAAGATGAAGCAGATGAATAAGTTCACCGAGGAACAACTCCAGACGCAAGCTCAGAGTGTAGCAAGTGCAAGAAACATGTTCCTTGCCACCATCTTTAACACCACCACCCAGTCCGTCGACGCAACAACCGGTATCACGAAGTACGATTTTCATTATGAGTCGAAGCAGTTCACCGAGAACGCAGGTTATTTCGTCAAATACCCGGAAGCCAACTGGCAGGTTATCCTCTTCTGGTGGAGCGGCATCATGCACACCCTAGCCCATCGCTACCCTCACGTTTTTAAGGTGCAGAAGGTAGATAATAAAAAGCCGCAAACCCCGATGGAAATCTACACAGCCACCACCGCCACGATGCAGAAGTATGCCGGCTTAACGGAAGACCAGGTCAACACCCAATCCTATTCCCTCGTTCTCGAACATCTCGAAAGGTTGTCAAAAGAGAATGAGGAAATGGAAAAGATAAGGAGAAACAAATGATAGATGTAAAGGCATCTGTATACTTTTTTAAAAGCCTCAGTTCCCAGCGATTCTATCGCTGGTCCCTCCCCTCTTTGTCCCCTCAAAAACCATAAAAAGCCCTAATTTTACACTCAGAAAAGGAGAAAAGCGGGCGCGCGTATATCGCCACCCTTCTCTCTTTCCATCACATTCAGGATAACATAAAAAAAGAAACGCAAAAAATGGCAAGCAAAAACAAAAACAGAGTAACCAACCTGCAGCAGCTCCAAAATCGTAGTGAGGAACTGAAAGATGCAGGCTATGTAGCCGTTCGGCCAGATGCTTTTACGTCGCCTAAGAACGGTGGCAATAAGGTCTTTTCCTGGAATGACTACGTTCACAGCATGCTCCTTACCACAGCCGGTATGTCGGCAAGCGGTGGCGATGCAAGCGGTTCTGCAGCACGACAGCAGGTTTCCACTATCTTTGCTTCGAGTGGCGGCGAGAACCTGGGCAAACCGAAAGGCGTAGGTACCGAAGGCTTAGGCTTTATGGAATGGGGTATGGCCAACCGACTGCCTAACCTTATCTGGATGCTCTCCCGTATGTCGCCTTTTACCGCAGCAGGAGTAGATTACATCAAGAAGATACTGGTAGGTCGCGGTCCCGCAGCCAAGTATCACTACACCCAGTACGTTGGCGGTAACATCACAGAAAAATATATCCCTTACGAGAGCGCAGGAGTCCTGCTCCGAGGTCAGATAGCTGACCTCAAAGCCAAGGAAGAGGCAGCCGCCGAAGCCAAGCGCCAGAACGAGCAGCAGAACCAGAACGGGCAGTCTCAGCAGGAGGAGTCACCGTTCTCTGCGGTTCAATCGCAGGTCTTATCCTCCGATGAAGGGGAAAGCGAGGAGATGAAATCTCTGAAAGAAGCTCTCCGCAAATGGGAAGAAACCAATGCCCAGCTTCGTGATTTCCTGGAAAACAACGATCTTATGCAGACCTTCCTCGACCTGGCAGGAGATATGGCTTTGATGTCACAATGCTTTGTAGAGCTCCAGCTCAATCAGCGTTCCCTCGACGAGAACGGCAAGGCCGTTCCTACTGCACAGTGGACTCCGAAGGTGATCGGTCTGAAGCATCGCAGCATCTTCACCACCCGACTGGAGCGCATGGACGAGAACTACCGCATCAACTATGCCTACGTCAGCAATCAGTGGCTCGACCCTACCCAATACGTCGGCGTGCAGAAAGAGGAAGACCGCAAGATAGCGGCTATCCCTTATCTCCCTACCACATCAGCCGTAAAGGATTTGCAGCGCAATATCCGTGAGGCACGTCAGAAGCAGGTAAGCCGCAAGAAACGCCCTACCCGCTTCATCATGTCGCCAAGAGATTTCGGTGGTCCGTACTATGCCGATGCCCTTTGGCACTCCATCTTTGCCGGCAGCATCTTTGAATACGCCTTCACCATCGTAGATGACCGCCTTACCCGAAAGCGCAACAGCAACATCATCGGTAGAGTGATCTATATCCATCAGGACTATATCAGCAGGCTCTATCAGCAGCAGGGTGAAAAGAAAAAGAAAACCCAGGGCGAGATTCAGAACGAAATCTTTACCTCTATCAACACATGGCTCGCTAACCCCGATAATGCAGGTCAGGCGCTCATTTCCTCTGCCTTCACGGGCAGCGATGGGAAAGAGCACAAAGCTTGGGAAATCGTAGAAATCGAAACCAAGGCAAATGATCAGGCGAATGCTGATAAGACCGAGTTGCAGGAAATAAGCAGCATTATCTTCTTTGCCATGGGTCTTGATGCAAAGCTCATTGGTAATACTCCTGGCGATACGGCATCATCGGGCGGTACAGACCTGAGAGAGCGCTTCCTGGTCAAGCAAATCCAGTTTGCTCCTTTACAGCAGTTGATGATACGCCCGCTGGAAGTTTTGAGCCGCTTCAACGATTGGGATGAGCACCTGGTATGGCTGATAGATAGAGAGGTATTGACTACCCTCGATAACTCGAAAACCGGAGTGGCGAAACAGGGGCAGGAATAATGTTGAATTTTGAGTGTTGAATGTTGAATTAGGCATACGCCATCGAGTCCGTGAGGCAATTCAACATTCAACATTCAACAATCAACATTAAAATAAACATTCAACATTCAACACTCAACATTAAAAAGATATGATACTCTTCACGAATCAAGAACTCAGGCTTCACCTCCCCAGCAATGCCGTGGACGATGTAGCCAACCTGCAGGGTATGCTCGACAATAGCGAAAAGGACTTTTTGAAACCTCGCCTGGGAGCATCCCTATACGACCGTCTCAGCAAGCAGTATGCGAGCATAGAACCCTCAGTCTTCTGCGATGCTGTCGGTGATGGTACCTACGTCAACGACCCATGGAATGAGCTTCTGCTTTATGCGCAGCGCATGATTGTGAATGATGCGATGGCACAGAACATCGAGAAGCAAGCCCTTTCTGTGAATGGCTCCGGCATCAACGTAGCTTCCAGCAACGACTATGCCGTAGCCACCGACAAGCAGATTGCTCAAGGCAAGGAAAGCTATCGCCAGTCTGCCATGACCTCGCTCAATAACCTGCTTTCCCTCTTGGAGGGATGGGCAAAGGAAGTGAATACTCCTATGCCTATCGATGCAGCGGGCGATGGTGCAGAAGGCAGCACCCCTTCAGATGGCAGTAACCAGGGTTCCTCATCTGAAGGAACAGATGAAGGAACAGATGGCGGCAAAGATGATGCAGCCGAAGCCGAGAAGAAGCAGCATGAGGCGATAGAGGAAATCGTAACCCTCTGGCAGGAAAGTAAGTACTACTACTACCATCGTGATTTGCTTTTCCCTACTTGCGAGTCTTTGCAGCCGTATCTCGATATTTACGGCAACAGAGATAAGTTCGTCCGTCTTATCCCCGATATGCTTTTTATCCAGAGTGAATATCTGGAAGAAGCATTTGGCGAAGATTTTATTCCTCGCCTCTTGCAGGCCGATGAGAACGACAAGATGCTGAAGAAGGCACGTCAGCTTGTAGCCGCCTATCTCAAGGAACGTACATCAGTTATCATTTTTGATAAGTTGACCCGCTCCACAGCGCACAATGATGCCATCACCGTAAGGGAAAGCATTCATCGGTTGCTGAAGAAAGAGGAAGCCGAGAAGCAAGCCAAACTCGATGCAGCCAAAGCTGAGAGTGCTGCAGAAGGCAGTTCCTCATCATCGACGAGTAACGCCTCCAGCGCTTCATCATCGGATAATAAAGGTGACAGCGAAGGCTACGATAACAATCAGGAAGGTTCACGCATTTTCGTCACCCCAATACTATGTTAAATGTTGAGTGTTGAATGTTGAATTAGGCATACGCCATCGAGTCCGTGAGGCAATTCAACATTCAACAATCAACATTTAAAAAAACTATTCTTAATTTTCAAATAAATAACAACAACAAGGATTTATGGAAAATTTATCTTTACAGGAAATCATCAGCATCTTGAAGCCAGCTATCGGCGCAAGAATGCTTACCCAGGAACAGAAGGATGCTTATGAGCAGGGATTGTCTCTCCTGGAAGGTGCAAGTAATGCACGCTCGTTTATTGAGAACTCACGCAAGTTTAAAGATTATCATCGCCGTACCCGACAGATGATCGCCTATCTCAACAGCTACAGCAACTCTCAAGCTAACGCTGCATCATCTGCTACCGACAAGCGACGTGTTGGCCGACCTACCAAGCAAGAACAGATTGAGTATGCCGAACTTCAGAAAAAGAAAGCCATGGAAGAGGCGAAGCAGTCTCTCTTCCCTATGCTGAAACCGGACACCACCCTGCAGCCACTCACTTACAACGGTATCGTAGCCAACCCTAACGGCGAAAGTATCGCTGCCACCATGCCCAACCTAATGCAGTTGCGTCCGTTCCTCTCTACTGCCCTTCAGGAGCAGGTGAACACCGTGCGTGACCTCCGTAGCGAAATGGCAAGCAAGGCAGAACAGGCTAAGACCAGGGCTGAAGCCAACGAGAAAGCCATCTCTCAAGGCAAAAGTGCCGTCTACACCGAGGATGAGATTGCCGCTCTCGCCACAAGAGCCGTAGAAATCGAAAGCTATATTCTTCCGGAAATCTTCAAGGCAGTAGATAGAGAGATGGGCGAATGCTATCTGCGACTGAGCGAGAAGACCGGAGACCCTGAGTATATCGCCTACGTAAAGAAAACCTTTACCGTGGACCCTCAGACCCTTCGTACCCAGTTCAAGCCTTTCTACGAGAAGGCGCAGTCTCGTGACCCTCATTTTGCCGAGCAGGTAGCCGAGAAAATTGCCAACGACCGTCCGGAAGTAAAGGCAGCACGCGATGCAGCCGCCAAGCACAAAGCAGAAGCCGATGCTCTCATCAAGTATATCCTTCGTAAGGATAAGCCATCTACCCAGACGAGAGTGAAAGGTATCAAGGAGCGCATAGACAAACTTCGCCAGGATTTCTCTGACATCGTGACCGAAGAGGAGCTTTCCGGCTATGAAGCTATTCTCACCAAAACTATAGAAGAAGCCAAAGAGGATCCCGAAGCGTAGCGCTATGCGTAATGTTGAATGTTGAGTGTTGAATGTTGAATTAGGCATACGCCCTTGCGTCCGCTAGGCTAATTTAACATTCAACACTCAACATTCAACATTTTTATGTCCCCCCTAATAAGAAAAAACCTCCTATCTTTGCCCTATAAACAAAGAAGAAAAGCAATATGGCAAAGAATAAAGAAACCCTAGAACAGCGCACGCAGCGTTTCAAGACCCTTTGCGTCAATATCCTCGCCCAGAGCGGCAACTGCCAGGAATCCCAGCATGCCTTCAAAAGTACACAGAGCATTCCGGATATGTGCGAGGCATGGCGTAAATACTGGCATGGCTTAATCACCGAGGTACCGCAGCAGGTAATCGATGCCTTCAAAGCCGTATATCCGGAGTTTAAATCAGATATTAACAAGGGCGGTATTTTCTATAATGAAGATTCGCCCACCGGTACCGTCCTTGTAGGCGATACAGACGAGGATATCCACCTCTACTCCTCCCGAAAGATATACGTCTTAGGCAAGGCACACGTTATCCTCCATAATGCGGCTACCGCCCTCGTGATGAACGAAGGCTGCAAGGTAGAACTCCTGGATGGCAGCAAGGCAACCATCAAGGCTGGTTACGGCATCGCCCGAAACTATGCCCACCTGGTAACGGGAAACGAGGCAGAAAGCTACGACCAGAGTGTAGTCTTCATCACCGATGGCACCCTTCACGACCATGGGCATCAGAAAATCAATGCTTTTGGTACGGCAACCATTGATACCTTCACCAATCGCCTCATAGATTTATACGATAACGCAAAAATAGAAATCAGAAAATGAACTCACATCTTACGATATTGATAAACGACAAGCCGGTAGCTTTGCCCGATGATTTCTCAATAGATATTGAGGACCAGAACCCCGTGTTCAACGATACGGAAATGTTCTCCTATCCTTTCTCTATTCCGCTGGACGGCAACCGATGGCTGGTAAAGAACATCGAAGATATTCATGCCGCCATGAAAGCCGTGAATATGGAGCACCTGCCTACTCGCATTCATGCCGACGGACTGCCTTTCCGTAGCGGTACCTTGGTCATGCAGGACGATGAGGAAATAACCGATTCACTCTCTATGAACATCGATGCCAGCACGCAGAGTTTCAGCGAGCTAATCAGCGACCTGCAATGCCGTGATATTCCTGTAAAGGACCAGATTATCATCGGTGAGAAAATCGGTAATGTGAGGGTGGATATAGAGAGCGACCCTGTGGTAAAGGTAAATGTTTTTGTTACCGGAGGTAAGCATAAGGATGATAAGACGGAAAACCACGAAATCAGAGCCGCCCACGTAAGCGTAAGCAAGGTTCTCGAACCGCAAGCACTCGGTTTCTCTTATCCTGCCAGTTGTAAGGAATATACAAGCACATCTACCCAGCATTATAAAGGTGATGCGTATAAGCTCTCAGAGCGTTCCTATCCGCAGAACCATACAGTAAATGAGCCTACCATCGCAAATAACGGTAACTATATAAACACCGCTGCTGCCTATGGCGAAACCGATGGCGCGGGCAGGGCAGCCGCTTACTGCAACGCCCGTATCTGTTACAAACATCATGGTCTTGATGATGACAAGAAGACGGCGAGCAGTGTTATTAGTACGAAAGACTGTACCTGGACGAACGAAGACCTTTATCCTTATTGGGTATTGGATGCCAAACGTCCGCAGTCGGGTATCTGCTTCTATGTGCTTTATTTCCTCGATTGCCTCTTTGACTATCTGGGTGTAACTTTCGATAAGCGAGCCTTAATGCAGATAGAGGATTTAAAGCATCTCTGCTTCTTCACGACCGTATGCAGCTACGATACCGTCAGCTACCAGTATGACGAGGACGATCCTACAGGCGCAAAACAACCTAATCTTCACCCTCACCATGGTACTTATTACCGAAAAGACGATGCCGAAGTCATCGCCAAGAAGAAGAAAGCTGGCGAAATCAAGACGGGTTATTTCAAAAGCCAGGAGCATATCAATTCATGGCTGGAAAGCCGTGGTTGCGGTGGAAAGATTAATATCGTAAAGGCAGAGAATAAGGACGTGCAGGAATTAACACTCCACACACCTGAAGGCACCACCGAGCATATACAGGTTGGTGAGGTTCGTGATGATGGCGGCAAAGTTACCAGTATTAGCATCGAGGCAAAAATCAGCAAGTTCAATGTTCAGGCAAACGTGCTCAATATGGTAGCCAACAGCGGCAATTTCCCAGATGAGAGTGTAAGCACCGTAATCTCCTCTCTTGAAAGCGCCTTCGGTATCAAGTTCTCGTATGATTATGAACAGAAGAAGGTAACAGCTTACCTTACTCGTGATGTACTGCGCAAGAGCGGTAATGAGGCAAGAACGTTTCATGCCAACATCCACTCCATGGTCCCGATGACCGAGAAGATTACAGGCGTGCGTATGCGCTATTCTGCAGAAGGTGATGCAAAAGATCAGCGGCAGAATGTACTCGATAGCCGTAGAAACAAGAACATGGGTTATTCTACCGATTATGATTACATCGATTACCCTGCGCCAGATAGTGGCGATAACTCCACCGTCTATAATCTCGACTACATCGATTTCTTCCATAATCTGAGTAGTGGAGATAAGCATTGTTATATCGACCGCAAGACGGGCAATGCTTACCGAGTAAAGGTAAATGGCGATGCAACCACGACAGCCGACTTGAAACCGGTACTCTTTGAGGTAGGTCAGTTTAAGGGTGTAGAATATGGAGATTGCAGCGATGAGAACGAAGATTTCATTCACGATATTTCGGTAGATTTTACTCCTGTTCCGTTCAATGATGTGAACTATTTCAAGGAGATAGAAGCTGCCTATGGCTCTCACGAGGCAATCGACTCCAACAACGGCAAGAAATATGGTGTAACCATCGCCGATAGTCAGCCTATCCTCTGTGCTTATGTAGATGAGGATATGGAGCATGAGTTTGTGGAGCAGATTATCAATCAGACTATCTCTACTGCTTTCTGTGATTTCTACATGCAGCAGACACTATCACTCGTAGAAAGCTACGATCCGTCGAGCACCGATGATGGCAATTCTCCGTTGCAGGATGATTCACGCTGGGGATATGCGGTTGCTTTGATGCGAGGTGGTGGTAGCGATGCTACCCGCCAGTCTTACGATTATAATTACGACCACTTCGGAACGTCCAAATGGCGTACCGTATCTGGTAAGTATGCCCTGGCATGCGATTCACTGGATATGATGGGCAATGAATTTGACTATAATGGTATTCAGGAAGGAACGGGCGAAGGTGAAAAATTCTCGCTCAAGATACGTGCTTTCAAGGAACCATCGTGGTTAAGTGATCCGAAGTATCAAAATGTAGTACTTTGTGATAAAGATGAGGTAGATAAAAACGGTAAGGTAGTTAAGAAGATTCGCTCCCGTGGTCTCTTTGATACCTTCGTCCTCCCCTACGCCTATTTCCTTCTGAACAGAAAGAAGTTTATGGTAAGATGTACCACTACCGTAGCGCAAGTGGCCGATATACCGAACCACTGGCAGGAATGGTGGAACATAGGCGGTATGAAATGCCTCATAGACAAGGTGAATACCACCATCGATGCCAAGACGGGCATGGGCGAAGTAGAGTTAACGGTATACGCCCTGTAAGGGCAAAAGCTTTTAAATAGAAAATATGTTTTATAACATAAAAATGAAATAAAAATGAATAAAGAAATTTTGATTACCGGAACCGGTATTCATTCTGCCCTAGGCAGAAGTACAAGAGAAGTAGCCATGAACCTCTATAAGGGTAAATGCGGATTGCATCACGACGAATGCCGCGATAAATACAATTCCGATTTATGTGGCAATGTACCTAGTTGGAAAGCAGAGTGTCTGGATATACTTACCCATGCGCAATACGAATGTATGCCTGCACATGGTTTTTATGTGCTCGATGCGGTATTCGAGGCGCTGAAGAAAGCAAAGGTCAGTAAGGAGTTTCTTGAAAACCATAATGTTTCACTTATCGTAAGTAACGACTCAGAATGTTATGAAAGCAAATTTGTGGTCTCTCACGTAAAAAAGAACATCTCTAATCGTAGACTTCCGGTAACAACCCTATTTCGTTCACTTAATTCCACTATCAGCATGAACCTGGCTACTATCCTCGGCATTCATGGTTTATCGCTTACCGTAAGCGCAGCCTGTGCAGGAGGTGGCCACGCCATCGGACTGGCAAAAATGTTGCTCGATAGCAAACAGACTGAAATGGTAATTGTGATTGGTGCGCAGGAAACAACAAGTAATTATTGTATGGAGGCTTTCGATGCCCTCGGTGTCTTCTCACCCGATAAGGTGCAGCCGTTTGGTAAAGGCAGAAATGGATTGGCACCATCGGGCGGTGCAGCTTGCATCATTCTCGAACCATCGGATAGTCTTCGATTGAAAGAAGAGAAGGTGCATTCATTCGCTTCCCTTTCCGGCTATGGCTTCTCTACCAATGGAAAAGCTATCACTACCCCTGATAGTTATCAGGAAGAAGTATCTATGCTGAATGCTATCGAGAATGCAGGTTTGGATGAAGGCATGATAGACGTAGTACTTGCTCATGCTACAGGTACCCCGATGGGCGATGAAGCCGAGGCGAAGGCAATAGAGAGAATCTTCCCTATCTGTCCGAACGTAGTAGCTACAAAAGGTATGACGGGTCACGAGTGTTGGATGGCAGGCGTATCACAAGCTGTGCAAGCCGTAATCATGTTCACTTATGGCCGTCTGTTTCATGCAGCCACCACCGAGGAGAGCGCCTTTCCACATCTTAATCTGGTGATGCGCCCTAAGTATTACGATCCTCATCATGTCCTCTGTAATGCCTTCGGCTTTGGTGGTACCAATTCATCCTTTATCTTCTCAAAAGCATAGTTATGAAAAAAGAAGAAATAACCCCTCGCATTATCGCTATCGTGAACAGCCTGAAAACATCTTGGGTAAAGCACGAAGTAACCACTGCCTCTAATATCAGAGACGAGGTAGAACTGGAGTCTATTGATTTCCTCGATATGATCCAGCAGGTGGAAATGATGTTCCATATCAAGATTACCCCGGAAGAGGCGAAAGATTGTAAACTCGTTTCTGATGTAATTGCGCTCACCGAGCAGAAAGTCAACATTCAACATTCAACACTCAACACTAAATAACTATGGCACAGAAAATCAATCTCACATCGGGTTCTGTATTTGCCGGAAACCCGATAACCTTTACCATCACCCCTTCCGTGGCTACAAATCCATCCTTCCATCGGGTTATCGTGGAAGTGAACTTTGATAATGGTACGGGCAGTTACGAAACCAATAAGCTCACAATCCCTGTTACCACCGAGAGAAGTGATGTATCGCTCGATATATCCTCTGCTCTCCGCATTACGCTGGATAGCTACAAGTATACTGCCATTCCATCCACCTACCCCGTGGTAAGCTGGTATATCAAAGCCTACGATGAGTATATGGATAACAACGGCGAGGTGCATACCGGTGTAGGCGAGGTCTATTATCCAGCTGATGGCTCGAAGAATAAAGGTGAAACCAACCTTCGCTGCATAGCCGGAGCCTTCAGCGATATAGAACGATTGAAATCGGGCGTAACGAAGGCTGTCACCCTTCTCTCCTGCAAGCCGACTGATACCCACGAAATAGCCGTTGTAGGCGAGAGCTTTGTTTATCCTGTCTCCTATAGCGCAGGGCAGAACTTAGCTACCAGCAGTTCACTGACCGCCCCTGTATCTAGGGAGCAGGAAATCACGAAGGAAGGTGCGCAGAGTATTCAGGGGCACTCGATCTATGCTCTACCATCCTCTGAAGCTGAAGACCGTACCACCTTCCGTTTCATTAACCGCTTCGGTTGCCTGGAGAGTATCAGCGTGCCGAAATCCTACTCTCAGAAGATGAGTGTCGAGAGCACGCAATATACGAAAGCTATTCAGGAAACCTTCAATGAGTTCTCCCGTTCGGCTATTCAGAAGCAGAATGATCGTGAAAGTTGGCTCTATCAGAGTGACCCGCTCACCAAGGCATGGCAGCAGTGGTATCTCCATGAGTTCCTGATGTCTAAGCACGTATGGCTGAAAGCCAATGATACCTGGCTTCCTTGTACCATCAATCTTGAAGACGAGATAACTATCAAGGACGAAACCAACAAGAATATGTATTCCGTTTCCTTTACTGCAAAGCTCGGTATAAACGGCGACCCCTTCGCCATTTAAAGGTAAAAAGGTAAAAGAGTAAAAAGGTAAAAAGAACCTTAACCGCCTTGCGCCTCCGTTCCCAGCGATTCTATCGCTGGTCCTTACCCCGCTAGGCTTTTTTACCTTTTTACTCTTTTACCTTTTCTTTTTGTCCCCACTAAAAAAGCGAAAACCTTTATCTTTGCCTTATAAATAAATAAAAATCCAAACAAAAAAATGGCAACAGAAGCAAAAAATACAAATTATTGGATCTCGAGCACTGCGCTCTCTATCCAGCTAAATTCGATGGGAGAGCCTGACTACATCCAGTGTAGTGTAGTATCGGGCGCTTCAGTCCTCTGCTATATGAGCGATGTGCCAGGCTTGGGCTATGATGCCGGTCACAACTATCAGCGCTGGACGCTTGCTGCCTATCCTTCTATCTTCCCCGATAGCAAACGGAAGTATGTGTATATCGCCATTCCACGACAGTCTACCACCGATAATAACCAGGCTACCGTCGTGTTCCCTGGTCAGAAGATAGATATATACGGTAAGACTATTCCATCTTCCGGAACTGAAGGTGTGCAGATAGGTAACGAGGCTTATTACTATATCTTTACTGGCGGTATCATATCTGCTGTAAAGACCGATGCCGACAATACCAGAAAGCGAGAATGGGAACAGCATTTTGATTGCGGAAAACTGGCTACCGACGAGGCTATAGCCAGTGGTGGAGAAGGCGCATGGTGGCGGTATAATTCCGTATCAGATACCATCACCTTCCTCAAGGAGATTCTGAAGGCAAACTTTAATGAATTGTCGGCAAATGTAGCTCGCGTAACTAGTCTTTTCCTGGGTGGGCATAAACTGAAGGGCGTTGCTGACAGTAACGGCACCCTGGAAACAAGCGACGATACCGTAGTTACCCCTCATTATCTCGGTCAGTTCGGTGTGAAGCATTTCCTTGCCAAGGATAAGGATGATACGGCCCATGGCACTATCACTTGGGAGAAGGTGCAGAAGTTCTTTAGTGGATTGCTTATCGGTAACTCCAACAATGAGAACGGAGGCTCGTGGACTCCAGATGCAGAAGGTCGTTCACACCTCATCACAGATTACTTGGAGGTAAGAATGAAGGCTATCTTCGAGGAGCTGGTCATCAATAAAACATCCACCATCGGTGGTAAGGAGATAATCTCTCCTGCTGGTGGCGTGGTGGCTCATAAGGTAGAAGAAGTTACTGTGACATACAATAATGTGTCACAGAAGGCTTATCGTTGCTATTTCTTAGCAGAGCAGGAAGGCAATGCCGTGGATAATGATTTCGCTGTTGGCGACCAGGTGCGCTCGGAATCATTCAACGTTCGCAAGGGCACTTATCACAAGGCTGGCAATCACTTCTATTGGCGATTGGTAATCGGTCGTGATGAAGACCCTGTAGAGCTGGAAGGAAAGAAATATCATTATATCGACCTCTCTGATACCGATTGCGCTACGGCAAGCTATGTTCCTGCTAAAGGTGATGTGCTCAACCAGTGCGGTAATAGAACCGATGTGGAACGTCAGAACTGCCTTATCTTCTCGGCGGTAGATACCTATTCGCCATCCATTAGCCTCTATCACGGCATCAACAGCTATTCCTTTGCCAATAGGGAGTATGTGGAATATGGTGTGAATAAGCAGAATAACAAGGCTTTCTTTCACGTCTACGGAGATATGTATGTTGGCGATAGACCTACAAAGGAGAATGGCTATGAGGGCAGCTCTTATATTAGATATGATAGCAGCACTAAGCAACTGTCTGTTAAGGGTAAGATTTCCGCTAAATCCACTGTGGATGGCAAGGAATTGTCTCAGTATATCAAGGAGAACACCGATGATACCGTTGCCAACGAAGCAAAAAAGGCAGCAGAAGATGCTCAGAAGGCGGCACAGACCGCACAGACGAACATTACGAACCTCGGAAATACGGTCATTGGTAACAAGAAGGATTTCGATAATTATGTTACCAATGGCTACCTAGAGCCTTCCGAGATTGCGGCAATGGCGCAGGATTCTAAGCGACTTGAGGATGATTTTGCGGCAGCACAGAAGTCGTACAATGAGGTGAAGGAAGCAGAGGTGTTGGCAAACACTAATGAACTCATTGACCTCAAAACCGCTTTCGATACACTCACTACAGCCAAGACGGAACTCGTCACGTATCTCTCCGATATTTCGGCAAGATATAATAAGGCTGATACTAACGGCAAGGCAACCATCGTATCTGCTGTCGGAACGAAGTTCACCAACTTCCAAAGCGCATATTCTGCCTTCTATGACAAGCTGGGTTTGGCAAACGCATATATCACTAGCAAGATATATGGCGACCTCGGTGTAGTTATCGGTGACGTGGCTACCTATCAATATCTGAAAAAAGTGCTTGCCGATGGTGTGGAGACGGAAATCAATGGCGGATTGATTCTTACCAATCTCATCGCCCTGCGTGACCCTGAGACCAAGCGGGTGGAGAGTGGAATTAATGGTGTTATTGACAAGACGGCGAAAGGAAACGGCATTGCTACCTGGTGGGGTGGATATATGAACGATGGTGAGGTGGTTGGCTTCGATAAGAAGGAAGATTATTCAAAACAGGCAGCTACCTCTCTCGTCCGTTTTGATGGTTCCGGCTATATGGCTAATGGCGCAATCTGGTGGGGAACGGATGGTAAGTTTCACGCAGACCCTACATCGTTTATCATCAGCGAAAAGAATCTTGGCGCATACCTCACCTTCTTCGAGCCGACTTGGAAGGAAGGAAGTGCAGGAACGAGCGTTGCTGACCTTGTATCTTTGAAGCCAAACGCTCCATTCTCCAAACTTGGCGTATCGGGCGATGCTACATTCGAAGGCGCAATCTCCTTCCATGGCATTAAGCTCACGTATGATTCCAAAAACAAGGCTATCAAAATTGATGGTAATCTCTATACCACAGGTGGTATCACGGCATACGGAGCAGGAGCATCTACCACGGGTGGTGGCGGCTTGATTGCAAGCGTAATCAGCTATGCGAGAATCTTAGAAGGAAGCTATACGGATGCGGACTTGACTAGCATTCCGAATGCCTATGCTATAAAGGCTCTCAGCAGCCGAATTGACAACATAGCCACAGAACTTGGCGGTCTTAATCTCTCTTGGAATAACATCACGGGTAAGCCATCAACATTCACACCTAGTGCGCATACCCATAAGTGGACAGAAATCACTGACCGCATCACGAAGGTAAGCCAGCTTACCAATGATAAAGGGTATCTGACTGCTCATCAGTCTCTCGCAAGCTATTATACCAAAGCGGAGATTGATGCAAAGGGCTATACTACCAATAAGGGTACTGTTACATCTGTAGCTCTTACCCTTCCTACTGGTTTGACGTGCGCAACTAAGACTATCACAACAAGCGGTACGTTTGCCATCAGTCTTGCTTCGGGTTACTCCATCCCAACAACAGCAAAGCAGACGGCTTGGGATGGTGCGGTATCAGCAAAGCATACTCATAGCAATAAGTCTGTACTAGACGGCATTACATCAACGAAGGTAACTTGTTGGGATAGTGCCTATGACTGGTACGCCCTTATAACTACTGACGAGGAGACTGCGGACGGCGTTATCAATAAGTGGAACGAGGTGGTGAGCTTCCTCGCCAATATTGCGCAGACAGACACTTTAAGTGGTATCGTTGATGGAATCAATAAGTCTATATCTGACGAGGTAACAAGAGCGAAAAAGGCAGAAGGGGTGAACGCTTCGGGCATATCCACCAACAAGACGAGTATCACCACCTTGCAGGGCTACTTTACAAGCGGTTCAGCGAAAAAGGCTCTCCAGCTCACGAATACTCGCAAGCTTTGGGGTAACTCGTTTAACGGTACTGCCGATATTAACGGAAGTATCATCGTGCCTGACGGAAAGTACATCTCCATCGGCAACATAAAGATGGAGTATGATGCAACCAATAAGGCGTTGAAGATTACGAACACTACGACTAACGAGGTGGCAAACCTCTATACTAGTGGTGGTGTTTCTGCCTATGGTGTTGGGACATCCTCATCCAGTGGTGGCGGCTTGAACGGCAGTGTGAAGAGTTATTCAAATGCCTTGAAGCTTACATCAGAATCGCTGAGTGAGATTGCCTCTGCCTACTCCATCAAGGCTCTTGATTCTCGTATCTCTAGCTTGGAAGGTGGTAGTGCTACTGCTATTTCTGTCAGCGGTAGCGGTAATGCGGTTACGTCTGTCACCAAGAATGGTACTACTATCAGCGTAGTTAAAGGTAGTACATTCTTAACTAATCATCAGTCACTTGATGGTTACGTTAATGCAATATCTGTAAGTGGAAGTGGAAATGCTATCACGTCTGTATCTAAAAGCGGAAAGGGTATTACATTTACTAAAGGTGCAACGTTCTTAACTAGTCATCAAAGTCTTGCTAACTATTATACCAAAAGTAGTGTAGATTCACTTCTTAGTGGTAAGTCGGCAACTAGTCATACACATAGTGTTAAGATTAACGGTGTTACTAAAACCATTGCTGCTAGTGGTGGAACTGCTGTAGATTTAGGAACTTATCTTACTTCTCATCAATCTCTTAATGGGTATGCTACGCAATCTTGGGTTAAAAGTCAAGGTTATCTTACTAGTCATCAAGATATTAGTATTCTTAACATGGCTAATGATAGATGTTATATTGACAACGTTTATGGTATAAATATGAGAAATTCTGATATTATTGGAGTTAATTCTATTTTTACCAATGACTTATCTGAGACCCCTACTGAAGGTATTCTATTTTCTAGAAGTAACGGTAACTATGATGGTATTCGTGCTGCAAATGGTATTCTTTATTTTAGTAAAAATGTTGTTAGAACTACTGAAAAATATGATGCTGAATATGAAGTTTATCATAAAGGTAATCTTACTAAACTTAGTCAACTTACTAATGACAAAAACTATGTTACTGGTTCTGTAAGCGGTCAAACTATTACTATCAATGGTGTTTCTACTACTTGGCAAAATACTTGGAGAGGAATTACTGATAGTTATAGTGGAACTTCTACTGGTACAAGTCTTAGTCAAAAAGGTGCAAATAGTTTATATAATGCTTTGCATAATGGTTATGCTAGCAGCGCAGGTAATTCTGACACTGTAGACGGTTATCATGCAAGTGGTCTTCTTACTGCTCTATCTAATTCTGATAAGGGAATTAGTATAACAGTTGGTGGAATAACTAAAAGCGTATCGAACATTAGTGTTAATTATGCTAGTAGTGCAGGAAATGCAGATACTGTAGATGGTGTTCATGTAAACCAATTATGCCGTATTTATACGTTTAATGTTCATAATCATATTATCAAAGTTGGTACATTAACGTCTGGTCAATCTGGTCATGTTTGTAAATTAAGATTTAACTCAGGCATTGGTTATAATGCGGCAAATCAAGATAAAGCTATGACTGTTGTAATTAGAGCTTCAAATGGTAATGCAAATTCTAAAGGATTCTATTTTGAAGCTCATAGTGAGTCTTATAGAGCAGGAGCGTTTACAACATTCTATTTACATCAGACTAGTAAAACCCAATGTGAACTTTATATGGCTGCTTTTAGTTACTCAGGACAATCTACTTATGAAATTAGTTTTTCTAATGGTGATTTGTGGACAAATGAAATAAGTGTTCAAAGTGCTTTGCCTACATCTAATATATTCACATTACCTAATTATCAAATAGCATATAATGATTATAATGTAGCTTCTGCTACCAAACTTCAAACCCCTAGAACTATTTGGGGTCAAAGTTTTGATGGTACTGGAGATGTTAATGGAACTATATATATAAATAATAGTAACTCTAGTAATGGAGCTATACGATTAAATAATGATATAAGTGCTAATGCTCGTATATCAGCTATAGACGACCAAGTAATATTCAATACTGGTGCTGCTATTCGTTTTGGTGAAACTGCTTGGGATTGGAATCAATGGGCTGGTCTTAAATATAATCATTCTAATAAAACTATTTATCTTGGTATAGCTGATAATTCTGTGTTTAATGCTAATAGTGCACAAAGTAATGGTACACTAAAATTTCCAGGTATTACAACTATAACTCCTGATGGTGGAGCTAGAATTGGAGGTAGTGGTGGTAATTTATATTTAGGTAATGCTAATAATTCTGGTTGGGTATATACTCAAGATATATGTAGTCAAGCAGGTAGTACTTATTGGCAAATATCACAAAGCGGTAGTGCTAGTTTTAAAAGTCTTAATGTAAATAATGCTATTGCTTGCGATAGTATTACTATTAGTGGCAATACTCATATTAATGGTGAAACTACTATTAACAACTTATTAAAAGCTAGAGGTATAGCGGCTACCACGGCTGATGTAAATGCTCTTGGTACTAGTTTAAATAATTGGGATGGTAGTATTGCAGCTAATGTTACTAATATGTTTAATGGTATTCCTATGGGAAATATACAAGTAGAATATTCGATGGATAATGGTGCTACTTGGAATGCGTATCCTGGAAGTCCTGAAAATGTATTTAATCTTGTAAACGATAATGTTAACGCAAATAATTATTATTTAGGACTTAATAATATTATTGGTAATACTGATGCTGATAAACTTGTTCAAATAAAGAAAAATCAACTTAGGGTTACTGTTAAAATTCCTGCTGAAATATATCAAGAACTTAGTTGGATAAGTGTTGATGTAAATAACGGAGTTAATATAAAATGTCAGGTATATTATGGAAATAGTAATGGTGTTTATACAGAACGTGTTTCTAAAATAATGTATGGATGGTCACATAAATGTGATATTTGTGTTGGTCAAATAGATGCAGGTGTTGGTAATGATTCACATCGTTATGTAAGATTTGTATTTAGTCATCCTAGTAATAATACTAATTTACGTAATGGTATTGTTGCTAAAATTAGAGCTTTAGCTTTAACTAAATTTGTTCGTAATACTGACAGATATACAATTAGTACTACTGGTCATATATATGATTATGATGCTTATATGAATACTTACTTCCCTAATAGCATTCTTGCTAAAGGTGGAGTTACAGCTTATCAATCTTCTGACATCCGCTTGAAGCAGGATTTGCGGAAGCTGGACTACTTGGGTATCATCAAGGCAATGGGTGGCACGTTCAGCTTTGCTTGGAAGAAGGACAACACAAGGTCTATCGGCTGGATTGCCCAACACGTCTTGTGCAACCCTCACTTAAAGGACATCGTGGAGACTGACGAGAAGGGCTACTACAAAATCAACTACTGGTCTCCGAAGCTGATTGCAACGGCTTTCGGTGCTATCGAGCAGGTGGGCGATGAGGTCAGCAGGTTGAAGGCTCGGGTGGTCTTCCTCGAATCAGAGGTTCAGCGATTGAGTGGAGATAAGGAAGACTGCAACAAGAAGAGATTAGATAACAAGAATATTAATTTATTAAATTAGTTAAGAAAATGGAGAATTTAAAGATTAACAAGAAGAGTGAACAGACAACTGCCACTTATACCAAGGGCGGCTATCGAGTAGAAATCACCTACAATGTTGACAAGACTGGTGGCAACATCGAGAGCATCAATATGAGTATCTATGGTGACCCAAATGGTAATTATCTCGGCAATGCGAACGCAAGCTACAACGGCAGCGAGCTGA
>OGYE01000896.1_pt1 | contig 19666 bp, 13 predicted proteins | sample 1576471 | NCBI WGS metagenome assembly OGYE01 (sample SAMEA3541532, study PRJEB24748) | human gut metagenome | biome: human gut; feature: human-associated habitat; material: faeces | place: China | collected 2012
GTCATCGGGCATTATCTGAACATAAAACACTATCAATAAGTTGGAGTCATTACCTACACCGGCGTCATCTGTCCACTTACGGGTTTTAAGTTTCCCTTCGATGTAGACCTGAGAACCTTTTCGTAAATATTCACTCGCAATTTCAGCAATTTTTCCGAACAAAATGACTTTATGCCATTCTGTTTGCTCTTTCTGTTTGCCTGTTTGCTTGTCGCGCCATGATTCATTCGTTGCGATGCTGAGTCTTCCGACTGCTCCGCCATTTGGTATATACCTGATATCTGGGTCTTGTCCCAGGGTACCAATCAGGATGACTTTGTTTACACCGCGTTGTGCCACTTTTCTTACCCAACAGAATAAATTAATTAGAGCAATAATGTATATCTTTGAAACGTGGCTAACAAGTGATTTGCATTATCCTGTGCCTTCTAAAGGGATCGAGTCAGTCGGTAATGGCTGTGAATGGGTGTTTGTCCTGGAGCGTAAAAAATTCGCTTATGAGGTCTTTATGAAGGGAAAAACAGCCGCAGGAGGCGGTGCAATTTGCGCTATCGCGGTGATGATTACCATCGTGATGGGTAATAGCAATGCGCGAACCAACCAGGCGGGGCTTGAGCTTATCGGAAACGCTGAAGGTTGCCGACGTGATCCATACATGTGCCCGGCGGGGGTATGGACTGACGGGATCGGTAATACACACGGGGTAACGCAAGGCGTGCGAAAAACCGACCAGCAAATCGCCGCTGATTGGGAAAAGAATATTCTGATCGCTGAACGCTGTATTAATCAGCACTTCCGGGGCAAAGACATGCCCGATAATGCCTTCAGTGCAATGACAAGCGCGGCATTCAATATGGGATGCAATAGCTTACGGACCTACTACAGCAAAGCGCGAGGCATGCGAGTCGAAACGTCCATCCACAAGTGGGCGCAGAAAGGGGAATGGGTGAATATGTGTAACCATCTCCCTGATTTTGTGAACAGTAACGGCGTGCCCCTGCGAGGTTTAAAGATTCGCCGTGAAAAAGAACGCCAGCTTTGCCTGACGGGACTGGTCAATGAATAAACTCCGGCAGCTCCGCAGACTTTCGACAATGAAGTTATCGCTGGCAGCGATAGTTTTCGACTCGATTTTCATGGCGGTATATGTGCTTAATGAAACGTGGCCACTGGAACCGCTATTGTATGCTGGGCTTCGGCTGTGCCTGACATTTTTGAGCATGGCCGCGAGATTGATGCAGCAGAAAGAAACCGCTTCAGATTGTCCACGCCGCGCGGTGCGCAAATATATGGCACGCAGACGAAGGTGATAATAGTTAACGAGAACCCCGGCAGCCGCCGGGGTTATTTTTGGTGGTTATTTGAACGGATTGATTGAATTATTAAACGTGATGATGCTTGTCTCACGCGGTGCCTGGACGTTAGCCGCTTGCGGAACCTCTTTAATTTTCTTAGTGACAGGCAAGTTGCGCGCGCCAACTTTGATCAGAGATTCGAAAAGTGTGGCAACGATTTTTGCATCACCAGGTTCTTTGAGGCGGAATGCGTCTTTTTGGGCGGCGGAGACGAAGATCGGGAGGTTATCCAGTTCGTCTTGCATTGCTGCCAGCACATCGTCGCGGATACCCGCTGTTTCCTCCAGCAAAGCAATTCGCGCTTCAGCATCTGCGATCTTGGCCATTGCTTCGAGGTGGCGGCCCTGGCTTTCGAGTAGTGCGGTCTCCAGTTCTGCCGTACGCTCTGTCGCCTCCACCATCATTTCCAGTTCAGCCATTTTGCCGTAATGGGATATAACGGCCTGCACTGACTCGTCGGAGTACCCATGCGCCGCCAGGGACTCTGCCAGTAAAGATTTAGAATCCGCGCTTTCAAACATTCCGGCGCTGGCAGGATGATCCAGACTTATATAGTTCGGCGTTGTCACATAATCCACACCATGGAAGCTGGTGGTTACAGCGATTTTCCCGGACTCGCGCCCGCCAGTGGCCCAGCTCCAGCCACCAGCACGGCTTTCGATCATCGCGGCGACGATTTTCCCCGGCTCTGTATTAAGAATTTCCTGTGTATGGGTAACGATGCCGTTGTCGTCAACAGATATAGCCACTGTTCGGCACGCTGGAACATTGTCGATTACGACCGGGCGACCTTCCACCATGATTACGCTGGTTTCTGGTACTTCCAGTTTGCCGGTCAGCTGTCGGCGACCGTGACCGTAATAGCCGAAAAGCTCTCCAAGGCGTAAACCTTCCTGAGTTTCCTTGCTTTCAAGCATGGTCTTAACCGCGCTTAATACATACTGTCGCCCGTTCTGGCGACCTTTTCGAGCATTGCTATAGAGACAAAAGCGGTCAGTGACCGTTTTCAAAACATCAGTCATTATCGTTTCCTTCTTTAAAGACCGATTCAAGGATTTGCGCCAGTTCCTGTGGCGGTGTTTTGATGATGGAATCCATCAGGTGATCGTCGTCCTCGCTTTTCGCTTTCAGTTCGTTCACCAGTGCTTCAGAGATTTTTTCGTCAATCTCCAGCACATCGCTGAACAGGTAACGTTTGAATGCATCGGAATTGGCGAGGACGCTGTTATTGCTGACGGCATCGAGGATTTGCGTAACGATGGTGGCGTAGTTCGCCTGCGAGTCGCGGTTATCGTTGTGCTCTTGTTGCAGAGCGGTATTAACGGAGTGGAATTCGATTTTGTACGGGCGATCACCTTCCGGGTATACCTTGCCGTACTTGAAAGCAAGATGAATATCGATAGCCCGCTGAATGAACTCTTCTACGCCCTGCTGGATCCATGAGGCGCGCATGGCGGCCTGAATTGCCGTGCGCAGGAATCCACCTTCACCAAGCCCGCCGGACATTTGATCTGCCCACCCCAGGAGGGTGTAATCGAGGCCAAGTGCTGCCGCCAGCTGGCGCATATAGGTGAGAATGTCTTCAATGCCGTTGATGTCAGCCTGGATGGTCTGAGTATCAATAGTCATCTGTCCCTTGCCGTCGCCCATAATAGGCAGCAGGGTATTGGTCACCGTAGGCATGTTATTCGCGCCACGTGCGCGTCTTTCCATCAGGTCAGCTGCTCGTTTAAGCGTCTGAGTAATGGTGCGCGAATAATCGGCTGCTTTTACTGGATCCAGACTATTCATCGCCAGGCCGATGATTCGGTCAATTTTCGACGCATTAAAACGCGTTGCCTTCAGCGAGCGGATCGCCGAACGCAGATTCATGTACGGCTCGTAGGCATATTCGAGCAAGCTGGTCCCGTAATTCTGGGTTTCAATCGGCGTGCGCTCTTCCGGATTATCCAGCAAGCTGTAAGCCTTATGGCCAGTGTGCACAGGCATAAGGTTTGACTTAGGCCGCCAGTAGGGGATTTTCATAGGGATAATGGCCCACGGATCGGCGAAAACCATTTTCCCTGACGCGTCCTTCAGATAATCGCCGCTAAATCCCGCCAGGTTGCCGCTGACCTCGAACTCTTTGATGAAGCTCGGAAGGGTGTAATAGGAGCACTCAAAAGACGTGATCCCTATGCCTTCTTTGGCGTATGGCCTGACATAAGCCACCCCAAATACCGACATGATAAATGCCCACCCGGCGACCTCTTTGTTGATGGTTCGCCCGATGTCGTTCATCAGCTCGTCACACAACCCCTGCGCGGCGTCATAGTCACTATCGTTTCCGTTGTGTACCGGCACGATAGAGAAGGTTTGTCCGGTCTTCTTATCGAAAGAGAGCGCGTGCGTAATATGGATGTTCAGCGCGGTGGCGATCGTGCTGTAAACCGCCATCTCTTCGAGTAGCGGATAGCGTTGCAAGCGGTCTTCCGGCAGTTGAACTTCATCAAAGATAAAGCGACTTCCGTCCACCAGCCCATCGCCAGCCATGCCACTATCGCCCGGTTTGCCGCCTAAGAAGCCGGACAGTTGTACCGGTGCCCCTGCGCGAGAAAACAAATACCCACTTCCGCCGTGCACAGCCAGCGCGGACAGGAGGATGTTGTCCCGTTCTCCGTTGTCTTTAAAAACCCCCGCCAGCGCCTTCCTGACCGAGGATAGCGTGATTTTATTGTCTGCCAAGATTGCACCTTAATTAGAATAATTCGCATCGTGTTTGAACGGAATTTAACACTAGTCACTTGTTAAGGATTACCAATGAACAAGCTATCTATGGGGGTGTTTCGCTGTTCAAGTGTCAGCGAAATATTGAAATACATTAGGGCAATAACATCTCACCGAGCGCCGATTAGATACGGCGTGGAAAAGGTGGAAGGCAAAAGCTATGACCGACTACGCCGGGAGGCGAATCAGAAGGCGATAGATTTGCTTAATTCGCTGGTGGACGGCGCGACACTGACAGATGAACAGCGCCAGATCCTGGCTGGGTACACCGGCGAAGGCGGCATTGGCGGGTCCGTCTCCGAATATTACACACCAAAGCCGATCGCTGAAGGTGTCTGGGAGATCATGAAGCTCTACGGCGCGGACGTAGGTAACACTCTGGAACCATCGGCGGGAACCGGCGTTTTTAATGAGACAAAACCGGTTGGTACGGTGATGACCGCGACTGAGATCAGCAGTGTTTCCGGTCGTATAAACCAGCTGTTGCACCCGGAAGACAGCGTACAGATTTCTCCGTTCGAACAACTGGCTGTAAGCACGCCTAACGATTCATTCGACCATGTTGTGGGTAACGTTCCGTTCGGTGGTCGTGATAACACACGCAACATCGATAAGCCTTACGCAGAAGAAACGGACATGGGTTCTTACTTCATGCTCCGCATGCTGGACAAGATAAAGCCAGGCGGATTCATGTGCGTGATTGTGCCGCCGTCCATTGTTTCAGGTTCAAACATGAAGCGGTTACGCCTGCGCCTATCACGGAAAGCTGAATTTCTTGGTGCCCACCGCTTGCCTACCGGTACTTTTGACGCTAACGGGACCAGTACGGTCGTAGATGTGGTGCTGATGCGCAAACATCCGGCAGAGATGGCTGAGAAAATCCCCCTGGTGGATGAAAGCACTCTCGAATCGGCAAATGTGCTTTGGCCAACGTTTATTTCTGGCAAGTGGTTTGAAAAGGATGGCCGCCGGTTTGTTCATGGCACCCAGGAAAAGGGCTTCCAGGGGCGTATTGAGGTTCGTGCCGACGGTCAGATTGATAACCAGGCTCTTAAAGCGAAGCTGATTCATCGTTTCGAAAGCCGTATCGACTGGTCTTTGCTCGATATGGCTGAACCGTCACCGACCGCAGACGTTGTTGGTGAAGGGGAAATGCGCCTGATTAATGGTGTATGGCAAAAATATGCTGGTGGTCGCTGGATTGAAGCTGATGCCGGGAAGGAACTTAAGATCGATGCTGCCAGTTATGGCGCGGATAGCTGGAAGGCTCTTCAGCGTAACCTGACTACAACAGAAGGCCGTCTCGGCATGACATTTACCCAGATGGCAAATGTCCGCGATAAGTACACCACATCAATCAGCGACGATATGGTGCAGCTGGTGGACTGGATTAACAGCCAGCCTGAAAAATACCGTGAACGCTTGTATCGCGGGGCGATGATTGGCCGGATGTTAATTGAATATCAGGACATGAAGGCCGCCGGGCATAGTGCTGAACAAATCGAACAGCAGCGCCTTTCTCTGGTATCCCGTTTGCAGGCAGAGATTGACCGTTTTGGTAACCCCGGTCGCGGTCCGATAGCGAAATTATCGGGGAGCGGTGCGCGCGCCTGGTTTGCTTTCCGTGGTGCAATTAAGCTGGATGGCACTATTTCTGACGAGCTGACAGGAAAACTGGTTACGCATGATTCCAGCGCCAGTTATGACTCCACCAGCTATCAGGACACCCTGCGTTATCTCTACAGTGATCTCACTCGCGATCCAATCCAGCTCGATGATTTCCGCCTTGCGTTTACCGGCGAACTGCCAGCCAGTGATGACGAGTTGCTTAATTTATTGGCCAGCACCCCTGGCATTGCGGTTTCACCGTATGGCGGGATTGTTCCGTTCGCCCGCGCCACCAGCGGCGACATTAACGAGATAGTGGCACCAAAACAGGAATTCCTTGCCACACTCCCCGACGGTCCAGTAAAGAACAACGTCCTTAATCAGCTGGCAGCGATCGAAGAGAAGCGCATCAAGACGCCAGCAGAGAATATCCGCTTTAAGCTCAATAGCCGTTGGTTCGACCGTTCCGTCATTCTGGAATTTTTGCAGGAAAACGGCTATCCAGATCTTCGCTATGTGCAGTCAGTGCAGCTGGAAGGCGACGAAATGGTTTCTGACACCTATCACGGTGGTGATGGTCTGTTCGTCGGGCACCGATACGGTGTCGTCCAGCGCAAGGATAAAGAAACAGGCGAGATCCGCTACGAGTGGGACCGTAAATCAGGTGAAAACGCGACCGGGTTCCCGGCACAGCTGGAAAAGTATCTCAATGGTGCGCGTATCGGTGGCAAAGATAGCGCGACGGCGAACGGCTACCGCGAGCAGATGGCACTGCTTGAGGACCAGTTCAATAAGTGGATCAAGACGCACGATCGCTACGATGAACTGGTTGCCAAATACAACGATGTGTTCAATAGCAATATCCCGTATGAACACTCTGGCGATCCGCTTGGGTTGAAGGGATTAAGCGGTAAGCGCCAGCCATTTGATTACCAGAATAGCGAAGTGCGCCGACTGTCCGAAGATGGGCGCGGCATCCTGGGCTTCGGCACCGGGCTGGGTAAAACTACGACCGCGCTGGCGCTTGAGGCGTTCAACTATGAGAACGGTCGCTCCACCCGTACTGCGTATGTAGTGCCTAAATCAGTGCTGGAAAACTGGTATTACGAAGCAAAAGAATTCCTGAGTGAAGAGGCATTCAGTAACTACCTGTTCGTCGGTCTTGATGTGCTGATGGATGGCGATCAGATTCGCCAGGTGCCGGTGCTCGATGAGAACGGTAAACCTGTTCTTGGTACTGATGGCACTCCAGTTATGCGCGATGCCCTAAAACTGGCAGATGAAGCCACTATCACGGCGCGGATGAACGCGATCCCGCACTCAAATTACCGTGCAGTCGTGTTTACCAAAGAACAATACGCCCGCATTCCGCTACGTGATGACACCGTAGATGAGCATGCACAGGATATGCTTTATGACTTCGTTGCCGCCGGGCGCGTAGCCAGCGCAATGGACTCCGACTCCCACCGCAAAGAGGCCGCGCGTCGCCGGGTATTGTCGGAGTATTCAGATACCGGCACCGAAAAAGCAGAGAAGTATCCGTACTTTGAGGATATGGGCTTCGATAGTGTGATCGCTGACGAAGGTCACAACTACCGCAATAGCTATAAAAATGGTCGCGAAGCGTCACAACTGGCCTATCTGCCCACCAGCGCGGTGGCGCAATCGGCGCGGGATATGGCAATTAAAAACGCGTACCTGATGAAAAAGAATGGTGGGCGCGGACCGGTTCTCCTGACTGCAACGCCAGTCGTTAACACCCCGATCGATGCATACAACATGCTTTCTCATGTGCTGCCGAAGGAATACTGGCAGAAGATGGGGATCTACGGTCCTGATGACTTCGTTAAATTCTTCGGCAAGACCAGGCTGGAAACGGTACAGAAAATCAGCGGTGAAGTTGAAGAAAAAATGGCGCTGGTGGGCTTTGAAAACCTTGATGCGCTGCGCGGTATATTCCATCGCTGGGTAACGCTTAAAACGGCGGAAGACGTTAAGGATACCGTGGCGATCCCGGAGCTGGACGAACACCAGCAGGATGCGCCACTTACTGAAGAACAACTGGCGGCGTATGAAGAATTGCGTCAGCAGGCGGAAGCGGCAGCCAAAGCCAACAATGGTGTAACGACCTCGGTCAATGAAGACGGCGTGATTGAGCACGAGAAAGCCCGTCCGATCTTCTCAATAATCAGGGATATGGACCGCGTATGTACTGACATGGACCTGTACTATCGCCGGATCACCTATCGTTTCCTGCCGGAGTACGCCGATGCGGTGCAGCAGCTGGCGGACAGTTTGCCTAAACAAGCCACCAGCGAAGACGACGACAGTGATGATTCAATCACGCAGCAATCGCAATACTCCCTGATAGATAAGGGCGAGTTTATTCAGTTGCAGGTTCCGGAAGCGTTCGAGCAGGAAGTGAATAAGCGCCTGGCCAGGTTTGGCATTGACGAACAGACCGTAACTCACCCCGTTACACCCAAATACGCGAAGCTGATCGCCACGCTGAAGGAGTTTTTCCCGGAAGGTAAGCAAATCATCTTCACGGACGAAAAAACGCAGCACCAGAAGCTCAAGCGCATTATCTGCAATGCTCTTAACCTTGAACCTTCAAAGGTGGGGATCCTGAATGCTCAGACGGTTGCCGAGGCAGGTAAAACCGGTAAGAAACTGAAAGCGGTTAAACCGCCGAAAGAGTTACCGGATGAACCAACAGATGCACAGATAGCGAAATACAACGAGCAAATGGCTCTGTATGACGCCTATATCGCGCAGCAAAATGAAATGTCGTTGGGCGGTCTGGAAAAGATTGCAGCCGACTTCCAGGAGGGCCGGACTCCTATCATCATCTGCAACAAAAAGGCAGAGGTGGGTATCAACCTGCATCGAGGAACAACTGACATCCATCATCTGACGTTGCCATGGACACCAGCCAGTATCGCACAGCGTAACGGTCGCGGTGCCCGAGTTGGCTCCAACCGTGCAAGCGTTCGCGTTCATTACTACTGCGGCAAGGGTTCTTTCGATGAATACCGACTGAAGACGCTGAAGCGTAAAGCAGGCTGGATCTCCGATATCCTCCGTTCAGATAAGTCAGAAATGGAGAACGCCGACGCCAACGATATGATCGAAATGCAGATGTATACCGCTAAGGATGATGGCGAACGTCTGGCAATGATGCAGGTTCAAATGGATAAGGCGAAAGCCGCGCAACGCGCTCGCCAGAAAGAACAGGCTACTATCGACCTTCAGAACTACATCAAGGCGCAGCACGCAGCTGGCGAGGATGTGGAGGTACTTACCGCTGAATTAGAGCGAAGCAAAGCGGAACTTGAAAAGACCACCGCCGAGGTAGCTAAATTCAAACAGGCGGTAATGGCCAAAGCAGCTGATAACGCAGACTGGAAGGCCCGCTGGGGTAGCGTCCATCACACAGACCGTACGTTGTTAGCACAGTATCGCGCGTCGTTGAAAAGCGCCATTCAGCGCAAGGCTAATATCTCTCAAGCCATCTCCCGCTATGAGAAATTATTGAACCGTACTCAGAAGGCCGCGACGGATATCAAACGCCTGCGCCCGCTGGTGGAGGATGCAATAAATAAAGGCATTCTGGATGTTGATCCTGACCTGGTTAACCATGCGAGTGAGTTCCTTGTTATCGGCGATCGCTCATGGCGTGTAGGCCAATACTACGATTGTGCCGGTGATATCGTTCGCATTAAGTCGCTGGACTTCGACAGCCAGCGCGCAGACGTGGAGATCATCTTTACCTTCAAAGGCACCAAATCGGGTAACTGGGATGTGAAGACGCTGGATAAACAGGTGGATGTAACTCCCGATGAAGATGCTGTTATGCAGAAAATCAGTGGTGGCGTCTCCATCGCCGGGATTAACGACATCATTTCCTGTGACGATTTCTACCGTTTCCAGCAGCGCGGCATGATCAAAATCACTGACTCATACGGCGTTCAGACTACAGAATCAGGCTATAGCATTGATTTTGTTGGTACCTATACGGCCCCACTGAAGCATGCGGTTTACCCGGATCGCCGTGACGGCGCGCTGAAGTCGTCAATTGCAAAATGGGTGCTTGGTATGATGTCGGAAGGGAATAACCGCCAGATCCGTTCGGCAGAAACATTCCTGGTTGAATTGTTTGGCTCCAATTATGGCGATGTAATCGCGTCATACGGAGATACGCTATCCCCTGAAGCAATTCAGGAGAAAATAGTGGATGCGATCGCAAAAATGCCGGAGAAAACAAGCCAGGGGGCTACTCGTAACGGGGATTCTGAACTTGAGGTCACCAATGCCATTTTCGGTACCCATGAGTTCCGGGCGTCAGATTATGAGATCACCACAGCACAGTTTGGCACTATTGGCATTTACAGCAATAAAGCCGAGATCAAGCAGGCAATGGACGCAGCAAGCGCGCGCATCGCAGCAGAACGGGAAGCCAATCTGAATCATGCAGTCGCCGCACTGGCTCAATCGTGGGTAACAGCAATCAGGGAGGCCGCCACCACAGGGAAAATCACACCTGCAATTGCGGATGTCGTAAACGACGGCTCTAAATTTATGGATGCCTATCAAATGGATGCGGTGCAGTTGCCATCAGCCTATGGCCAACTCAGCTATCGCATGACCTACAACCTGGTATCAATGTTTTCCGACCTTGCCATCCTTGGGCTGGTGGACCTTAACGAGGTTACGCCGGAATTGCTCAGCATGCGCAAGAATCATGTGGAGATATTGCACAGAATTAACACGGTACTTTCCGGGCGCACCGATGAAGAGAAACAGGCCGACGCTGATCGGATAAACCTGGCCCTTGGCAACATCACGGAGGAAGAAATTGCCGCCAGAAACGAGAAACAAGAAGAGTTATCATCAATACAGGGTGATGCCACCAGCATAGCTCAGTCTCTTGGTCTGAATTATCGCGTATCCACCGCCGATCTGAAGATGATGTACGCACCAAAATTCGCCGCTGGCGAGGTATTTGGGCTTCAGGAAGCCTCAGGCATGAAAGGCGTTCTTTTCCGTGCGAAAGACGCAATCAAGGCGAAATTCGGCGCTCGCTGGCTGCCAGCGAAGGCGAAGAACAGCGATTTCCCGGGTAACTGGTGGATTATCGAGACAAAACACAACGTGGCGGACGTTCTGGCCGTCATCCAACAATACGCATAACAGGAGCGCCCGGTTCGCCGGGCGTCGCATAATATGGCCACACTATCTGATACAATAAAACCGAATAAAACATATCTTGAGGCGGTACTGCGTACGGCGTTGTTAGGAAAGACAGAAGACGAATACGTTGATTTCTTCCTGTCAGGGCTACGCGGGCGATTACTGAAAAATCCCCGCCTGTACCGCAGCTATGGTCCATACTGGCCGGAAATTAAAAAATTATTACTGGAGCGCGGTTATGGTAATTTCGGTCGTCTCGTTGACCGTGACGTTCGCAAAATTTACCGTTATGACCGCCCGGCGCTAACACTCATAGCCGCGACGCTCTACAGCCAGGAGCGTTTTGATAATGGTCAGATATACTCAGCCTGGCATTTACTGCCAGTGCCTGAAGAGGTTGACGACCAGGACTATGAGTTTGAGTCTTACGATTTGGAAGTTGAAGCCTTAGCACAGGCTGGAGAGAAAACTTGAAAAAGCGATACTACACAGTAAAGCATGGGACGCTACGAGCATTACAAGAGTTTGCTGATAAGCATAACGTTGAGGTGCGCAGGGAAGGGGGAAGTAAAGCTCTGCGCATGTACCGTCCTGACGGAAAATGGCGGACGGTCGTCGATTTCAAAACAAACAGCGTTCCCCAGGGCGTCCGCGACCGGGCATTCGAAGAATGGGAGCAGATCATCATAGATAATGCTCTGCTACTAAATGCTGACTGAGTTTAATATTACAATATTATCTGGGAGATAAATGCATCTTATTTCCCAGATGATAACTGATGTTTTGCATATTCACATGGTGTACAATTATAATACTGCCTAAATAGGTACACAAAGTACGATATACTACTAAAACCACAACTTTCTGATACTTGTTTGAGGGGGCGGTTTTGCTTTAGTAATTTAATAGCAAAAGCCATCCGTGTATCAAGTAATAACTTACTGAAGGAGGTGTTTTCTAATATCTCACTCATGTATAGATAATCAGTTAAATCTCTTAGTTTCCAATGTTTTGATACATCTGAAAGAAATATACTGCGTACTTTCCCTGAGAAAGTAGGCATGCCAGACGTAAGAAAAGCTCTAAGGTTGTCAACATCACTAAAAATTGAAAGTAATGAAAAAGTTAAAGCATCCTTAAAATCAGGATGTATATGATTCTGGTCACTTATATTATCGATCATCCTGATTAATAAATCAGGATAAGCAAAATACTTTTTTAGCAAATGTGGGCATTTATCCAGAAGTCGCTTCCCTTGGTGATTGTGACAAGATAAATAGTTTCTTACAGCACTATCATTAAGTTCGAATTCGATATATTTATCTGAATAGGTTTGTAAGAATTCGCGTTCAGAATGTTTAAGCAACAGCACATCACCATAATTTAATATTAAGAAATCCTTAAGAAATTGAAAATTTATCGGTTTCTTTATAAGGATGAAGTAACAGACTCCTGACATAGCTACCACCATTCTAAAGAGGCTTTGAACAAGAATAGAGATACAGCAGCACTGAAATCAAGAAGTTGTGCAAAAAATAAAAATATTGATTTGTGTCACAGTTGCTGCTTTTTATTATTGAATTTTTATCAATTTCACTACAGATAAATAAATTGACATAGTGTGTAATCCCTGTAAATATAAAGGGCACTTTATCTGCTAAAGCCAACCAATTTAAAAATAGAGGGTGGGAGCATGGAAGTTATCTACATAGTCGAACCAATCATTTCCACAAGCACTAACAAGTTGATAGCAGTGGAAGTGTTGAGCAGATTTTATTCCAACGAGGGGGCTATTCTTTCTACTCAGAAAGTATTAGGTATGTTTACAAGCAAGATGAAGATTAACTTGCTAAAATCTCAACTTAACACAATAATCAAATATAAGTATTTTTTTGAATGCCATAATATATTATGCTCTATCAATGTAGATTATGATACCTGTTTATATATATATGGCAATAAACAAATTCAAGAACTACTAATAAACAATAAATTTATAGCGATTGAGATATCAGAAAACTATCCTGATTTAAGCGATGAGGATTACATCATATCCTTTCTACTGACTTTGACAGATAATGTTTGGCTTGATGATTTTGGAAGTGGTAACGCCACCATGAAAGCATTAATTAAAAATAAATATCATGCAATAAAACTTGATAAGTCATTTTTTCAAGAGCATATGATTAAGCCTCATTTTGATGTCATTATTAGCAATTTAAAAAAGTTATGTCCGAATATCATCGCTGAAGGCGTCGAAAACATTGATTGTCATAAGTTATCAAAAGGGATAGGGCTATGGGGCGCTCAGGGATATTTTTTCCCATCAATTCCGCTGACGGAGATTGAGTCCATAGATAGTAAGTGGCTATCAGATTTATGAGATGCAGAGAGTTAGGATATTGATATGAACATCTAAGCACCTCATTACTGTGCTTAAAAGATGTTATCCTTACCTGTTAATTTACCTTGAGGAACTTTAGTGAGCTCCATCCGATAAAATGCTTTTATCATATTTACAAATGGCTCATATGGTGAATATTCGTTGTCTTGTTTAGTAACGGTGTCTGTCATTGTCCTGATGTAGTCTGCGCTTACCACGTTGTTGTATTCTGTTGCGAAGCAGCATAACAACGTCAGAACATGCTCTGTCGTTATTTCGCTCCAGTTGATGTTGAAAAACTCATCGCCTTTTTTATCGTGTTCGGAATCGAAGATGCTTTGGTGGAGGATGTATTTGCCGGATTCCTTGCGCGGTAACTTGATCGCTTTCTGGCGTTCCAACTCCTTGTAAATCTGCATTGCTTCAATTAGTACCGGCCTGCCGTTCATGAAGGGATCGCGCAACCTTACACGCTGGCCAACTCGACCGGTAATAAAGCTGTTTTCCTCTTCCACCAGCACGATAAAACCCTTTTCCTCTTTTTCTCGCAATTCGCGCAGCAGCTGGAGTTCCATATCGCGGCGGCGTTCAGGGTAGCTGGTCCGCTCAGCCATTATCAGCTCGTTGTTGATCCATGCAGCAGTCATTGACGCCGGTTTACCGACGCTCATCGAAACAACGCATATTTTCTTATCCATAGCGCCCCCTATAAAAAAGAAAAGCCACCAGCGGCGGCTTAGCAATACAACTGAAGGTAGCGCCCGGTACTCAGACTGTGCCGTCCATGGAATATTTGAAAAGGGATCCATCCGTACCGGGCATGTGATGATTCTGACTGAAGTCACTTGTCAGTTGTCAATTATTTCAGATTAAAAATAATATATTTATTAGTGCATGATGTTTGCCATCTCATAGGCGTCAGCCAGCAATTCCATCTCTGACTTGTTCAGCAAGGTGAATTCTTTCTTGCCTCCAACCACACCATCGGCATGAACGGGGACCAGCCAGGGGTATTTTTCTCTTAGGGGTCTGAGGGCCAATGGAACGAAAACGTACGCTAAGGAAATAACCAATTGTTATAATTGATATTATTCATTCTTCTCTATGAACTGAAAGCCCGCACTAAGCAATGTTTTAGCCTCAAATGACTTTTTTACCTACCCAACTAACGTAACGATCGCACATCAGGTCGTTTTTCAACCGCATAGTGACACCTGCACTCACATGCGAGAAAACACATATGATTTTGACTTCTTGTTTTGGTGGAGAGACAATACCCATTCATAGCAGGAGTACATAATGCCAGAAATTGCATCCCTACAACTTTTCAAAATACTATCTGATGAAACCCGCCTGGGTATCGTGCTACTGCTCAGGGAGATGGGGGAGCTGTGCGTATGCGATCTCTGCACAGCGCTGGAACAATCACAACCCAAGACCTCCCGCCATCTGGCGATGCTTCGGGAAAGTGGCCTGTTGCTGGATCGCAAGCAGGGGAAATGGGTTCATTATCGCTTATCCCCGCATATTCCTTCCTGGGCTGCCCTGGTGATTGAGCAGGCCTGGTTAAGTCAACAGGACGACGTACAGGCCATCGCCCGTAAGCTGGCATCCGCCAACTGCTCTGGCAGCGGTAAGGCTGTTTGTATCTAAAAATTTTGCCTGTACATATATGTTTTTACGAATGTGATGTGTTAAAGATGAAAATGTTAACGGTGTTTGATCCGGCGATGTGCTGCAGTACCGGCGTTTGTGGTTCAGATGTCGATCAGGTTTTGGTCAATTTTTCTGCTGATGTGCAATGGCTGAAAGGGCGTGGGGTTCAGATCGAACGTTATAACCTGGCGCAGCAGCCTATGAGCTTCGTTGAGAACGAAAAAGCGAAAGCATTCCTTGAGGCTTCTGGAGCTGAAGGGCTTCCGCTGCTGTTGCTTGATGGTGAAACGGTGATGGCCGGGCGATACCCAAAACGCGCTGAACTGGCTCGCTGGTTTGGTATACCGCTGGAAAAGGTGGGTTTAGCTTCCACCAGTTGCTGTGGTGGTAAAACTTCCTGTTGTTGAGTATGTCAGGAGGACATATGAAATTCTTAGAGAATATCCCGTCTTACCTGTTTTTCACCGGTAAGGGAGGTGTAGGCAAAACTTCGATTTCCTGCGCAACGGCTATACGTCTGGCTGAACTGGGAAAGCGTGTTCTGCTTGTCAGTACCGACCCGGCTTCCAATGTCGGTCAGGTATTCGATCAGACTATCGGTAACACTATCCAGCCCGTGACTGCTGTGTCTGGTCTTTCGGCTCTGGAGATTGACCCGCAGGACGCCGCCCAGCAATACCGCGCCAGAATCGTTGACCCTATTAAAGGTCTTTTGCCTGATGACGTTGTTAACAGCATCAGTGAACAGCTTTCAGGAACTTGTACGACAGAGATCGCTGCATTCGACGAGTTTACTGGCTTACTGACTGACGCTTCTCTGCTGACCCGCTTTGATCACATCATTTTTGATACTGCCCCAACTGGCCACACTATTCGCCTTCTTCAGCTTCCCGGAGCCTGGAGCAGCTTCATCGAAAGTAACCCGGATGGTGCTTCCTGTCTTGGTCCAATGGCTGGGCTGGAAAAACAACGCGAGCAATATGCTCATGCGGTTGAGGCATTATCCGATCCTGAACGAACTCGCCTTGTGCTGGTCGCGCGATTGCAAAAATCAACACTGCAGGAAGTCGCTCGTACTCATGACGAATTATCAGCTATTGGCCTTAAAAATCAGTATTTAGTCATTAACGGTGTCCTGCCTGCGAGCGAAGCAGAACGTGATGCACTGGCCGCTGCAATATGGCAACGGGAGCAAGAGGCGCTGGCAAATCTTCCTGCCGGGTTATCTGATTTGCCGACAGACAACTTATACCTGCAGCCGCTGAACATGGTTGGTGTATCCGCATTGAAAGGCCTGCTCAACGAACACGCTGAGATAACATCGCTTCCTGAACAAAGCCCACAGAACAAGCCAGAGAATATGTCGTTGTCTGTCCTGGTTGATGATATCGCCCGCAGTGAACACGGTTTGATTATGCTGATGGGCAAAGGTGGTGTGGGCAAAACCACAATGGCTGCGGCTATCGCCGTCAGTCTGGCGGATAAGGGTTTTGATGTGCATCTCACCACCTCAGATCCTGCTGCACATCTCAGTACAACGCTCAATGGCAGCCTCAAAAATCTGCAGGTCAGCCGAATCAACCCTCACGATGAAACTGAACGCTATCGTCAGCATGTTCTTGAGACGAAAGGCAGGGATCTGGATGAGGCTGGGAAACGGCTGCTCGAAGAGGATTTACGTTCTCCTTGCACAGAAGAGATTGCGGTGTTCCAGGCGTTTTCACGCGTAATTCGTGAAGCTGGCAAACGGTTTGTGGTCATGGATACGGCACCTACCGGGCATACGCTATTACTGCTTGATGCTACCGGGGCTTATCACCGTGAGATTGCCAGGAAGATGGGGGATAAAGGTCATTTTACCACTCCGATGATGCAGCTTCAGGACCAGGAACGTACCAAAGTTTTGCTGGTCACTCTGCCTGAAACCACACCTGTACTGGAAGCGGCAAACCTGCAGTCCGATCTTGAACGTGCGGGGATTCATCCCTGGGGCTGGATTATCAATAACAGCCTTTCGATTGCACAGACGCAATCGCCGCTGCTTTGCCAGCGCGCCCTACAAGAGCGTCCTCAAATCGAGGTTGTGAAAAACCAGCATGCAAGCCGCATAGCGTTAGTACCGGTAATGGCTGCAGAGCCCACTGGCATCGAGAAACTCAGAGAGCTGGTTGTTTAATTTTTTTTGTATATACAGGGCGGCAAAGCCGTCCTGTCTGGAGGATTTATGTTACTGGCAGGCGCTATTTTTGTCCTGACCATCGTTTTGGTTATCTGGCAACCGAAGGGATTAGGGATCGGCTGGAGTGCGACGCTGGGCGCGGTACTGGCGCTGATCTCTGGCGTAGTCCATTTTGGTGATATCCCTGTAGTGTGGAATATTGTCTGGAATGCGACGGCGACCTTTATTGCCGTGATTATTATCAGCCTTCTGCTCGATGAATCGGGCTTTTTCGAATGGGCGGCGCTGCACGTTTCACGTTGGGGTAACGGCCGCGGGCGTTTGCTGTTTACCTATATCGTTTTGCTCGGCGCAGCGGTGGCGGCACTGTTTGCCAACGATGGTGCGGCATTGATTCTGACGCCAATTGTTATCGCCATGCTGCTTGCATTAGGTTTCAGCAAAGGCACTACGCTGGCATTTGTCATGGCCGCCGGGTTTATTGCCGATACGGCCAGTCTGCCGCTTATCGTGTCCAACCTGGTTAACATCGTTTCTGCAGACTTCTTTGGGCTGGGTTTCACTGAGTATGCGTCGGTAATGGTGCCGGTGGATATCGCAGCCATTATCGCCACGCTGGTGATGCTGCATCTGTTCTTCCGCAAAGATATTCCGCCAACTTACGACCTGGCTCTCCTGAAAGCACCGGCAAAAGCGATTAAAGATCTGGCAACCTTCAGAACCGGCTGGATAGTGTTGATCCTTCTTCTGGTTGGCTTTTTCGTCCTTGAGCCGTTGGGTATCCCGGTCAGTGCGATTGCTGCTGTAGGGGCTGTCATTCTGTTTGCGGTGGCGAAGCGAGGCCATGCCATTAACACTGGCAAAGTGCTTCGCGGTGCGCCATGGCAGATCGTCATATTCTCTCTGGGAATGTATCTGGTGGTCTATGGTCTGCGTAATGCCGGACTAACAGAATACCTCTCCGGTGTGTTGAACGTGCTGGCAGATAAAGGACTTTGGGCCGCGACGTTTGGTACTGGCTTCCTGACGGCTTTCCTCTCTTCCATCATGAACAATATGCCTACCGTGCTGGTTGGTGCTCTCTCTATTGATGGCAGCACTGCAACAGGCGTTATCAAAGAGGCGATGATTTTTGCCAACGTGATTGGCTGCGATCTTGGACCGAAAATTACACCTATTGGTAGCCTGGCAACGTTGCTCTGGCTGCATGTCCTTTCACAGAAGAACATGACCATCACATGGGGATACTATTTCCGCACCGGGATCGTCATGACTCTGCCTGTGCTGTTTGTAACGCTGGCCGCGCTGGCGCTACGTCTCTCTTTCACTTTGTAATGAGATACTGATATGAGCAACATCACCATTTATCACAACCCAGCCTGCGGCACGTCGCGTAATACGCTGGAGATGATCCGCAACAGCGGTATCGAGCCGACCGTTATTCTTTACCTTGAGACTCCACCTTCACGCGATGAGCTGCTCAAACTCATTGCGGATATGGGTATTTCCGTCCGGGCGTTGCTGCGTAAGAACGTCGAGCCGTATGAGGAACTGGGTCTTGCAGAAGATAAATTTACTGACGACCAGCTCATCGACTTTATGCTACAGCATCCGATTCTGATCAACCGTCCGATCGTAGTGACGCCACTGGGAACTAAACTTTGCCGTCCTTCAGAGGTTGTTCTCGATATCCTTCCAGATGCCCAGAAAGCGGCTTTCACCAAGGAAGACGGTGAAAAAGTCGTTGATGATTCAGGTAAAAGACTGAAATAAAGACGAAGGGGGCATTTGCCCCCTTCATTATTACTTCGCCATATCTTCCAGCAGGTCAATACCAACCGGCTCTTCGCTCTGTAGCGCTGTTAATGCAATACGCTTTGCATACTGCTCTTCCACATCAGAGATGAGAGGCAGCTCGCGGTTCGCCCTGATCTTCAGGAAAGGCGAAGACGGTTGAGCAGCTGCCAGGCTGTTATTAACGACCCATGCCCACGGCTCGATGCCAGCTCGGCGTAGATCCTGCTGCAGGTTAGTGGCTTCCAGTACAGGTGTCGTTTCGGCAAGCGTCACGATAATCACCTTCGTCTTCTCCGGGTCTGCTGCTTTTTCGCTATCACCTGTCTTCGATGTCAGAAAGCGAGAGAATTCGGCTTCATGCTGTCGCCAGAACACACTCATGCAATTGTTGAATGCCTTTACATCACTCATGTTCGTCCTCAAATTTTGCTCAGATTAACCCGGCTCTCATCTTCCAGAATTTTATAAACAGTGGAACGGGCAATACTGAGCCGGCGGGCAATATCTGTTGCACCAGTTCCCTGCTGATGAAGTGCCAGTACACTATTTCTGTCGATGATGCGCTTTCGGCCAAACCGGATACCTTTCAGCCTGGCCTCCTGCCGTCCTTCGTTCGTACGCTCCAGAATCCTCCTGCGTTCGGCCTGGGCTACAGCTGAAAGAATGGTCACAACGGCACTGTTGCAAATAGTCGGTGGTGATAAACTTATCATCCCCTTTTGCTGATGG
>OGYE01000907.1_pt1 | contig 19566 bp, 17 predicted proteins | sample 1576471 | NCBI WGS metagenome assembly OGYE01 (sample SAMEA3541532, study PRJEB24748) | human gut metagenome | biome: human gut; feature: human-associated habitat; material: faeces | place: China | collected 2012
TATTGTCTCACAAACAGCCAGGAGATTAAATCCACCGATTTATTTTCCGCTTACAATCAACCTATTTTTTAGTTATTAGTAAAAATTTTAAACTTTGGTCACCTGCAGCTTTTTGCCAAAACAGCTATTCAGCTGGTCTTTATTACAATTTACTTCCCCAGTGATTTTATCTATTTTATATTCATCATTTTCGCTTCTAATATTTCTGCTCTGCTTGCCCATTTAGGATATTTATCATCTAACCAATACGAAAATGTTCTATAAATGGTAACCAATCGAATTTGGCAATGAATAAACATATCAGGAAAACAGCTGCACATTTAACTATAGCATGAAATGGAATCCGCGGACTAAAAAAAGGCTACATTCGGCACAAGTATGGTCCACAGTGTTTTTCTAGCCATTCCATCTGGTCCTATGTCAAGTTTTAGTACAAGTTAAATGGAATTTTTTGTCATTCACTTATCCAGCAATTAAAGCTGACTTTTTCTTGCAGTTCGCATATAATTCTTCAAAGTCATTATAGTTACAGTGACTGTGAATTCGAACTGTATTATAAAACGTATTAATGTATTCAAACACCAGCACATAGGCTTGTTGATAATTTTCAATCTTAAATCGATTCAGCCATTCTCGTTTAATCAAAGCATGGAATGATTCTATGCAGGCATTATCCCAGGCAATGATCTTTCGAAAAAACAAATCCATGATGCTGGCCAGATACATAAAGCCTTCCGTAGTCCAAATATAAGTAATATCACTGCACCAAATCGCATCGGGACTGGAAGGATTAAATCGTTCTCGCAGCATACTGACCAACATGACATACAGACAGCTGCTCCGGGTCGTAACGGTATAATGCTTGACCCAACAAGCACGAATCCCCATTTGCTTCATGTAAAGACCCACGGTCCTTTCGGAAATACATTCTCCTTTCTGTTGAAGCAAAAACGCCCAGTTCTGCCAGCACTCCAGATACCGAAAAACGGCGTTTCCCTTGATGGGCTTTTTCGGCTAGCTTTTTTTAAAACGTTGATGGCATCCTTGGCATCTCGTAATTCCCGTTTCAAGCGAGCGATTTCTTTGGCTTCATCGGATGCGTAGTTCCCAGATACGCGATATGGCATTTCCCCATTATCCCGCAATTGCTTTTGCCACCGGGATAGTGTTTGTTGGGAAATTCCTAAATTATGGGCACGCCCAATCAGTCCTAAATCACGATAATCACAGTAATATTAGACAGCATATATTTTGAATTGTCTATTGAACTTCGTCATATTTATATGCTACCACCAATTGCACTTTTTTAAGAGTTTATCATTTTCCATTTAGCTATTCCCCAAAATAAAAATCTTATTTATCTAATAACGCGGTGCGGTGTGCTACATCTTCATCATTATTTCTATATCTGTTATAAAATTTATTGGGAATTGTATAACATGATTTACGATGAATATAAATTTTATTCTGTATTTCTTGTAACTTATCCATGCTTTTGGGTTCAGATGAATTAATTAGGTTATCTAACTCTTCTAAATTTTTAATGTCTTTATTCAACTGCTTAATTGTTTTAAATAACCATTGAAACATTGGAGTAATAAATGAAAATCTACCTAATAACATCATGACTGTTTCATTTTTTATTATACCTAACAAAAAGATTATGACTATTAAAACAATTATGATAATAATGCTTAACTTCTGAAACCTTTTTCTTAGGCCAACATCCCAATAATAATTTTCTTTTTGACACATTAAAATTCCTTTTTTTAACTCAACAGTTCCTGCTACAGTTGTATACCAATTTGTGAATTGCTTATGTTCTTTTGAATTTCTCAATAATAACGTTGCCTCTTTTGCCACAATATGAGTTACATTTTTTTGCAAACCAAACAATTTATTATCCCATGGCATTTGGTACACATATAAATCAAAATGTTGCTGTATTTCCGCCGCTGTCTTTTTTTTACATTCTATATAAGAACCAACTAGCAACGAGACAACCATACTTACTATAGGCAGTACATATAATAACGTTTTTAGATATATATTATCGTTTATTATAGATTGTAAAATTGCAAAAAGCAGTGGTAAAAATACAGAAAATATTATTTCAATATAGTTTAGTCTTTTCGCTTCATTATACAATTGCCTTTGAGCAGCCAAATAACATATAGATTTTTCTTCATTTTGCCTTTCAACAATACCATTATTCATCTGTTTTCCTCATTTTTCTGTATATTTTGGAAAATTACTTCCAAAAACTTCTCTCCATTTATTAATTGCCTCCTTTTGTTTCTTGTCATCTTCATAACTTCGTGCTTCTACAGCTTTTTTATAAGCTTTATACAGTGCATCACTTATTTTTTTCCTATCAGCCCAATCAAATTGATTTATATTCCCCTGTATTCCTTTAGGATCTTCCACATCTTTCTTAATAGATTCAGATAATTTATATAATGTGTTTTTAAATTCTATATCTATCCACCAATTATCTGAAGTATCTATACTGTCATATATATTCAGTATCATACATTCTAACAAATAAGAATTAATAGATATGGTTACTTTTCTTTTATTCCAATACTTTACTAAGCGGATCAGATTTAAGAGATTTCCATTGTGCTTTTGATTTAGTTCTGTCGTTCTCTCATTATCTATTCTTGGGTCTGTTTTTTTCCAATTGCCACTTCCATCTGGTATTAGGTAAAAATCATCTTTTGCATAAAAACAAGGAACAATATCAAAATTCCATGTATAGGATTTCATCTTTAATGTTGCGGCCTCTTGATTCTTATGCATCTCTGCTTTACTATAGTCATTTAAATCAGCTAACTTTGAAATAAATCTATTTATAACTTTTGTTGAATTTACATATTTTGTTCCATAAGACAAAAGTTCATTGTTCTTATCACTATCATTACCATTAATATAAATGCAATCTAAAGCTTCAGTATAAGTACGTGTTCCTTCTGCTGACAAACAAATCATCAAGTCTATATCATCAAGTTCACGAATTTTAGTTCTCCTTGCAAAAGAACCAAATTTTAAATTCTTATCCTGATATATAGAAAAAAAATCATCATTGTCACTAAAACTATTTATATTGTCTATAAGATTATCACGACTTTTTCGTGCTTTAGAAGTTATATCTGGATCAAGATTAACTATGTTTTTCATAAATTCCGCAAAAGCATTATTTACTGTACTTGCCATTCTACATCCACCTCGTATAATACTTTGTAAGCAAGCTTTCTACCTCGCTTACAAAGTAAAATTACATTTCATAAGAGCCTCTTAATGCTACAATTACTAACAAAGATTAGTGACCAGTAGTCTTCGCAGTTCAGAAGCCAGCGTAGTCGCGTTTTTAAAAAGAACCTTATAGCCAAGCAGACAGGCCTTCAAACCGAGGGCTGTCATCAGATGCGTCTTCCCGGTACTAGAGTTCCCAATCATCACCAGGTTCTCATGCCGACGGATGAAGTCACAGCTTGCCAGCTGCTTCACATATTCTGGCTTCACATGGTTAAGTCGACTCAGGTCAAATTTCTCAAACGTCTTCAGAATAGGAAAGTGTGCCCTCTTTATGCGGCGTTGCCGTTGTTTCTCTTGTCTGGCATCGTATCCCCTTTTCCTGAGACTGAGAACAAATTATTCCAGGCTTTCCCCGGCCTTGTACTTAGCTTTTTCCTCATTGAGGTCGCTGAATATCGGAAATTTCAGTAATTTGGCATAACAGCGGAGCGATTCCTTTATACCTGTATCTTGCATGAATTCTCCCCTTTCTGTATCAATCGGTCATAACCGGACAGGTCAATCGTTTGAACAGCAACCTAATCCCGTATTTTTTCTGGCCGTGCATGGTGAAAGAATTCCACTTTCCTGCGCCAAAAGGCTTTTTCGTCTTCTTCTGTGCAGATCCGGAGGATTTCCATGAGCTCTTTTGCGGAGAAGTTTGTGTTTTTTAATAGGTGCAGGAAATCCGGACTCAGCGCCTGTTCCACTGGCTTTGCTTGTAAGATACTGCGCGGTTTCTTTTCGAGCAATGGCAGATAATGTGCAAGTTGCAGGCATTTTTGCCGTTTCTCGTAGCAATGTTCATGTGTTGTCACGAACGGTGACATTTCTGCTAGCCATCGCTACGCGTACGGAATACTCGTTGGAAGCATAACGAACCGTAGCGTACTGGGAAACACGGCATTCCGTGGTATCACTGGTATCGAATCGCCGACCGGGGAGTGGCAACAGTGACTGCCTGATAACAGAGTCTGGCATAGAAAACGTTGGGCTTGATCCTAACGCCATCTATGTAAACATACGCTTCACCCCAGTTAATCTGTATGGCATCGCCAGCGGCAAAAGACAGAGGCACATAAACGTCCTGGCTGCGTCTACGCAGTATTCAGACAGTTCTGCGGATGTGTGACTCTCTGAACCTTTGAACCTCATTTCTGTCACCAGCCGGGCGTAGATTCTCTTGGCCGCATGATGCTGCTTCTGGTTGGGTTCGAACGCATCTTCCTGAAGACACTGTAAAATGAAACGGATGACGTCTGGCATGACAACGCTGGCGTCACGATGATAGTCGGCACGAATGCGGGGATAGATATTGCCATTGCAGTACTTGGCAACGGTATTACGAGAGATTCCTAATGTCCGGGCAATCTACCTCTGGCTTTCCCTTTCTACAAGGAATATATGTCGGATTTTTTTATAGTCTTCCATAGTGATAATCACCTTGTTGACATCCCTTCCCATTTGATTGTTCTAATCAAATTATACAGGATGGAGTAGTGAGGTGGCTCACTTTTTCATAATCACGAATACCTTAAATAGCTCACTTATATATTATCATTCACACATTGTTCCACTGCCTCCTGCAAGAATAATGCCTTTCATTATAGTTTCTTCTTTCTTATCTCTTTTTACTTTTTCTTGCTACTTCAAACATGGATTTAACATTTTTATCAATTCCTGGTAACCCGGTTTCATAGATTTCTTTCATATAGTCATCATCAATGGGATTTGAATAAGCGAAATAATCTGTAGCAAATTCCATCCATTCTTGCATGTTGTTCATGGCAATATTCGTTGTTCCAAATAGGTCTAAATAGTCTTTTACATATTCTTCCATTCCTGCATATATTTCCGGGTAGATTTTCTGTCTTACACCAAATTCTTCTGCATATACCGGTTTACCATTTTTCAATCCAACAACTAATGATTCGACGGAAGACAACAGGAGCTCAGAAAACTTTAAAACCAAATCAGAACTCGAAGTAAATTCTCTTGCAGAAAAAGTTGTATAAAGAAACATTTTGTTTAATTTAAAAGTTCCTGTATAAACCGCTAACTTTAATCGTTCTTTTAATATTTCTTTGCTAAATCTATAGGACGAAAAAGCACCTGTGGTCATATCTACGATAGCAATGTTTTGATTGTCACCTGCTTCCTTATTAATATGTTCAACAAGCTCATCGTGAGATTCTCTTGCCCATTCTGTTAATTTATCCTGATATCTTCTGAATTCTTTTACATTTTCTTCATAATTTTTGCTAATAATAATTGAAGGTATATCTCTTTTAGCATTTTTTAAGAGGATTTTCAAATACCCAGGATCTTCACACCAAGTTAAAAGTCCTTTAATTCCTAGAATTCGTTGAAGATAAACATATCCACTCTTTATATTCAATTTGGGTAAGTAAAACTTATCATACAATTTTTTTAACGCCCATCCATCTCTTGCAACAAATAAAACTTTATCGATTTTACTGTCCACCAATTGTTCACAAACAAAATTCAGGTATCCCAAAGCAAGGGGACCGGCATAGCGATATCCAAGCATATTCCAGTAAGATAAATTTTGTTCTTTTTCTCTATATGTCCGATGAGAAATCATAGCAAGATGCATTGATAAATTTAAGTCGTGATGAGATGAATTAAAGGCTGCAAATTTCGCATTTCCTGGATTTTGGAGAAAATCATCCAAAATTTTATGAATGTGATAGGCTGTTATCCCCATTCGCTTAGGAATCTCAACATCAGCGATTTCATTATCTCCTATGTGAATTATATCTTGATCAGAAATATTTAATTCGTTGATTACCTCTTTGTATAATTTTCCTGAACCTTTCGTTTTTCTATACCAGGAACTTGCGAACACTTGTGTTACTTTATCATACCCTTTTTCAAGCAAAACTTCTTGTAAGAAATCTTTTTCAAGGTACATATCTGAAACTGCAACAACTTTTTTCCCCATCTCAATTGCCTGTTTATATAAGCAATATACTTGAGGATTGATTTGCAGCGTCTTTTTTTCCCATTGCAGTTCGATTTCCATCATGAAACGGTATTTCGGCAAAATATGTTCATATATTTCTTCAATGGTAATCTCTTCAAATTCCGATGCTTCCCGGGCTCTTCTTTCAGCTAAGATTCTTTCATTTTTAAAACCCCGAACATGATATTTTTTCTCTAAAAAGAGAAATAAATCAGTTGGTGTAGAGAAAGGACGAATCAATAATGTATCAAAGATGTCAAAGCTAACCACTTTTTTATCTTTGATAGCCAATTTAAAAATTCGACTTTGATAATCAAAACCAGGTAGTACTTCTGTATAATCATTTTGATTTCTTCTGCTTAAATCGTCGATGATAACCTTCAGTAATTCCTTATTGTTCTCATATAAATAGTTTTTGACATCGGCTCTGCTTTCATGAAGGTCTATGCCAAATCCCCCTGTCATCGCTTTTACTTTAATTAATGGAAAACCTTTTTGTAACAAGGTGTATGGCCAAAGTGTAGGATTTCTATTTCCACTTAAGTAGGATTTAGAAGAAGACGTAGAAAAATCAGGAAGTAAAACATCAGAGGTGAATTTTTGTTTCAAATACATTGTAAGACCTTTTTCACCTTTAAGCCAAGCATCTTCGAATTTCATTTTCTTGGGTAATTTCAGAAAAAAGTCTAAAAAGTACGGATCAGTAAATACGTTTTTCTTGAAATAGTAAAAGAACGACAGTAAATGATAGGGTCCATCTATACTATCTACAAGTCCCCAAAAATCAGCTGTAGATTCTTTCATTTTATCTAACAAATTAGCGAATGGGTAAACGGGTCCATAGCAACTGTCATTTGCCAATATAATACTATCAAATTTATCCAGCAACTGGTGCTCTCTTAAATAAACTAAGCCCTTTCTCCAGGAGCCAAAATCATACCCGCCGTGATGACGAAATTCAGCGTAATTTACTAAATCTTTAACTTTATCCAGCTCTTTACTGACTATAGGATTGTCCAATATATAAATAACATTATCACAAACTTTTTTTAATTCTTTAATGTAATATATATTATAATCTGGAATAGTACCGTCAAAGCTATATCCTACAAAGATAGCACATCTTTTGTTATTTGTTAATTTAAAGCCAAGCGGATTGATATAAGTTATATTCTTAGCTCTATTAAAGAATTTTACATTTCTATGTGAAGAAAAATGTATATTAACTCTTAAAATGCCTTTTATTTTAGACTTCGTGTCAAACCATAAAGTTTTTGTTACGGGGTATTTATGATATTTATATAAAATATTTAAAATTAAATTTGACAATCTTGAAATTCTACCGTCCCTAAGCAAAAAAGTATGTAAAGCCCTAAAAGATTGTTCATTAAAATAATTATTTCGCTTTATTAGATTCTTCATTTTTTATCATCCTTATTTAATTAACCAACACTCGAAAGATACTGTTCGGTAACCTCTGTACTATTTCCTATACACATTAATCGACCTTTATTAATCCAAGCAGCATGCCGACAGATTTTCTTTACCATATCTTCATCATGAGAAACTAAAATGACAGTCGTTCCCCCACTCATCATTTCTTCCATTCTTTTTGAGCATTTTTCCTGAAAAGCATGGTCACCGACAGATAAAATTTCATCTACAATCAGAATATCTGGCTTTACAAGGGTAGCAATAGAGAAACCAAGTCGTGCCATCATACCACTTGAATAATTTTTTACAGGAACATCTTCAAAATCTTTTAATTCACTGAAGTCCATGATTTCATCATATTTTTCTTCCATCATCTTTTTACTATAACCAAGAATAGCACCATTCAGAAACACATTTTCTCTACCACTAAGGTCCATATCAAACCCAGCTCCTAGTTCGATAAGAGGAGCCAGGCTACCGTTTAATGTTACTGTGCCACTGGTAGGTGTCAGTACGCCGCTAATGATTTTTAATAAGGTACTTTTACCACTACCATTTGATCCAATTAAAGCAAATGAATCTCCCTTGGGAATAGTAAGGGAAATATCTTTTAATGCCCAAAATTCATCAAAGGATACACCTTTTCCTTTTAATTTCCTGACGACCCATTCTTTTATATTATCTACATGTTCCTTAGCTAAGTTAAAACGCATAGATACATTTCTTATTTCTACTGCATTCTCCATAGTTATCCTCACTCACATTAAATATATAGTATAAAATTCTTCTGATGCTTTTCAAAAACCCACATGCCGACAAATAAAAAGCCAATCGAACACGCCATACAGAGTAAATTTTCTTCCCATGTTGGCCATTTCCCATAAAGTAATATATCTCTCAGAAATTCAATATAATCGTACAATGGATTCAAGAACATCCATGATTTTACCCAGTCTGGTAAAATCGATGTGGGATAAAAAATAGGTGTCAGATAATTTAACGCTGAGAGGAAAACACCATATAAATGCTTAATATCACGAAAATAAATAACTGACACAGATAATATCAGGCTGACACCTAGTGAAAAAAGCAGCATATATATGAAAGCAACGGGTAATAAAATCAACGTTACATGAAAATCGGCATCTGTAACTATCATAACAATAAAGAGTGCTATCAATGAAAAAAGCATAGTTGTAAATGTCGATAATACTTTTGATAATGGGAAAATGTATTTTGGCAAATATACTTTTTTTATAAGAGATGCTCCAGTTAAGATAGAGTCCATAGCCATAGTGGTTGATTCGTTATAAAAGCTAAATAACAACTGACCTGTTAGGACATATACTGGATAGTTTGGGATATCAAAACGAAAAACAGTAGAAAATACAACGGTTAATACTAACATCATTAATAAAGGATTTAATACACTCCATAAATAGCCAAGAACAGACCGGCGATATTTGATTTTTAAATCACGGATGACCAATTCCTGCAACAGCCATTTATATTTGAATAAATTATTTTTTAAAATCCAGTTCATAATCCACCTCAACTATTAATTGTACATTTTCCATATTTTCCATTATGGGCATCTTGAAAGGCCCAAAGAATATATCTTATTTTTTTGAGTTTATTTTTTTCAAAGAAAAGAATTTTGATAAGCTCTTTAATAATACACTTACAATAAGCATATTTAAGGAATGGATATTTCTTCATAACGTATATAAGGTTACGAAAAATATAATATTTTCGTATGGGTCCATGATTTAGAATTGCAAATTGATACGGACCTATATGATACCATTCAGTATTTCCTAGATGGTGTTGCATATATATGTCAAAAAATGTAATGATATATTTCTTTTTTATTCTAGCACGATATGCAAATTCACTATCAACCTGATCAATAAATAAATTTTCATCAAACATTCCCAAAGCAATTGCTTCCTCAACATTCAGTACAGATCCTGACGTAATGTAGTATGTAATAATTTGATTCGCTAACTTAGATTCATCTAAAGGGCCGTAATTAACAGCGTACGAAACGATATCATTGGGAAAGTTTTCTGATTCTTTTATTTTTTCTATGTAAGCAGAGATATTGCTTTGTGTAAATGAACTGTCCTGATCCATTGTTAATAAAAAAGTATACCCTTCAGACCTTGCCTTCATCAAAGCGTAATTCAATGCGTACGCTATCCCTTTATTTTCGTGAAATGCGTTGTATTGTATTTTAGGTTGATTTTTTATCGGGTTTACAACGGATAAATCAGGTTGCTCCGTATTATCAATAACGTATAATTTTTCAACTGATAAGATATAACTTTGAATATTATGCCATACATCAGTATCTGGATGATATAGAATAACGACGCCGGCTAACTTTACATTCATAATTTCCATTCCATTCTTTAAACTATTGTGATGACTGAATTTTTCGTAAAAAAAGTGAAAAAATAGATGACGGAATAAATGGCAGGAGTAACTCCAACTTAGTCGTAGAGGGAGCCCAACTTTTTCGTTTCCATAGATAATTGGCATCTTTCCATGTTGGACGATGAAAATAGGAAATCCGCGCATCACTCCATCTTTTATATGGCTGAAGTCGCTTATCCCCGGCAAAATACCGTGATACTAACTCTATAAACTGTCGATATGGTATGATGTATTTCTCAAGATATTCTGCTTTAGAATGGATTCTCGCCAAAGGTTTTGACTGATTCCCTTCATAAACTCTGTAATTCATTAACGGTCTATCTGAAATTCTAATTTTTCCCAATAGTGCTGCAAATGAAGCAAGCCACCAATCATGAAAAAAGAATCGGGGAAATGGAATTGCTTTCCTCGCTATTTCTGTCTTCATCATCATAGTGCATCCTGTAATAAAATTTTTAGCTAAAAGATGTGCTATCATATCAGGCCCAGAGTATAAAATTTGTCGTGGGCGAATTTTAGTTATACTATTAGATACGACCTTTGAATTTTCATCTATAACATACATATCGCTACACGCTAATGTGACATTTTCATCATCAAATAAATGCAACAAAACAGATAACTTTTCTGGCAACCACACATCATCCTGATCACAGTATGCGATATAAGGCGTTTCAACCAATGTCGTCAGCTTTTCGAAAACTTTATTTGACCCCAAATTTTGTGAACCATGATATATTCTGAACGGAATATCCTTCAAATATTGAGAAAACAAAAAATCATAGTCGTACTCATCATTAGGGTCGTCATTCCAAGCATATACTTGAAAATGTTTATATGTTTGTGAAGCAATAGATGACAGTTCTTCTTTTAACCACTCTATATTAGGTCTGTATATTGCCATGGCCACTGTAACCAAAATCGAATCCGACACGTTCATTGCTCCTTTAATATAATACTAGTACATCCCGCTTTTACCTAATTGATAGCCTAAAAATTTTAAAAAAGTGTGAAATAATGCATTGGGTAATAATTTAATTTGATTTTGAGAAATTAACATATACATCTCCGATTTAACAAAGCGCATTCCCTCACCGGAAATTCTCCCATAAGAATCAAACACGGTATGGTTCTGGCGATGTAATCTGCCTATAAAAATACTGCGTTTAAATTCTTCTCTCAATGTCAAATAATGTGAATGATAAACGCATGCGTCTTTATTATAATATACCGCATAGTCCATATGAATAATTTTATCAGCCATTAATGTATCTTCCCCAAAAGATACATTCTGGAAATTACCCGCAGCTAACAACGTATTCCTATTGTATGCCGCAAAAGAATCTGAACAAAAAACAGTTTTAATTCCTAATACAGGAATATCAGCTTTTGTCTTCATTTGGCTGTGTGCTGGATAGTTAAATAATCTTGCGTGATTCCCAATAGCTCCTGCTTCGGTGGTTGGAAGTTGTCTTCCATAAGTAACACCAATATTCTGATTCACCATCAAGGGTTTACATAATTGAATGATGGAATCGTTCGAAGCCGGAATAGCATCCTGAGTCATGAAAACGATATACTTGGCAGTCGATTGTTCAGCGGCCATGCGCCGCGTTTTTCCATGTCCAAAATCTTTTTTATTGATGATTTGTACGCGGAAACCAGCATTTCTAGCAACCTGTACAGTTTGATCACTAGAAGAAGAGTCAATAATCAAAACATCATTGGGCGTAATGCCAACCTGTTGCTTTAGCATCTCAGCCACTTGATAAAACTTTTTACCACCATTATAAGTAGGAATCACTACTTCAATTTTTCTTTTACTTATCATCACATCAGTCTCCATATGTTAAATGCATTCTATATTCCGATATGAAAAGACTCTTTATTCTACCATATTTTTTGCCTTTTTGCTACGTAACTATTCTGCAAGTCCCCGGCCAAGAGAGGTTATTTTCACACGCTGGCGGCTTCCTGGAACGTCGTTGTCAGTTTGAGTTTATCGCCGCGCAGCGGCATCTGAGTCCGAGGCGGCCTGCGGCCTGCGAAATCAAGAGCAACCTCTCCGGCCCTTCGGGCCACCTCTAGCTCGGCTCTCCGTTTTGGCAACCGCCATGCGCTTCCCTGTGGTCAGCACCTGACGGGCCAAAAAGGGCCTATGAGGAGAGGCTTAAGAATCTCTTTGTAGGGGAGACTTATCGTTAATATGCTCCTTTGTGTTTCAGGACGACGGCGATGGTGCGCCAGATTAGGACGATGTCTGAACCAGACGTTCCAGTTGCGGACGTACCAGGTGTCCATCTGGACGCGTTCTTCGTAGGTTGTATCGCTGCGGCCGCTGGTCTGCCACATGCCGGTGATGCCGGGACGGACCATGTAAAAATCTTTGATGTACGGGCCGTATTTCGGGACTTCGTCCTGAATGATGGGCCGTGGGCCGACGAGGCTCATTTCGCCTTTGAGGACGTTGAACAGCTGCGGCAATTCGTCTAAGCTGGTCTTGCGCAGGAAGGCCCCGCTCTTGGTGATGCGCGGGTCATTTTTCAGTTTGAATTCCGTTTCCCATTCTTTCCGGGCCTGCGGGTCCCGTGCCAAGAGTTCTTTCAGTTTGACGTCGGCATCAACGCACATGCTGCGGAATTTATAGCAGTTGAATTCTTTGCCGTTCCGGCCGACGCGGCGGTGCTTAAAGATGATAGGTCCGGGCGAGTCTTTATAGATCCATAGAGCGATAGCCAAAAAGAACGGCGAAAGACAGATAATCCCCAGGCTGGTACAGATGACATCAAAAATACGTTTAATAGCCCGATTGTACCAGAGAGCCAGGTTGTTTCGGAAGCTGAAGGAAACGATATGACCGTCGATGAGGCTTTCCGTATCGAGCGTCGCCAACGGCAGGCTGCCCATATCGGGAATAAAGGCGACTTTCTTGACCAAAGGCTGGACGCGGTAGACGATGTCCTGGACAGCGTCATTGCTGAGGCCCGGTGCGATGACCATGACGTGCTGGACACCGGTCTGGCGGATGACATCTTCGGCATCCTCAAAACGGCCTAAATGCGGCATCATGGCCGCTACCTTCGCTTCTGGCGTATAGTCTTCCAGATAACCGATGAAATCATAGCTGACGCCTGTATCATGCTTAAAATAATTCAGTACGATGGCCGCCGTCTTGCCGGCTCCCATGATGAGGACCGGCAGCTGGAGCAGTTTAAAATACCCTAAGATATACTTGACTATATATCGTTCTACCACCAAGAAAAAGAAAGAGGTTAACCATAACAAAGCCACGAAGAGCCGCGACGTCGAAGCTGCCGTCTGGGCGATGTAGATGAAAAAAATCAGTAAGGCGACGGCATAAAAGACAGATTTAAAAAGGCCGGAAATGACCTGCCAGAACTGCATACGTCGTGTATAAAGATGATGTAATTGTAAAAAAAAGGATATATACGACCGGTATGATGACGTGGATACTGAGCCAGGAAAGATGGAAATGCGTTTCTGGGACCCAAAAAGCTCTCAGTCCATAAGATGTATACTCGGCCAGCCAAATGGCGATATAATCGGCAATGACTAAAACAATTGGCAGGAGCTCATTACTGTATTTATTTTTAATAGAAATAGACCCTTTCGTCGATAGCGTCTCCAAAACAGCTCCTCCTCTGATTCTCCCCTGATAATAGGGTCATAGTAAAAGGGCTTGTCGAACGATGACAAGCCCTTTTTTACGTCGTTAGATAAAAGAAATAGGGATCTTGCCCAAAGGCAGAAAATGGCATATAGGCCACTCTTCCCATACAGACATCTACATTTTTAATTATAACGAAAATTTAAATATCTGTCCACTTTTCCAACGTTCCGGGTGGAAATGTTGATTCATAAAATCATCGCCCTTAGTCTGTTACGAATGTAGCCACTATTCTGAGCGGGACGCCCAGCCACAGCTGTCCGTTCCAGCAACCGTCCTGCGCTTCTCGTTGGTCAGCACCTGACGGGCTGGAAAGGCTTGGCTGTCCCCTACGATGGCCTCCGGCTGAGGTATTTTTTACGAGCCGAGGGATATAGGCGTCGTTGTCACTTTGAATCTGTCGCCGCGCAGCGGCATCTGAGTCCAAGGCGGCCTGCGGACTGCGACCGGCAGTCTGCGAAACTACAAGCAGCCTCTCCGGCCGTTGGACTACCTTTCCTATCAGGAACTGCTTATTTCTTCTTTTTACGATGGACGATGAGGGCTTCGTCGGCCCAGTCGAAGAAGTACGGTTCAGTTGCGTAAATGGCATAGTTCATCAGATAGGCAGTGATGAGTTCTTCATCGGAAAATGGGGCGTATGGCGGGTTGTCAAGGTAGGGCTGGAAGATGCTCCGGTCACCCTTTTTAATGGACCGGATGAGCTTTTTCGTAATAGGGTATTCCTGCTTCAAGGTTTCCAAGTATGATTTCACCTCGGGCCAATCGCCGAGTTTGAAGTACAACAAGGCTAAGGCCAAGAGATAAAAGGAACTCTTTTGTTCGTATTTTCCCCGTTTATACAGTTTCAAAGCCTTCATTTCATTGCACATTTTAGCATACAGCGGCATCAGCAGAAAACGGATTCCCAAGTTGTCGTTTTGATTGAGGCGAAGCATTTCTTTCCCTATCTGGATGGCTTTGTTGTGGATACCACATTCAATCAAGTTCGACAAGTATTCTTGAAGCAGCATCATATAAGGCCGTGTTTCAAAGTCCAGCCAAAAATCACCTTTGCTACGCTGGTAAATTTCCTGATTTTTTAACCGTTTTTCTTCGGCTGCAATCATGCCCGGAAGGATTTCAAGCATATCCAGGGGGCCTTTCGAATCCAATTCAGCCTGGGCCAGTTTGACTTCCACATTATCCGGCTCCAGTTCGGCTGCTTTGGCCAAATATTCCCGTTTGTCTTTTTTCGGCTCGCCTGCTCAGCTAATTCCAAATAATCATAGACATCGGCTGGTACTGTATCGTCCTGCCCATGCTCCTGCAAGAAGTCTTGCAAGTATTGGGCAACTTCCTTATGCTGCATCATGAATTCTTCAATGATCTGCTGAAGCTCGTCTTCGCTATGAACGCCGTGCGGAGCTTTTAACTCAATAAAATCATCTCCATTCAGTCTGTTTAGGTATTCCCACTCGTTCTGTGGCGGGTCGCCCACACGGCGACCCCTGCGATGACAATCCGCGGAACCGCGCCCCCTTGTAGGATTAGCGCTTTAGCTTTTTCTTGAGGTACCAAATTACAATTCCAGAATACTCCTTATATTTTCCTTCTTTATCCTTGTTTTCATAGATATTAAGCAATTTTTCTAAAGAGCTTTTAGGCTAATCACCTGGCTTATTTCTTCGCATCGCATTAAGTTTATCTTTGCAGGCCTCAAGAGCATAATATCTATTTCGGCACAAACTAAAGTCGCTGCCTTCATAGTTCAGATTCAAGGTATCATTCAAATCCTCATTAATTTGTTCATTCTCAGAATAAATTTTTCCTGTATGGCTTTCATATTTGATTTGCTGAACTAAATTTTTATCTAACGGATTGATTGTCAACATTTTATCTTTGCGATGAGAATCACAAGTAGTACACGAATAAGGTTGACCAGCATTGCCCATACAAACACCTAACATATTTCTAAAATCTAACTTTTGAAGTTCTGAACATTGACTTTCGGGAAGCCAATGCTCAATTTTCATGGGAGGAACTCCGCCATCAATAGAACTCTCATCAGATATACGCCGCATACAATAAGCACAAAGATATCCTTGATCTGCCAATAATCGCTTTCTGATATCAGCCTTATTGCATCCATCATAGTATGCATTTACTTGCTTTTTATATTCCGCTAAAGATTTAGGTTCCGCATGTTTTTCAATATAGCGCATTTCATTCCTCCATCAAAGCGATTTCCAGGTCCAAACGTTCTCTCGCTTTAACAGCAAGAGGGCTGTCGCTACCTATTTCCTGTTCCAATCGTGAGAGAAGGACTTTGGCATGCGGAAAATCTTCTTCGTCGATGCACCGGTAAAAGGATTTTATTAGAGCAGCAATAGAGTCAGGTAAATCTGTTGCATTTTGTATTTTCTTTAAAATATAATCTATTTCTAACCCATAGCCGCTCATAGACGTTTTAGGTTGATCTATCTGCTCTATATCAATGCACCACACATTTTTAGCCGATGCAATGATGATGGGCGAATGAGTAGTAGCAATGAATTGCACGTTAGGAAAAACATGGCGTAATACATCAATTACCTGCCACTGCCACCGTGGATGAAGATGTACATCCAATTCGTCAATTAAGACCAGGCCGGGTGCCTGGGAAATTTTTTCGGCTAAAAAAGGATTTAGTGTTGCCATGCGATAAGCAATATCAAAAATCATCCAAATCAAGGATTGATATCCTGCACTCAACACAGAAATAGGAACGACTACCTCCTCTTTCTGATACATAAGTTCTTCAGATCTTTTATCATAAAAAATTCGGACAGGTTCGTTCTCCAATTGTGTCATTGCCTTGGCAACGGCCTGCTTCACAGCCTCATATTCTCTTACAGGAGTACCCTTTTGCCAAGCAATTTGTTCCATCCTCGAACACCATTCTAACATCAATTTCACACTAGCCTCATTGCTCATGCAGTCGATATACCCGGCAACACGGCTGCTTTTTTTTCGGGAGAAAGTTCGTTCTGCTTTTCTTCGTTTTTGGGACCATACGCGGCCAGCACTTTGATAACAAATAACGGGTAAAACAGCTTCTGGATTCGTCGTCAATGCTTCTGCCAGATGATAAATATCACGAGGCGTCGTCTTTGTCTGTGCTCTATAATTCGCTTTAGAACGCTCCCATTGATAGATTTGACCGTTTATATCTGCAATTATCTCGACTTTTGGCCAATAATCAACGGGTTCACAAGCCCCATCGCCTTGTAGGATATATACAGTCCGTGCTTCATCAGACAAGAAATTCCGAGGATGTATGCCTTCACCATGAGCCCCAGAAACAAAGCCACTAACGCCAATAGCTACAGCTTCTAACAAAGATGTTTTCCCTTTACCATTTTCCCCAATAATTAAATTAAAGCCCTTATGAAAAGAAAGCTGGCAATGGTCGATTCCTTTAAAATTATAAACAGATAAATCTTTGATATACACGGTTTTTCACCTCTTTGATAGATTGTTCAGGGGAGGCTTATTTAGCGTTCGAGCCATTCTTTGAATTCGGCTTCGCTGATGATGGGGGTCCCCAGTTTCTTGGCTTTTTCGTATTTGCTGCCCGGGTCGGCTCCGACGACGACGAGGGTCGTCTTTTTGGTGACCGATGACGTGCATTTGCCGCCTCGTGCTTCGACGGCCTGTTCAGCTTCTTTGCGGCTGAACATCTGCAATTTGCCGGTGAGGACGACGATTTCACCGTCAAAGGTCGTATTGATGAGTGTTTTCTTTTCTGCCGTCATATCGACGCCGTGCGCGCGCAGTTTTTCGATGAGGGCCTGGTTCTTGGCGTCACTAAAGTAAGCTACAATGCTGTCGGCAATGCGCAGTCCGATGTCGTCGATAGCCGTCAGGTCATCGGCATTGGCCTTCATGAGGGCATCGACGGAGCCGAAGGATTCGGCCAGGACGCGGCCGGCTTTGGCGCCGACGAAGCGGATGCCCAGGGCAAAGAGGACCCGGGCCAGGCCGACGGATTTGCTCGTTTCGATGGCTTTGAGCAGGTTGTCTGCCGATTTGTCGCCAAAGCCTTCGAGGTCGACCAGTTCTTCTTTAGTCAGGCCGTAGATGTCGGCTACGTCGTGGATCAGATGCTGGGCCAGGAGCTGCTGGACGATGGCGTCGCCCAGGCCGTCGATGTTCATGGCATCGCGGGAGACGAAATGGGCAATTTTTTCGCCGATGACGGCCGGGCAGTCCGGATTGGTACAGCGCCAGGCCGCTTCCCCTTCGCGGCGGACGACGGGGCTGCCGCAAACAGGACAAGTCGTCGGCATGGAAAAGACTTTTTCCGAGCCGTCGCGCAGTTCCGGCAGGGAGCGGACGACTTCGGGGATGATTTCGCCGGCCTTCTGGATGACGACGGTATCGCCGATGCGGATGTCTTTTTCTTTGATGTAATCTTCATTGTGCAGCGTCGCCCGTTTGACTGTCGTCCCGGCCAGGTGGACCGGTTCGAGGTCGGCTGCCGGCGTCAGGACGCCCGTTCGGCCGAGGCTGACGGAAATGTCCAGGACTTTCGTCCGCGCCTGTTCGGGCGGGAATTTATAGGCAATGGCCCAGCGGGGAATCTTGACGGTATTGCCCAAGCGGGCCTGCTGGGCAAAGGAGTTGACTTTGACGACCATGCCGTCCGTTGCATAAGGCAGGCTGTCGCGGCGGTCGTCCCAACTGTGGATGAAGGCGATGACGTCTTCGATGTTCGTGAACTTACGGTATTCCGGATTGACCTGGAAATGGAACTGGGCCAAGTCCTGGAGCAGTTCTTCCTGGCTCTCGATGGTGATGCCGCTGTTTCCGCCCAAGGCGTAGGCGAAGAAAGCCAGTTTGCGCTGAGCCGTAATGCGCGGGTCGAGCTGGCGCAGTGAGCCGGCTGCGGCGTTACGGGGATTGGCAAAGGGTTCCAGTTCGTCATCGCGGCGCTGCTGGTTCAGGGCTTCAAACGACGTGATGGGCATGTAGACTTCGCCGCGGATCTCGATGTGCGGCGAATCGCTGGCGATGTGCAGGGGAATGGTGCGGATGGTACGGACATTGTTGGTAATGTCTTCACCGACGACGCCGTCGCCGCGGGTGACGCCGCGGATGAACTGACCCTGTTCATAAATGAGATTGACTGCCAGGCCGTCGATTTTCAGTTCGACGACGTATTCCAAATCTTCGCCGCCCAGGTCATCGCGGACGCGCTGGTCGAATTCCCGCAATTCATCGTCGCTGAAGACGTCGCCCAGGCTGAGCATGGGCCGGTCATGGGTATATTTTTCAAAGCCGCCGGAAATCTTGGAACCTACGCGCTGCGTCGGCGAATCGGGCGTGACCCAGTCGGGGTGGGCTTTTTCGATGTTTTCCAGTTCCCGGTACATCATATCGTATTCATAATCAGTCACCGTCGGCTTGTCGAGGGTGTAATATTGATAACTCAATTCATCTATTTTTTTCCGCAGCTCCAAAAGCCGCGCTTTTTCAGTATCCATGGGTTTCTCCTTCATTCATGAAAATCGTTTCCATTCGTCCTGTAAAGAGTCTCATCACAAGTTCTGTGGCGGGTCGCCCACGTGGCGACCCCTACGAAGGCCCGGCCGGGGCATTTTTTACGGGCCGAGAGCTCTCCGAAGCGGCCTGCAAAAGTACAGGCAACCTCTCCGGCCCTCCGGGCCACCTCCCCTATTAGGGGAGGCTTTCACGAAAC
>OGYE01000914.1_pt1 | contig 19470 bp, 18 predicted proteins | sample 1576471 | NCBI WGS metagenome assembly OGYE01 (sample SAMEA3541532, study PRJEB24748) | human gut metagenome | biome: human gut; feature: human-associated habitat; material: faeces | place: China | collected 2012
GTTTTTGACACGATTCCTATGATGTGCGGCCGTTGGCGCAGTTCCCGCGGGGACTGTCGTTGTATGCGCTGGCCGTTGACTGCAGCGGCCAATTGTGCGGCTTTTTCTGACGTTTTTTTCCATATCCGGGGACGGGCTCATGCTGGAGGCCATCAAGGCCCGCGCCTGTGCCGCCGCCGACGGCAACGCTGTCCGCCTGGCGGATGATGCCCGCACGGAGAAGGAAGGAGGCCGCGCATGAGCCTGCTGCAACTGCATGAGATCAGCAAGATCTTCGGTGGCCTGATCGCCATCAACGAGCTGTCCTTCTCGGTGGAGCAGGGCAGCGTGGTGGGCCTCATCGGCCCCAACGGGGCGGGCAAGACCACGGTCTTCAACTGCATCACGGGCAACTACAAACCTGAGCACGGCAGCATCTCGTTCGGCGGCCGTGACATCACCGGCAAGCGCCCGCACAATATCGTGGAGATGGGCATCGCCCGCACCTTCCAGAGCATCCGCCTGTTCGGCAAGCTGCCCGCGCTGGAAAACGTGCTGGCCGGCCGACACTGCCGCCTGAAGTCCGGCTTTTTGTCCTCCATGCTGCACACGCCTTGGCAGCGCCGCGAGGAAAAGGCCGCCGTGGAACGCTGCATGGAAGAGCTGGAGTTCGTGGGCCTGGCCGACCATTACGCCGAGGCTGCCAGCAGCCTTTCCTACGGCAACCAGCGCCTGCTGGAGATCGCCCGCGCCCTGGCCTCCGACCCCCGGCTGCTGATCCTGGACGAGCCCGCGGGCGGCATGAATGACCAGGAGACCGTGGCCCTGGTGGATACCATTGCGGCCATCCGCGACCGTGGCATCACCGTGCTGCTCATCGAGCACGACATGCGCCTGGTCATGCAGATCTGTGAACACCTTGTGGTGCTGGAGAACGGCACCCTCATCGCCCAGGGCACGCCCGACCATGTCCGCAACCATCCTGCGGTCATCGAGGCCTATCTGGGTTCCGACGATTCCGAGACGTGGTAATATGGCACTGCTGACGCTATCCAACATACATGTCCGTTACGGCAGCGTGGAAGTGCTGCACGGTATCGACCTGCACGTGGACGAAGGGGAGATCGTGACCATCCTGGGCGCCAACGGCGCGGGCAAGAGCACGACCCTGCTGTCCATCAGCGGTCTTGTGCGGCCCTGCGAAGGGGAGATCATCTTTGACGGCAAGCCCCTGCTCAAATATCCCAGCCACGAAGTGGTGAACCTGGGCATCGCCCAGTCGCCCGAAGGCCGCCGGGTCTTCGGCACCATGAGCGTGCTGGAGAACCTGCGCCTGGGGGCCTTCTGCATCCGCGACAAGGAACGCAGCGAGCGGACCCTGGAGTGGATCTTTGAGCTGTTCCCGCGCCTGTTCGAGCGCAAGCAGCAGCTGGCGGGCACGCTTTCGGGCGGCGAGCAGCAGATGCTGGCCATCGGGCGCGCCCTCATGGCCGAGCCGCGCCTGCTCCTGCTGGACGAACCGTCGCTGGGCCTGGCTCCGCTTCTGGTGCGTTCCATCTTCGAGACCGTGCGCGCCATCAACCAGAAGGGCGTCACCGTGCTGCTGGTGGAGCAGAACGCCCGTGCGGCCCTCAAGCTGGCCTCGCGCGGCTATGTGCTGGAAGTGGGCAACGTGGCCATGGAGAACACGGCCGCCAACCTGCTGGCCGACGCCAGCGTGCGCGAAGCCTATCTGGGCGGCTAACCCTCCGTCCGACACATGCGATAAAAAAGAGCCCCTGCCTGATGCGGGGGCTCTTTTTGTTATGACTCAAGCTGTGCGGATGTCGTGCAGGCCAGGAGCAGGAACGAACATGCTGCGGACGGTTCCAGCCTGCGGACAGTTGGGCTGCCAGGATGGCAGCGGCCCGTGCGGCAAAAGGTCATCCTGCACGGTGGACATGAGCCGCAAGCCGGGCGTTATGTCCTGCCTGCCCCGTGTCCTCCTTTGCTCTTTGTTCATCCCAGTCTGCCTACCGTGCGGGCCCGCCGTAACGGGGATTCCCCTCCGGTCTTACTTGTCGATCTGGCTTTCCGTGAAGGCGTCCGCACGGTGCCCCATGAGTGTGATCTTGGCGTATTCCCGTTCGAATTCTTCCAGTTCCGCAGGTGTCAGACTCACGGCGGCACCGCCGAGGAAGTCGTCGAGATGGTCCGGGTTGGTCGTACCGGGGATGGGGGCGATCCAGGGGGCCTGGGCCAGGAGCCAGGCGATGGCGAACTGGGACATGGTGCACTGCTTGCGTTCGGCCCAGGCGCGGATCAGATGGGGAAGGGGCATGTTGTGTTTCAGGGCTTCCGGGGTGAACTGCGGCAGGGTGGACAGGCGCCCTGTGGTGAAGCGGCTGTTCTCGTCTATGGCGCCGGTCAGGAAGCCCCGCCCCAGAGGGCAGTAGGGGACAAGGCCGATGCCCAGTTCCCGCAGGGTGGGGAATATCTTGGTCTCCGGTTCGCGCCACAGAAGGGAGTATTCGCTCTGCACGGCGCTGACGGGCTGGACGGCATGGGCCCGCCGGATGGAGGCCGCGCTGGCCTCGGACAGACCGAAGTGCAGGACCTTGCCCTCCCGGATGAGGTCTTTCACCGTTCCGGCCACGTCTTCCATGGGGACCTTGGGGTCCACGCGATGCTGGTACAGCAGATCGATGTGGTCGGTACGCAGGCGCCGCAGGGAACCTTCCACGGCCCGCCGGATGTGGTCGGGGCGGCTGTTGAGGGCCGTGGGTCGGCCTTCTTCGACGCCAAAACCGAATTTGGTGGCGATGACCACCTTGTCGCGCACCGGGGCCAGCGCTTCGCCGACCCATTCCTCACTGGTGTAGGGGCCGTAGACCTCGGCCGTATCGAAGAAGGTCACACCGTTGTCATATGCCCGCCGGATCAGGGCGACCATGTCCTTCTTGGCATAGGTGCCGCCGTAGTATCCCACCATGGGCAGACAGCCCAGGCCGATGGCAGAGACCTGCAGCGAGCCGAGACGGCGTTGCGGCAGGGAGTGGGGCAGCTGCGTGCTTTTCGCGGTGGACGGGGCGGACAGTGTCGCGGCATGCCCCATGCCGCACAGGGGGGAAGACAGAAGGGCGGCCGCTCCGACGGCCAGGCCACCGGCAAGGAAGCGGCGGCGGGCAAGCTGGTTTTCTTTCGTGATCGTATTCATGACGTACCTCCGTCAGCATCTGGCTGTCTTCCCTGTATAGGCAGGGGACACGGAGGAAGAAAGAAACGATCTTTGCAATTAGTTGCCTGTTTTGGGCGATGGCGTCAGACCCGGTCGGATGTCGGCAGGATGCTGATGGCCCCATCACCGCAGGCCGGCCATGAGGACCTGCATCCCGCCCCAAAGAAAGGTTTTGATGGGCATAGAGAAAGGGGCGCTTTTTTTCCAAAACGCCCCTTCTCCCACTCCAAAAGGAAAATGCCTATCTGCCCGCGAACAGGGCCAGGGCCCGCCCGGCGGCCATGCCGCTGGCCCAGGCCCAGTGCAGGTTGTAGCCGCCCAGCAGGCCGGTGACATCCAGCAGCTCGCCCACGATCCAGAGGTTTTCCCGCACCGTGCTTTGCAGGCTGTAGGGATCCACCTGCCGGGTGTCCACGCCGCCGCGGCAGGCCTCGGCTTTTTTCAGTCCGGCCAGACCGGCGGGGACCGTACGGAAGTCATGGATGCGGGCACATATCTGCTGCCGGGCGGCACGGGAAAGCTCGGCGATCTTGCGTCCCGCCGTCTCCGGCGGCAGCAGGGCGTCCACCAGACGCTGGGGCAGCAGGCGGCGCAGCAGCCCGCGCGGCGTCTGTTTGCCCTGTCCGGGGCCGTCCAGCAGGGCTGCCAGATCGCTGCCGGGCAAAAAGTCCAGAGCTATCTCCTGCCCCGGTCGCCAGAACAGGGAAGCCTTGAGGCTGGCCGGGCCGCTGATGCCGTCATGGGTGAAGAGCAGGTCGTCCTGCCAGACGGGATCCGCGGTCAGCGAAGGGGAAAGTCCGGCCTGCGGCAGACCGATGCGCACCGGCAGGCTGATGCCCGCCAGGTTGTCGTCCAGCCAGCCGGGCGCCATGCGGAAGGGGGCCAGTGCCGGAGCGTGCTCCACAAGGCGGTGTCCCAGTGCCTGGGCCAGACGGAAGCCGCTGCCCGTGGCCCCGCACTGCGGCCAGGCGGGACTGCCCAGGGCCAGTACCAGACGGCGGCAGCGCCAGAGGCCTTGCGACGTGCCCACCTCGAAGCCCGCGCCATCGGGCAGGGGCGCCACGTCATGCACGTCGGTCTGGCAGTGGAGCGTGCAGCCCTGACGACGGCAATCCTGTACCAGGGCATCCAGCAAACGTTTGGCCGGGACAGTCAGGAACAGCTGGCCGTGGGCGCGTTCCTCCATGGGCAGGCCCCAGCCGTGCACCAGTCGCTCCATGTCCTGCGGCGTGAAGGCATCTAGTGCCGGTTCGCAAAAGGCGGGATCGGCGCAGGCATAGTGATGGGCCGCCAGACGGCGGTTGGTGAAGTTGGCCTTTCCGCCGCCGCTGATGCACAGCTTGCGGCCGGGGGAGGGAGCACGTTCCAGCAGGGCCACGTCCAGGCCGTGGGCCGAGGCTTCGCGGGCGCACATGAGGCCCGCCGCGCCTACCCCCAGGATGAGGACGTCCGTTTTCCGGGGAGCGGCGTTTGACAGGGCCTTTCTGACAGGTCTAGGATGAAAATTTGCTTGCATCCCACCGTTCTTACACGAGGCCTGCCGTCATGCCAATACTGCCCAGCCGTTACCGCGCGCCGCTCTGGCTGCGCAATGCCCATGTCAACACCATCTGGTCCGCCAAATGCCGCCGCATGGATTTTCCCGATGCGGCACAGGCCGCCCGTTGCCGAAGGGTTGAAAAAATAGAAGAGTATGATCAACTTGTAGAAATGGCACGTGACAAGGGTTATGATTTGTATATGAGAGCAGAAGATATTTTGAGTCAGGAAGAAATTCAAGATTTAATAAAAAGAAAGGAAAGCATAGAACAAGAATTTAAACAAAAAGTAAAATTAAAAGGTGCAGACTATGGATTCCTTTTCTCGGCAGTTGCACTTCAGATAGCAAAACAGATTTTTCTAACAATTGATATAGAAACTGGAGATAAAAAAGCAAAAGAAACGGAAAAAGAATACAAAGAGAAGTATGATAATAAAAATAAAATTGATGGAAAACAAAAAGCAAAAAGATATTATGCTCCAACACAGCAGATATTAAATACTAAAACAGTCCCTTATGATATTGTGCAAAACACAAAAACATTTAATATGGGAGATAAGGAAACTAATTTAGGATTAAATGGAAGTAATCATAGATTTAGAAGTGTAGGACATGATCCACTTTTGGGATTAGTTATTGGTACAGCTAATATATTAACAAATACAGCAACATTTTATTCTGGTAATCATAGTATGCAATCATACCATATTGGATATGTAGATGAATATATGTATAGAGAACCATATATAAAATCTTTAGCAAGCACAGGATTAATGATGGAAAAGGTATGGGAAAGACATAAAGAAGATCCTAAGATTTTAAAAAAGGCATTTATAAAAGAAATTGATCACATTGATTCAGATAAAGGTTCAGTTGCAGGGATTCCATTACCTTTTTTATCATTAATTTTTGGAGATGAAAAGGCAAGAAAACTTGCAGAAGATGGATTCGATTTACAAACATTTGATAAAATAGTAGACGTAGGAAAGCAAGCAGGTGTTTCGATACTTATTAATTTGATTATTTCATGGTTGCACAAATTATATATTGTGTGGGATGAGGTAAAAGATAGTGATGGAGTTTTGGAAAAGGCAAAAACATATTATACAACAAAAATAAATGACTTTGACAAAGTTAGAACAAAGAAAATTATAATGTATTCAAATATTATAGCTAGTACGGTCAATTTGGGAGTTTGCGTTGGAGGAGGAGCATTAGCATGCTATCTTGATGATCCGGGACTTGCAAAAAAACTATTTTCTCATACAGATGTTGGAGGATTTATGGTAACTATTGCTACAGTTTTTAAAGATACAAAGTTCATATTGAAGGTAAAGGATGATTTTATCAAAGCATCTATTAATAAAGATTTTGATGAAAAACTTCAAAGAATACAACAGGAACTTGATTTAAGCTTTATTGAAAAGTAGACGGGGATGAAAGAATTATGAAAAAAATTAAAACAATAGTAATGGTAACTATTCTTATGACTACATTTTTATCAACAGCAGTTATGGCATCAGGTCCCAATACGAATGTTTTTAAAAGCAAAACAATGTATGTTGAAGGATATGCAATAAAAAACAATCCGGATAAGTCATATAGGAAAATTATCAGATCATACAAGCAGTTAACAAAGTTGAAAAGCTACATAAAGAAAAATTATAATTCTCCAAAAAAATATTTGAAAGAATTAAAGAAATATAATAAGAAATATTTTAAGAAGAATGCTTTAGTTTTTGTTACTAAAAATAATGATATGAACTCAAAAACCTATGAATTGTTATCAGTTAACAGGAAGAATAATAAAATTATTATTAGTGTTAGTCGTGATTTAGAAATAAAAGAGGGTGTAAGTACACCTGCGGTTATTAGGTATGGGGCGAATACATATTTTATAAGTGTAAAACAGTCAAAGATTAAAAAGGCTAAAAAGGTTAAGGTTGTCTATAAGGATAAACAGACTTATAAATAAACTAATTTAAAGTAGCTATAATGTGTAGTATAATTTTTATACATTATAGAAACGGAGCAATTAATTATGGAATTACAGGACAAAAAATATAGAATTTTAGATATTTTCTTTAGACTTCTTAAGGGCGAGTTTGTGTCTGTAAGACAGTTGGCGGATGAATATTCTGTTTCAGGCAAGACGGTTTCCAGAGATATAAATGAAATAAGAGCATATTTATCTGAGAACGAATATAGAAACGGAAACGCCCAGATTGAATATTCCTATAGGGAGAAGGCATATTATTTGTCTATGGATGATTTTTTGTCTAGTAAGGAATTGGTGGTGCTTATAGAAATTTTAATATCAAGTCGTGCTTTGCCGAAAAACAGTATGGAAGAAATAATTGATAAGCTGGAAGGTTTTACTCTTACAAAAGATAAAAAGTTGATTCAGGATTTGATTTTGAAGGAAAAACATCACTATAAACCTGTTGGAAATGATTGCAAGAATATAATTGATAATATATGGAGCGTTTCAAGAGCCATACAGAATCAGCAGGTAATTACTATTTTATATTACAAGATGGATAGAACAATTATTAACAGAAAAGTCAGACCGTTATCTATTGTATTTAGTGATTATTATTTTTATCTTATTGCAAGTCACAAGGTTGAAGAGGAGTATGTTAACAGGTTTTATCGTATTGACAGAATAACCGATATTATAAAGCATAAAGAAAATTTTTCGGTGGAATACAGTGAAAGATTGGACGAGGGTAAGCTCAAAAATGAAATTCAATATATGTGGCCCGGCAGAAATATGGATATTTTGTTTGAATTTAGCGGTCCGTCAGTACAGGCTGTTCTAGACAAAATTCCACAGTCAGAAATTGTGAAAAGAGATGGAAACAAGTATACAATTAAGGCAAAGGTTTACGGAGATGGAATTAAGATGTTTCTTTTAAGTCAGGGTGCATGGGTTAAGGTGTTGGAACCTGTGGAACTGGTAGAAAAGATGAAAAGTGAAATAGCAGAAATGGCTAAGTTATATGATTAATAATGGTATAGAATAAAAGCAAAAAGGAAAAGGTACTTTGGATTTGTATGAATTGCTTAAAAGAAATAAAGCTGGTATAATGAAGTTGTAATTAACGTATGTAAAATTGAAAGGAAAAGGAGTGTAAGAAAATCATGAAAAAATTAGTTAGTGTTAAGGAGAAAGTGAAGAGATTTTGTATGATTGTTTTAGTGTTAGCAATTACATTTTCTATAACACCAGAAAGTGTTTTTGCGGCAAAAACAGTAAAATTGAACAGGACTAAGGCAACAATTTATGTAGGAAAGAAGGTTCAGCTAAAGTTAATCAACAACAAGAAAAAAATTAAATGGTCAACATCTAATAAAAAGATTGCTACAGTAAGTAAAAAGGGAAAAGTTAAGGGAATTAAGTCGGGAAAAGCGACAATTATAGCTAAAATTGGTAAAAATAAGTTTAAGTGTAATATTGTTGTGAAGAAAAAGAAAGATCAAGAAAATATACAATTCGAGGAACATCCAAGTTATTCTGTTGGTATTGTAAATGGGTTAGATATTAGCGCTTCATATGACAAAGCTGTAATACGTATATATAATTATGGTAATCAAGATATATACGTCGGAAATCCAGCATTGAATACAGATTATATATTAGCACATAATGTTTTAGCTGGGTCTAGGATATATCAATCAAATGAAAATGGAATATTTTCATTTACACCATCAGTTGTAAAACCATATAGTTCGATATCATATACTTTCAGCCGTTTTTGGCGAGATAGAGCAATGTATGCTTATTATGTTACGTTTCATTTAACTAATGCGACATATTATGATGTGCCTATATATTCACAAGATGGAGTGTTACATACAGAAAGAGGATATGTTAGCAGTGGATTATAATAATTATTAATGAAAGTTCTGTAATTCATATGAAAATTATAAGGGATTGGCATTAGCCAATCCCTTATGTTTTTTGACAAAAGCATATTGTAAGGCAGCTGCATTATTTTTTTTGTAGGACATATAGGTGTCTACGTCTAATTGTACAATTAAGTTGTCATTAAAAAACAAATAAAGGAGGAAAAAATTATGGCACAGAAGAAATTAGACGATGTACAGAACAAGGTAGGAGAGTTGGCTAACAAGGTTGATGCAAAAGAGGTAGAAATAGGTGGAAGAAAATTCACAGGTTTACAGCTTGTCTTATTTATTGCATCTATTGTAGGCATTATCGGGTGCTTTTTACCTTTTATTGAAGCTGAGGCAAGTGTTGCAGAATATTCAAGCTCTGCCAGCACTAACTACATAGGAAGCCATGGAATAATATCAATTATTTTTATTGTTGCAGTTTGTGCGTTAACAGTAGTAGGAAAGAAGTTAATCGCTTTGGCACCAGCAGCAGTTAATTTCCTTATGGTTATTTATGATAGCTTTTTTAGTTCTTCAATACACGGAGAATCAGATTTTGGAAGCGTAGATGTATCATTAAAAATCGGTGGATATTTGATTGTACTTGCAGGTATTGTGATTTTGGTAATGGCTGTATTACAGTATTTGAAAGACAAAAAGAATTAATATGAATTATTGCTATGAGTAGATATAACAAAATACATCGCATTTTAGATATTTTTTATATGGGACTTAATGACAAATATTTTTCTACCCAGGAATTATCATATAAATATAATGTATCAAAAAAGACAGTATCCAGAGACATAAACGAGATTAGAAGTTTTCTCTCCGAATACAGAGACATAATCGGAAATGCGGAGATTGTTTACGACAGAAAAAAGCAAAAATATCATATGGTATATTATGATTACAGTGTACAAAGTCATTCATCCACTTGTGATGAATGACTTTAGACAAAGAAAATAATAACTGAAAAAATCTATGTAAATCAGCCGACAACAATACATATCAGTCTTAAATTACAAAGAAAATAACAGTTTTTTATATCTTCTTTCTTTTTTCCAGCATGCTTACCATTCTTTTTATGGTATCAATTCTTTTGATTTCCTCAGGCGACATATCAGCTTTTAGAACTTCAAGGATGGCATCTGTTTCTTTGTCGGTGAAGTTTATGCCATTTTTGGATGCCTGATTAGTTTCTTTAATAAAATATGTAAGCATTTGCTTTGCATCCATATCTCCTGCACCATTTAATATTTTAGTTAGAATTTCCATTTTTTCAGTAGAAATATCTGAAAGTACAGGATTTTCCATCCATTTGTTATTAATCATAGAACCTCCTTAAATCACATACCAAACATATCCATGTATCCGCTTAAAATATCCTGCTTTGCCCCGTCATCCATATTCATCATTTCCATTACAGTCATTAATGTTTCAAGAGTTTCCTTGTCCCCGTCATTTAAAAATTCCTTAATATCTTCAAGCATACTTTCAAGCCCTTTATGATTGTCATTCATAGCTGCAATGGAAACATTTTGGTTAACACGAAAGGTATTTTCTAGCTCTATAAACTTGATATAAACCCCGAGAACAGTTGCAAGATTATTATCAATATAAGGGATTATGGCTTTTACTAACTGCATAGTCTGATTAGTTACCATGGAATCGAATTTTGTTTGCATAAAACGGTTGTTTTCCATATAACCATAATCCCCCCGGATAATATTGTGTTGTCTGTTTTATTAAGTTTATGCTGCAAAAACAAATAAAATACTAAATTAAAAATATGCGCACATAATACTTGTAAGTAAAACAAACAGGTTTGTGTCTTCTATATTATTGTATAAAATAGCGTTTTTGGTCAGACATAGAAAGTCGTATTGGTAAAAGTCGTCTGCATCAACTAGCAGCCGCAACCACAGCCGTTTCCGTTACCAAAGAATGAACCACAACCACCACAGCAGCTGAGAAGTAAAATAATCCAGATAATGTTAGAGCAGTCGTTACCGCCACAACCACAGCCTGAACCGTTGCCATAACCTCCACAACACAAAAGTATAAGAATAAGGAACAAACAGTTATTATTACCGTTGTCTCCACCACAACTGCATCCACAGTTTGTTGCTGCTAAATCACTCATTTTGAATCTCCTAATTTTTGTTTACACTAAAGTATATGTAACCTGACCTGTTCCGGTTACAAAAAAATAAAAAATGTTAAAAAGCTACAAGGACAAAAAGCAAAAATAAGCCATATATTATAGTAGAAATATCAGATAAAATAATGGTAAATATAATGAAGAAGGTAAGACAAATTCTAAACATAGATAGTTTGCACAAAAATAATATAATGGGAGAAAATGTGACAGTTGCAGTCCTTGATACGGGAATATACAATCATCCTGATTTTGGGGAAAGAATAATAAAATATAAGGATTTTGTAAACGGAAAAACAGCCATTTATGACGATGAGGGACACGGAACTCATGTAACGGGAATACTGGCAGGAGATGGAAAAATGTCTAACGGCTTTTTTAAAGGAATTGCGCCTAAGTCGGACATAGTATCACTGAAGGTTCTTGATAAAAGAGGCATTGGCAAGGAAGATAACGTAATAAGTGGAATTTGGTGGATTATTGATAATGGAAAGAAATATAACATAAAAGTGGTTAACATATCTTTTGGCACATTTAATAAAGAGGGAAATAATAAGAAATTAATTGAGGCTGTGGAACTTTTATGGGACATGGGATATGTTATTATAGCTGCAGCAGGAAATAATGGACCGGAATATGGAACTGTGTCAATTCCCGGAAGCAGTAAGAAGATAATTACAGTTGGGGCATTAGATGATAATATTAAGATGATAGTAAACGGTAGGATTACAAAGAATTACTCAGGTAGAGGTCCAACAAAAGAGTGCGTTCAAAAACCTGATATTTTGGCTCCGGCCAATGGCATATACAGTTGCAGTAATGGCATAAAGTCAGGATACAGCTATGTACCAAAAAGCGGAACATCAATGGCAACACCTATAGTTTCAGGCGTGATTTGTATGATTTTAGGCATTAATAAGGAAATGTCTAACATACAGTGCAAGAAGTTGATAAGGAATACGGCAATTGATTTAAAAATGGAAGGAAACAGGCAGGGCTGGGGAAAAATCAACCCTGAAAAAATGGTTAATTTTTGTAAGAAATAAAAAAAAGCAGGGGAATTTGTTTACTTTAGCACTGTAATTAGTTATAATTTAGTGGAGTAGTTTGATAGCTTAATTTAGGAGGAAATATAATGGAAAAGATTAAAATGACAACTCCATTGGTAGAAATGGATGGCGATGAAATGACAAGAATCCTTTGGAAAATGATCAAAGAAGAATTGTTATTACCTTTTGTTGATTTAAAGACAGAATATTATGATTTAGGACTTGAGTATAGAAATGAGACTAATGACCAAGTTACTTTTGATTCTGCAGAAGCAACTAAGAAATACGGTGTAGCTGTAAAATGTGCAACAATCACACCTAACGCAGCAAGAATGCCGGAATACCATCTTAAGGAAATGTGGAAGAGTCCTAATGGTACTATTAGAGCTATTCTTGACGGAACAGTATTTAGAGCGCCTATCATTGTAAAAGGTATTGAACCATACGTAAAGAACTGGAAGAAGCCTATTACAATTGCAAGACACGCATATGGTGATGTTTACAAGGGTGTTGAAATGAAGATTCCTGCAGCAGGCAAGACAGAACTTGTTTACACTAATGAAGCAGGAGAAGAAACAAGAGAATTAATTCACGATTTTAAGGGTGCAGGAATTATCCAGGGTATGCACAACTTAAATGAATCTATAGAAAGTTTTGCAAGAAGTTGTTTCAATTTTGCATTAGATACAAAGCAGGATCTTTGGTTTGCAACAAAAGATACAATTTCAAAGAAATATGACCACACATTTAAAGATATTTTCGCTGAAATTTTTGAAGCTGAATATAAAGAAAAATTTGATGAAGCAGGAATTGAATATTTCTACACACTTATTGACGATGCAGTAGCACGTGTAATGAGATCAGAAGGTGGATATATTTGGGCTTGTAAGAACTATGACGGTGATGTAATGTCAGATATGGTTGCAACAGCATTCGGTTCATTATCAATGATGACATCAGTACTTGCTTCACCACAGGGTTACTACGAATATGAAGCAGCTCACGGTACAGTACAGAGACATTATTACAAGTACTTAAAGGGTGAAGAAACATCAACTAACCCTATCGCAACAATTTTTGCATGGTCAGGAGCTTTAAGAAAACGTGGAGAACTTGACAAACTTCCTGAACTTATGGAATTTGCAGACAAGCTTGAAAAGGCATGTATCGACACAATTGAAAATGGCGAAATGACAGGAGATTTATATTTAATTTCAACACTTGAAAACAAGAAAAAATTAAATACAGAAGAGTTCATTATGGCTATTAGAAAGACATTAGAAGGATTAATGTAGGGTAATAAATATTAGAACGTGTCCAAAGGTTATTTTTCTACCATTGTGCAAGCACAGATGGGAAAGAACTTTTGACACTGTAATAATATTTTATTATATAGTTTCTATTATTAATGAGGTTAAAAACGAAGGGAGAAGGAAATATGAAAATTAGTAAGAAGATTTCAGTAATTACATTGGCAGCATTGTTTTCATTGTTATTTGCAATGACAGCTTTTGGTGCAACAGGAAAGGTTACAGGATTAAAGCAGGAGAAGGCTTCAACTAATACTGTAAGTATTGCTTGGGATAACTATTTAGGAACTAATGTGAAATATATAATTGAAACATCTTATGATAATCAGACTTTCAAAAGAACAGATTCAAGTTATTCAGCATCAGATTTACTTTATGTTAAGGCATTAAAGCCTGTTTATGTAAGAGTAAAGGCTGTAAGTACTACTAGTGAGAACACAGTTTATGCTATTTCTGATTCAATTCAGGTAGCATCAGTACCTGCTGATGTTAAGGATTTAAGACAGACAACAGCTACAACATCAAGCATAACAATTAGTTGGACAGCTAGTGAAGGTGCTACATCTTATGAGATTGTCAGATTTGTAAATAATAATGAATATGTAGTAGGTTCAACAACATCAACTACATATACAGTAGACGGTTTTAACAACAAACTTAAGAACGATACTTACGTTGGTGTAAGACCTGTTAGAACAGTTAATGGATTTTCTGCAAAGACAACAGGATTCTATAATACGGAATACTTGAGTCCATATAAGATTAATCTTGTTCCTGAAAAGGTTCAGGGATTAGCAATTACAAACTATTATAATTCTTTAAAAGAGGTTACTTTTGGATTTACACAGCCTGAATACCACGACGGTTATGTATATGAACTTTATACATACAAGAAAAAGAAAGTATCTTCAGGCAATTTGTCAAGTATATCATATAATACTTTAAAGAACATTAAGAATCAGTTCTACAAGTTAAGAGTAAGAGCTTATGTAACAATTGATAACAAGAACTACTATGGAGCCTGGTCTGATTATACAGTTTTTGCATTACAGCCAAAGGTTGGACTTAAGAAGTCAGGTAAGAAGTTAAAGATTACTTGGAAGAAAGTTAGTGGAGCAAAGAATTATACAGTTTACATGTCTACATCAAAGACTGGTGGTTACAAGAAACTTACTACAACAAAGAAGCGTGCTTATACAGCTAAAAAATTCAAAAAGAAGAAGCTTAATAAGAAGAAAACATACTATGTTTATGTAGTGGCAAACAGAAAAGAAGGCAAGAAAACTTATAAATCAAAAGCAGTTAACTGCTATTATTTATACTAAAAGTATTTGCCTGTAATGATTGCAGGTAGTAACAAAGGGATCGTCGTGGTGGCGGTCCCTTTATGATAAAAAATATTCAATAAGATTATTGGTATTTTAAAAGAAATTGAGCAAAATATATTTAAGGCAGGAAGAGAAAATGTTAGAGAATTTAAAGAAACTTGTGTCATATTACAAACCTTATAAGAAAGTTTTTCTGGCAGATATGTTTTTTGCAATAATGGCATCATTTATAGCATTGCTAATACCGCTGGTGGTAAGATATGTTACGGCAAAAGTAATATATATGCCAGCAGAACAGGTTGTAAAAACAATGATTATCATAGCTATTGTTGTAGGAATTTTGATTTTGTTCCAGTGTTATTGTAATTATTACATTGCCAATTATGGTCACGTAATGGGTGCAAAAATCGAATATGATATGAGAGCGGAAATATTTGGACATTTTCAAAAATTATCTTTTTCATTTTATGACGATGAAAAAGTAGGACAGTTAATGTCAAGAATAACATCGGACCTTTTTGATATTACTGAATTATTACATCATGGTCCGGAAAACGTAACCATATCAGTAATAAAGATTATAGGAGCTTTGGCAATTCTTTTAAGCATAAATGTAAGACTTGCTCTTATAGCATTTTTATTAGTTCCATTTATGCTTGTTTACGCATATTTCTTTAATAAGAAAATGAAACAGGCGTTTAGAGTTAACAGAATCAAAATAGCGGAAATAAACGCACAAATAGAAGACAATCTTTCAGGAATAAGAGTGGTAAAATCTTTTGCCAATGAAGACTTGGAAAATAAAAAATTTAAAGTGGGAAACGATGCTTTCCTTGAAGCAAAAAAGAACAACTATAAGTATATGGGTGGATACAACTCAGGACTTACAGCTTTTACAACAATGATTAATCTTCTTGTTATAGTTTCAGGGGGATTAATGATAACTAAGAACATGATATCTGTAACAGACCTTGTTACATTTTTATTATATATAAATATTTTTACAGATCCTATTAAAACGTTAATTGATTTTACGGAACAGTTTCAGAATGGATATTCAGGATATGAAAGATTTCTACAGATTCTTTCAATTGAACCTGAAATTAAGGATAGTGAAAACGCAGTTTCAATAAGTAATGTTAAAGGTGACATTAAACTTGAAGATGTTTCATTTAAGTATAATGACAGCTCTCATAGAGTTTTGAAACATATTAATCTGGAAGTTAAGGCAGGCTCTTATGTGGCACTTGTAGGTTCATCAGGAGCAGGAAAGACTACACTTTGCAATCTTATTCCAAGATTTTATGAAGCCACAAGTGGAAAAATAACTATTGATGGAAAAGACATTAAAGACATAAAATTAAAAGATTTAAGAGATAATATAGGTATAGTACAGCAGGATGTTTACCTTTTCGTTGGAACAGTATATGACAATATCAGATACGGTCGCCCTGATGCTACAAGGGAGGAAGTAATTGCAGCAGCAAAAGAAGCTAATGCGTATGATTTTATAATGTCACTTCCAAATGGCTTTGAGACAGATATAGGACAGCGAGGTATTAAGTTGTCAGGCGGACAGAAACAGCGAATTTCAATAGCAAGAGTATTCCTTAAGAATCCTCCAATATTGATTTTTGATGAAGCAACATCTGCACTTGATAACGAAAGTGAAAAGATAGTACAGGAATCAATGGAAAAACTGGCAAAGAACAGAACAACAATGGTAATAGCCCATAGATTGTCTACTATAAGAAATGCAGAAAAGATTCTAGTTTTAACAGACAAGGGAATAGAAGAACAGGGTACACATAAGGAATTAATGGACAAACATGGAATATACTATGATTTGTACAATGTGATTGAAAAATAAAAATGTCACATAAAAAGATATTGTATAATATCATTTAAAAGTGTACTATGAAACATATAACAAAGAGACAAAATAATAGAATATTTAACACGGATTTAATCAAACCCGGACAGAACATTTACATTGATATAGTAATATTGAAGAGACATATGATTGTAATGTTCTGCCGGGTTTTCTTTTATTATAATAAAACAAAAAATCAGGAGGTGCGGTTGTGATTAAAGTTGGAATACTTACAAGTGGTGGAGATTGTCAGGGATTAAACGGAGCAATGTATGGATTGGTTAAAGGATTAACTGAAACCAATAAGGATAAGGTTGAAATTTATGGAATTTTGGACGGTTACACAGGTCTTATTAATGGTGATTATAAGAAAATGAAGCCGGAAGAGTTTGAGAATATTTTAAATTTGGGAGGCTCAATCCTTGGAAATTCAAGACAACCATTTAAGAAGATTAATGAGCCTGATGAAAAAGGCAGAAACAAAGTAGAGGCAATGATTTCTAATTATAAAAAGATGGAACTTGATTGTCTTGTGGTTTTAGGAGGAAATGGTTCCCACAAAACAGCAAATCTTTTGTCAGAGAAGGGCTTAAATATTGTAACTCTTCCAAAAACTATAGATAATGACATTAACGGAACAGATATGACTTTCGGATTTCAGTCAGCCATTGATATTGCAACAAGAACTCTTGATGAGTTGCATACAACGGCAAAGTCACACGGAAGAATTATGATTGCTGAAGTTATGGGAAATAAGGCAGGCTGGCTTACGTTATATTCAGGAATAGCAGGAAAGGCAGATGTAATCTTAATACCCGAAATTCCATATAATATTGATAAAATAAGCCAATATATAAAAGATAAGCTTAAAAATGGCAGAAAGCATATTATTCTTGCAGTGGCAGAAGGAATTATTTCACAGGAAGAGACAAAGCTTTCAAAGAAAGAACTTAAGCAGAAAAGAGCAAAAGACGGATATATTTCAGCAGGCTACCGTTTGGAGGCTGAACTTAGTGAAAAAATTGACGGCGAAGTTAGAGTTGTTGTACCAGGCCATATTCAAAGAGGCGGTAATCCTTGTGCTTTTGATAGAGTTCTTACTTCAAGAATCGGTGTTAAAGGTGCAGAACTGATCCTTAATAAGCAATATGGAAGAATGGTGGCCGTACAAAGCAACAATATTACAAGTGTGCCATTAAGTACAGCGGTTGAAAAACCAAAACGTGTAGATCCAAATGATGAAATTATAAGACAGGTTAGAATGTTAGGCATATGCTTAGGAGATTAATAAGTAAACTCGGGTGGTTTAAAATGGAAATAAATAAGAAAAACGAAATAGACGTAACTGAAAATAATCCAATCATAGAGAAGAATAAAGTTCCTCAGCCGGAAATGAAAAGTGGGTTACAGGAAAAGAAAAATCTAAAGGCAGAAGGAACAAAAGCTGAAAATGTAAAAGAAGTTGTTAGAGGAAAGCACAAAGTTTTGCCTTGCTATGATAACAGGGAATTGTCATGGCTTAAATTTAATGAAAGAGTTTTAGATGAAGCCGGTGATGAAGATGTTCCGTTGTGTGAAAGATTAACTTTTGTAAGTATTTTTTCAACTAATCTTGACGAATTTTATAGAGTTAGAGTAGGCTCAATTTATGATCAGATGATTATTTCTGACAAAAAAAGAGAAAACAAAACTTATATGACATCAAGCGAGCAGTTAGAACTTATTTTTAAAAGAACGAAGGAATTGTTAAAGAAGAAAGAGCATATATATAATGACTTGATGAAAGAAGTTAAGAATTATGGCGTGCAGATTGTAAATTTTGATAAACTTTCAAAAGAAGAAAAAGATGGAATGGAGAATTATTTTAAGAATAATGTTATGCCGTTATTATCTCCACAGGTAATTGGAAAGAAGCATCCATTTCCATTCCTAAATAATCAGGAAATATATGCTGTTGCACTTCTTGAGTCCAAAAATAATGATAAGATTTGCATTGTTCCTTGCAGAAGTAGTGTTTTTAACAGGCTTGTTCAAATAGTGCCGGGTAGTGGCAGATATATGCTTATTGAAGAACTTATACTTCATTATATGCCTATGATTTTTGAAAACTATACAGTAAAAAGCAAGTCTTTAATAAGAATTACAAGAAACGCAGACATTGATATTGATGAGATTTTTGCAGACGAAGACATTAGTTACAGAGAATCAATGGAAGAAATGATTAGAATGCGTACAAAGCTTTGCCCAATAAGAATGGAATATTCAAGAGTGTTAGATGAAAAGGTTATTAGAAGTCTTTGTAAAGAATTAAATCTTAAAAAAGAGCAGACTTTCCATCAGGAAACACCACTTGATTTTGATTTCGTATTTAAGATTCAGGATATGCTTAGAAACAGAAAAGAATTATTCTTTAAGAGAAGGATTCCACAGGTTTCTACAGCAATTGACAAAACACAACCTATGATTGATCAGATTGAAAAGAAAGACATTCTGTTAAGTTATCCTTTTGAAAGCATGACAAGTTTTATTAATCTTTTAAAGGAAGCTGCCGCAGATCCAAATGTTGCTTCAATAAAGATGACTCTTTATAGAGTTGCCAAAAACTCACAGGTAGTTGAGGCTTTAATTGACGCGGCCGAAAACGGAAAAGAAGTTGTGGTAATGGTTGAACTTAGAGCAAGATTTGATGAACAGAACAATATTGAGTGGTCAAGGAGAATGGAAGATGCAGGATGCAGAATTATTTACGGAATCGACCATACAAAAGTTCATTCAAAAATTTGTCTTATTTCATATAAGAAAGACAATCAGGTTAAGCATATTACACAGGTTGGAACAGGCAATTATAACGAGAAGACGTCAAAGCTTTACACTGACTTGTCATTGATGACAGCTAACGAAGATATTGCTAAAGAAGTAGCAGAAGTCTTCAACAAAATATGTTTGGAACAGGTAGTTGAAGAAACAGAGCATCTTCTTGTATCACCTAAATGTATGCAGAGCAAAATAGTGGAGCTTATTGACAATGAAATCGAAAAAATAGCAGAAGGTAAGGAAGTCGTCCACGCGTTCGGTCTCATCGGCGTATGTACGCTCCTCCTCACGGCGTTCGC
>OGYE01000916.1_pt1 | contig 19433 bp, 5 predicted proteins | sample 1576471 | NCBI WGS metagenome assembly OGYE01 (sample SAMEA3541532, study PRJEB24748) | human gut metagenome | biome: human gut; feature: human-associated habitat; material: faeces | place: China | collected 2012
AAAAAAGCGATCTCAGGTGTGCAATGCACGGAAAAAAAGCGATCTCAGGTGTGCAAAATGTGACAAAATTGTAACATAAATGTAATATAATTGTTAAAGTAAAAATGTTGACAAACATAAAAATAGATAGTAAAATGAAATTAAATTGAAAATAGAAGTGAATTATGGGAAAGGAAGAAAAAATGAAGGGAAAAAGTAATAAAAATAAGAAAAAATCAGAAATGAACGCAATGTTTTTTGTAATATTATTAGCTTTGGTTATGTTTATAATATCCACATATGCATGGTTTTCAACGCAAAAAAATGTATCAATCACAAATTTAACAGGTACTGTTGAGGTAGCAGAGGGATTGGAAATTTCGTTAGATGCTGAAAATTGGTCAAATGGATTAGTACTAGGTACTGAAGAGGGACAGTTAAGTATTATAGATGATGCATATTCAGGACATCATAACATATCACCTTCAGAAATGTTACCAGTATCAACATTAGGTTTGGTTACAGGTAACCAAACAGATTTGAAAATGCTAAGAGGAAAAATCACTAACTCAAAAGAATTAAGTGAAATAAAATCAATGATAGAGACAGAAACAGCTCCAGCAAGCTCTACATACCCAGGCTATTTTGCGTTTGATGTATTTTTGAAAAATTCATCAAAACAAGAAGTGACAGATGATATTTTGCAATTAAACTATGATTCTTCATTAGAAATATTAGAAGCAGAAAAAAGTGCAACAGGATTACAAAACACAGCAAGAATAGCATTTGCAAAATATAACGGAAAATCTGATGTAATGGCAGATCAAGCTACAATTTTAAAAGAAACAGCAGGGATTGGAGCAGGGGCACCAAGTCCATATATAACAGATGTTGCAATATGGGAACCAAACTCAAGTGATCATGTTGAATATATTGTTCAAAACAACAATAAAATTACATGGTCAGCACAAGATGCTGGAAAATATGCAACAAAAGAATTGGCAAATGGAATGAAAGGTTTTGACCTTACAACACAAATGCCTACATATGCTTTAAAAGACAGTTCAATAGGAAAGAGTATAGCAGATATATATAAATGGGATGGAAGTGAATCTCAAATACAAAAACAAAATTCTTTACAAACAACTAAAAAGTCAGAAGAAGATTATACAATAAAAGAAGGAGTTCAAAATCTAGTAAGTGCAACAGATGGCACGCAAACATTTGGCATTGCACCAAATGCAATTTGCAGAATGAGAATTTATTTGTGGCTAGAAGGTCAAGATGTTGATTGTATTAACTATGCATCACATGGTGGAGGAGTAAAAGTTAATATCGGTCTAGTTAAAGGATCAACAATTGGAGCAACAAGTGCTGAAACAGAATAAAATACAACATAGCAAGATGACAAGTCTTGCTATTTTTGAGGAAAAATGCACGAAAAAAAAGTGATCTCACGTGTGCATTGCACGAAAAAAAAGCGATCTCACGTGTGCATGTAATACAAATGTAACATAAATGTAACATAAAAAGGGTTGAGAATGAGTGGAAAATGATGTATAATTAATTAAATACTAAAGAATGGAGGTTAAAATGGCTGAAAAATTATTAAAAGAAACTAAAGATACTCAAACAAAGAGAAAAAAAACAAAAAAAGTTGCAGAAGAAGACGATATATATAAAATAGATTTAACGCTTGAAAGCCCTGAAAATGAAGATGATTTTAAGGCAAAAGACCTCGAATCTGAAGAAAAAGAAGAAAAAACAAAAGCGAAAAGAGGAAGAAAAAGCAAAAATGTAGTAAAAGTTGTTGAAGATGATGAAGAAGTTGATGAAATTTTTGGAAATATAAATAAATGGATTAATGAAGATGAAATTGAAGAAAATCTAGAAAAAGAAAAAACAGAAAAAAAGGGCAGAAAAAAGAGTCTTACAAAAGTTGAAGATGGCATTAAAAGCAGCAAGACTACTGCAAAAAAGAATGCAACAAAAAAAACTACGACTAAGGCAACAACGAAAACGAGAACAAAAAACAAAAAAACAGATGAAACGGAATCAATACAAACAGAAAATGAACAACAAGGAGAAATAAAAATTCACGCAGAAAATGACACAACTGAGTTGCAATTAAAACACAATGAATATAAAGTAGAGCTACAAAAATTAGAATACAATGTCTACACTCAAACAAGTGATAATTCATACATAATTGTAAGAAGTCCAAATTTAAGAATAGTATCAGGAAATGTATATTTGATGATAAAAAAACAAGAAGAAGACTATGAAATAACGACAAATCAGGATTTTAAAATAAATTATGTAATTGATAATTTAGAAAGAAAAGACAACGTGGTCAATTTCAAACTCACAAACTTAGTTGAAATCATAGCAAATGAAAGTGGATTGATATTTGAAATTGACGAAGAAAAAGTCATAGAAAATAATCTAGAAGACAACCATACACTTGTTATATCAGAAGAAGATGGAAAAGTTTATTTACCATATACAAAAGATGAAATAAAAAAAGACGTATCACAAAACAAGGGCGCCAAGATTTCTGAAATAATTGAAAATAAATATATATTACCGTTAGATAAATATAAAAATTCAATAAGAGCAAGATTTAGAGAAGGATACAATTTGATGTATCATAGAGAAGGAAAATCAAAAAGAAGTGCAATAATGCTTGGGATAGAATTAATGTTTGAAACTAATCTACATCCTGCAATAATATCAGCTTGTAAGAACCTAGAAGAACTTGATATTTATTTAGATTGCTTAGATGATAATGAACTTGAAAAATTCTCATGCTTTAAAATTATTTATAAAAGTTTGCCAACTTTGCGAAAAAAGGCTAAATATAGAGAAATATAAAATGAAATGTGTTGAACTCAAAATGAGAGCCGACACATTTTTTGTTTTGCACGGAAAAAAAGCGATCTCACGTGTGCAATGCACCGAAAAAAAGCGATCTCGCGTGTGCAAAAAATGCCATAAATTTCTTAGAAAAAAATGCCGAAAAACGTTGAAAAAAAGAGAACATTATGATATAAATATATAGAGAAAAAATAGAAGATTTGAGTCAAAAAACGGAGGAAAATAATGTTAAAAAATAAACTAATAGCTAAAAGAATAAGAAACATATTTATACTAATTATGACAATAGCAATCATGATGGGTGCATATCATAATGTACGAAGGTCAAGGGCAGAGAAGGTAATAGAAATATCGTTGGAAGTTACAGATAAAAGTGAGCAATTAGAGAAAGAAACAATCACAGTAGAGGCAACAGAAACAAGTGATGGAGTTTATCTATTAGAATTGCCAGAAATAGTAAATACAAAGATGATAACTAAATATTATAATTCTGAAGATGAAGAAATTGATTCAAGAACTATACAATTAACAGATAAAGAGATTTCAGAGAAGAAAGTTCAAGTGGCAACTGATTATGATACAAAAGAAGTTGAGAAGCTAGAAGTAAGTGGAGCAACAATAACAGTGGCTGAAAATGCAGAAAAAAAGACATTTTATAATAGAAAAATAACAAATGAAACAGGAGACATTATAGCAACTGGATATATGCCATTAGATGCTCAACTAGAAACAAAAGATATAGATATAGGAACGTTAACAGACGTAAAACTTCCAAACGAAAGCCAATCAATGAAAAAAGCATTCACTGCAATAATAACTGAGAACAAAACTGAAAGTCAGAATGGAGTTTCAAATCAAGCAGAAATACAAGAAGAAAACGCGAATACAAGTCAAAATAAGGCGCAAAATGAAATAGAAACACAAAGCCAGAGCGAAGCACAGAATCAAGCGAAAACACAAAGCCAGGATGAAGCACAAAGTGAATCAGAAGAAACGAAAGCAGTATATAATCCAAGTGAATATGGAGAAATTGTTGAAATCCAAGCCAAATATGAAGCTGAAAACAAAAATGAAAAAATAACAGTATATAGTTTAGATGAACAGAACCAATTGAAAGAATTAGAAACAACAGAACTAGAAACAGAGGAAGAGGGAACAGCAAAAACATATCAATTCCCTATGAACAATGAGGTAGGAGAAAATGAAGAAAAAACATATATAACAACAGCAGAACTAAGCGAAGATGCAACAATAGGAGATGAAACAGTAAATGATGAAACAAACATAGCAGATTCATCAACAAGCTATACAACCAGTGATGATACAAGTAATGGAGGAGACTTTGGAGAATCATCAACATCGCCAATAGTCGGAGAAGACCTAAACGCAGCATATGCAGGAGGAACATCAGGAAAGGATACAACATTAATGACAACAAGTAGTGAAACGGCAGCAACAAGTGGCTTCTTTGGAAACTCAAGCATACAAAGACAAAACATAGAAAATGTAACATTTACAAATCAATTAGTTCAAGATGACGCACCTGTACATAAATGGGATGCTAGTAAAAACACAGGAAGCAGTCATAGTAGTTCTACAACAACATGGAAAGACTTAAATGGAAGCATGAATGGAACCTTACATGGAGGAACTTGGGGAACAGATTATTTACAACTTAATGGTACAAGTGATTGGGTAGGACTAGCTGCATATAATCCAACACAACAAATAAGAATAGATACATGGGTAGCACCAGTATCAATACAATCAGGAGAAAGAGATATTATATCAAACTTTGAAGTCTCTGGTTATGGATTATATTTATTAAATGGAGTTCCAACATTTGATGTGTATAATGCAAGTGTAAATGAATGGAAATCAGCTAAATCAAGTTCGGCATTAACAGCAGGACAAAAAGTACATTTACTGGCAACATATGATGGATTTAGTGTTTGTTTATATGTAAACGACAAATTAGTATCTAAAGTCGTATCAGAAGGAACAATAAAAGCACCTGAAAAAAGTACAATATTAGCAATGGGAGCAAACCCACAAGGAAACACAGTTTATACAAAATATGGATGCTTTGCAAATATAAGAATTTATTCAATGGCAATATATGACAAAGTATATAATACAAGTAGTTATGATGCTTCGGCCGCAACAAGTTCATACAGTAATACCACAAAAATCTGGAAAGATTTAACTGGACAACATGAAGGTGTAGTAACAGGAGGAACGTGGGGAGCAGATTACTTAAAATTTAATGGTACAAGTGACTGGGTAAATATAGGAGCTATAGATTTTACAACATATGGAAGCATAGAAACAAAAGTAACAATAAATCAAGTACAATCAAGTGAAAGAGATATAATAGGAAACTTTGAAAATGGTGGTATAGGAATATATTTAATGGATGGGTATCCTACATTTGATGCATGGAGTACAGGATCTAATGGATATGTATCAGTAAAAGCACCAAATAAAGTCACGGCTGGAACGACGTATACATTTAAGGGAGTTGTCCGGAAATGGAACAATAAAGTTCTATGTAAATAATGCTTTAGTAGGGTCTGCTTCATTTTCTGGACAAATAGGAAAACCAGAAGCAGAAAAGAGTGGAACGGGCAGTGGTTCTTGGGGTGAACCAACTGTAATGGCAATGGGATGTAACCCAAAAGGAAATAGAGCAGATACTGGATGGAGAAATGGATGTTTTACCGCGATGAATTTATACAACTTAAAGATTTATAATCAAACAGGATGTGTAGCAAGCTATGAAGCTAAGAGAAATGTTGGAGCATTAAAAGATTTAACAGGTCATAATGATGGAAATGTAGTAGCAGAAGACTGGACAAATGAATATATACAATTGGACGGAAAAGACGATTGGATAAATTTAGGTAGTATGAGTTTCAGAACAAACCAAGTAACATTGGATTTAACAATGGAATTGGTTACACTACCATCAACGTATAAAACTCTTATGGGAAACCTTGAAGGTGGAGGTGTATCACTAGGACTTACAGAAGACTATAAACCGTATATGCAAATAAATATAGGAGGGTCATACGACAATGCGAAAGCAACAACAGCACTAAAAAAAGGGCAAAAAGTACATTTGCTGGGTTCGTATGATGGAACAACAATAAGATTATTTGTTGATGGCCAACTAGTTGCATCAAAAGTACATGCAGGAACACTAAAACCTGCAAATGGTAATACAGTAATGTCAATAGGAAGCAACCCATCAGGAAACTCTGGTGGAGGAGAATTTACTAATATGAAAGTATATTCTGCACATATATATAATAAAGCATATTGGGATGTATCAGAAAAAGGAGATAACTCAATATTAGCATGGGATGTAAACAGTAATAGTAGTGGTGCCAAAAAGGTATATATAGCAAGTAAAGGAAATATATATGCAAACGCAAATGCAAGTTATATGTTCTCAAATATAGGAGCAGCATCAATTTGTACAGCGACAACAGCACTAACAAATTTAAACTTGCTAAAAACAGCAAATACAACAAATATGTATTCAATGTTTTGGAAAACAGGATATAATGCAATGACAAGCTTAGACTTAGGAACAAGTTTTAGTACAGCAAAAGCAACAAACCTGGAATATATGTTCCAAGAATGTGGATATAAAGCAATGACGTCATTAAATCTGCGAGGAATAAATACTTCGGCAGCAACAAGTATGTATGCAATGTTTGATGGAACAGGGTATACGGCAATGACAAGCTTGAATTTAGGAGCCAATTTTAGTACGGCAAATGTAACTAAAATGACAAGAATGTTTAAAAATTGCGGATATACTAAAATGACAACACTAACTTTAGGTTCTAAATTTAATACAGCAAAAGTAACAGAAATGATCAGTATGTTTGAAGGAACAGGATATAAAGTGATGACATCTTTAAATTTGGAAGGCTCATTCGATACAAGCAAAGTAACAAATATGCAGGCAATGTTTAAAAATTGTGGATATACAGCAATGACAACACTAACTTTAGGCTCTAAATTTAATACAGCAAAAGTAACAAATATGCAAGAAATGTTTGCAAATACAGGATATACTAAAATGACAAAATTAGACTTGGGGGATATATTCTATACAACAGCAGCAACAAATATGACATCAATGTTTAATGCAACTGGGTATACAGTAATGGGCGAATTGGACTTAGGACCAGCATTTACAAGAATAGCAGCAACATATTCAAATGTATTTACAAATACAGGAAAATCAGGATGTATAATTTATGCACCAGAAGCAATATATCAAAACAAAAATGCATTTAAATTAAATACAAGTTCAGGAACAACAATATCTTATACAAGAGGTTCACTAAACTTAAGATATAAAACAGAATGGATAGTAGAATCAAAAAATGCAAATACATCAGCAAAAAATGTAACAATACAATTAAGAGGAAGAACAAATAATAATGCAACATCTGTATATAAGAGCAATGTAACAAGTACACTAACAAAAGATAATATAACAGTATACATAAATGGTGCAGAAGCATCAAGTATATCTAAATCATTAGGAACAGTAACAACAAGTAAAAATCCAACAACAGGATATAATGATGTATTAGTAACATTAACACTATCAGGATTTGAACAATCAGCACTACAATCAGGAAAAAACTACAAAGAGTGGAGTGGTGACATATCAATCCAAATAGCACAAGGAACATTGAAAGATTCATATGGAAATAAAAATACAGGACTAAATTCATCAGGAGCAAGAGTAAGAGAATCATTAGCAGGACCATTTGCAGACTTTATCGCACCAAATGTAGCATATAAATTTGCAGATTCTAATATAGATAAAACAAATAAAAGATTCACAATGGTATTTGATATAGTAGATAAATATTATAATGCATCAACATCAAAAACATTAGCAGTAACAGACTTAACTATAAAAATAGATGGAGCAGTTCCTGATTGGAATAAGGTAACAAGAAATCTTACATCAGCAGACTTATCAAATACAGTAAATGGAGCAAGCAAAGTTGTAGGAAAAAGATACACATTAACATTATCTAATTTACAGCAAAGCACAATAGCGTCTGGTGCAAGTTATAAAGATTATAGTGGTGTTATAACAGTAGTAGTACCAGAAAAAAAGGTATATGATACTTCAGGAAGGTATAATCCAACAACAACAATAACCTCTGGTGTTAATATACCAACAAACAGCGGAACAGGAAAAGTAGTGGACGTTGTAGATCCATTCTGGCAGGTAAGTAATGTAAATATAGACCATAGTAAAAACCAAGTAACAATGACGATAAAAGGTACTGATAAGTACTATAGTGGAAATTCATTAACTAAAGATAAAATAACAGTATTAGTAGATGGAGAAACAGCAACAAGCGTAACAAAGACATTAAGTTCAGCAACCTCAATAACAAAAGGTGTGCAATATACATTAACCTTAACAACATGGCAACAGAGTTCAAAACAGTCAGGAAAATCATACTTAGAGTGGAGTGGTAATACAGTAATAAGAATAGCAGCAGGAACCTTGACAGATTCGAATGGAAACTCGAGCAAACAACAAGACTTCTCGATAGGATTGGTAGACTTTATAAAACCTACAATAACGAAAGTTTCGGCAACTAAAGATGCAGCAAATAAAAAAGAAACAATAGTATTTGATGTAGATGACAAATACATTAATTCAACCATGATAAGTGCTGATAATATAAAAGTTTATATGAATGGTGTAGAAGCAACAAGCATAACTAAAAGTTTATCAAGAACTGTAAAAACTGGAACAGTAAATAAAGTATCAAAAACAGTTGGATACAAATATACACTGGTATTAACAAACTTTGAACAATCAACCTATCAGACAAATAAAGAATATAAAGAGTGGAGTGGTACAGTATCAATAAAAATTGTGGCAAATGCAACAAAAGATACGTCAAACAATGGAAATGTAGATACAACAATAACAGGAGACTTTGTTGACTTTATAAAACCACAATGGAGATTAGTTGGTTCACCTACAATAGACCATACAAATAATAGAGTTGTAATGACAATAAAAGGAACAGATAAATACTTTAAAGCAACCACATTAGCAACAAGCAATATAAAAGTATATGTTGATGGAACAGAAGCAACATCAGTAACAAAAAGCTTAAGTACTGCAACAGATGTAAAAGAAGGAACTACAAAAGTTGGTGTACAATACACATTAACATTAACAGGTTGGGAACAAAGTTCAAAACAAAATGGAAAAAGTTATTTTGAATGGAGTGGTAATACAGTTGTAAAAATAGCAGCAGGAGTGCTAACAGATACTAGTTCAAATTCAAGTCCAGAAACATCATTTACAATAGGCCAAGTAGACTTTATAAAGCCAAAGATTGAAAAAGTATCATCAAGTAAATCTGGCGGAACAGAAACAATCACATTTAAAGTAATAGATAAATATTTCAATACAAGTGCCAAATTAACAAAAGATGATATAACAGTATTAGTAGACTCTGAAACAGCATCAAGTGTAAGTAAAACATTAAGTAATCCAACAGAAATAAAAGAAACAGTAAATGGAGCAAGTAAAGTAATAGGACATCAATATACAATGACACTAACAAATTTTGAAAAAACAAGGACAACAATTGACAGAAACAGAGAATACAGTGATTGGAGTGGTACAGTTGCCATAAAAGTTGCGGCTGGAAAAGTAAAAGATACATCAAATAATACAAATGCTGAAACAACGATAACAGGAGACTTTTTAGATGTTATAAAACCAAATGTAACATATCAATTTTCTGAGTCTAATATTGATAAGAATGGTAAAAGATTTACAATGGTATTTGATATAACAGACAAATACTATAATGCAAGTACATCAACAACATTGTCAGTTAATGATTTAACAATAAAAATAGATGGAGCAGTTCCAGATTGGAATAAGGTAACAAGAAACCTTACAGTAGCAGACTATTCAAACACAGTATATTACACAAGTAATGGAGCAATAAAACATGAGAGCAAGGTAATAGGAAAAAGATATACTTTAACACTATCAAATTTACAACAAAGTTCAATAGCGGCTAATGCAAGTTATAAAGATTACAGTGGTGTAGTAACAGTAGCAATTCCAGCAAATAAAGTAGCAGATACCACAGGAAATAAAAACAATGCAGTTACAATAACATCAGGTGTTAATATACCAACAAATAGTGGAACAGGAAAAGTAGTAGACGTTGTAGACCCATTCTGGCAAGTAAGTAATGTAAATATAAATCACAGCACCAACCAAGTAACAATGACAATAAAAGGAACTGATAAATATTATAAAGCAAGTACATTAAGCAGAGATAATATAACAGTATTAGTTGATGGAGAAACAGCAACAAGTGTAACAAAGACATTAAGTCCAGCAACATCAATAACAAATGGAGTGCAATATACATTAACATTAACTACTTGGCAGCAAAGTTCAAAACAATCAGGAAAGAGTTATTTAGAATGGAGTGGTAATACAGTAATAAGGATTGCAGCAGGAACCATGACAGATACGAATGGAAACTCAAGTAAACAGCAAGATTTCTCGATAGGACTGGTAGACTTTATAAAACCCGTAATAGAAAAAGTATCATCAACAAAAGGAACAAATAATGAAACAATAGTATTTGATGTAAATGACAAATATATAAGCACAAAGTTATCAGCGGCCAATATTACTACGTTAATAAATGGAGAAGTAGCAGATGTAACTACAACAATAACATCAATTTCTGATATAAAAGGAACAGGAAAACATAGTGCAAAAACAGTAGGGCACAGATATACAGTAGTGATATCAAATTTCAACAAAGGTAGAAAAAATGGCAGAAAATACAGTGATTGGAGTGGAACAGTATCATTAAGAATTGCGGCAGATGCAGTACAAGATACATCACAAAACAAAAATAATGCAACCACAATAACAGGAGATTTTGTAGATTTTATAAAACCAGAATTTACATATGTATATTCAAGTGGAAATATAGACCATACAAATAAAACCTTAACAGTAGACTTTACAGTAGCAGATAGATATTTTAGTACTTCAACATTAACATCAAATGCGGCTAATGTAACTGTAAAATTGATTGATAAAAATATTAATATATCAGGTTTAACAAAAACTATAACAAAATTATCTGATTATTCAGACGGTTCAAGAGGAAAAGTTGGAGAAAATTATAGATTAACGATAGGAAATATTCAAAGAACAACTGAGACAGATGGATTAAGAGATTACAGTGGACCAATGAGCATAACATTTCCAGCAAATATGGTAAAAGATACTTCTGGAAATGCAAATGATGCCAAAACAATAACAATAGGTGTAAATGACCCAGGTACAGGAAGTCAACAAGTAGTTGATGTTGTATCACCAGTATGGTCAGTAGCAAGTGCAGATGTAAATACAGGAATTGTAAAAATAAGAGTAAAAGACAAATACTTATTAAAAACAGGAACAGCGAATACTGCACTACAACTAACAACAAATGAAATAGCAGTACTTGTAAATGGAACTGAATCAACTCAAGTAACAAAAACAATTACATCAGGTCCAACATTAGTAGCCTCAGGTTCAAATGGATATGATACAACATATGAGTATACAATTAAGATAGGAAATATAGCACAAACAACAAAGAATTATATTGAATTTACACCAAAAGAAACAGTAGTTGGTGGGAAAGCAAAATATAGAGACGAAAATGGAGGAAGTATTACATTAAGAATAATAGCAGGAGCAGTACAAGATGCATTTAAAAATACAAATGCGCAGCAAGATTTATATGTAGGAAATGTAGATAATACAGGACCAGAAGTATATGACATTCAAAAAACAATTGCAGCAAATGGAGACGAAACATTTGTATTTAACATAACAGACAAAAACTATGACTCATCAAAAATAGTTTCATTAAGTGAACTAAACATTACAATAGATGGAGCACAATTTAGTAGTGCTGTACAAAAGAATCTAACATCTCAAACACTTACAGATATTGCAACAAATAAAGTTTTAGGACATCAATATACATTAAAATTAACAAATATGAAAGAATCTAATTCATCATTTATGAGTGCATTAACATCAACAACAAACAGAAGAGTTTATAGAGAATACAGTGGTACAATAAGAATTGTGATAAATTCAAATGCAGCAAGAGACTTAAAAGGAAATACATTAAATACAGCAACAACAACGATAACAAGCTTTAATGATAAATTAGCACCAGAAGTAGTATATATATGGTCAAACTCAGTAATAAATAAGAATTCCAAAACATTTACAATGATATTTGATATAACAGATAAATACTATTCTTCTGCAAGCTTAGCAATCGGAGATTTAACAATAAAAATAGGTGGAAAGACACCAGATTGGAGCTCAAACGGAGTAGGACGATCATTAAGTGTATCAGATATTCCAGGTGCAGTAGGAAAGGGTAAGAGATATACATTAACATTATCAAATCTACAAGCGTTACAGATAAAAAGTGGAGATAAGTATTTGGACTACAGTGGTGTTGTAACAGTAGTTGTACCAGCAGGAGTAGTAAAAGACACTTCAGGACAAGTAAATGTGGCAAAAACAATTACTTCTGGAATAACAATTCCAGGTGGAACAGGTTCTGCGAAAGAAGTAGATGTTGTAGAGCCATATGTTCAAAAAATGAGCAGTACAGTAAATGCACCAGCAAGAACTGCATCAATAACAATAAGAATATCAGATAGATACTTTAATAAGAGTACATTGACAAAAGATACAATAGAAGTTTATATAAATGGAACAAAAAATTCAGCAGTAAAAACAGGATGGTCAACATCTGAAGAAACTGAGACAAGATCTGAAACTGAAGGAGGTGCAACTTCAACAGTTCATGTTGCAACAAATTATACTTTAAATATTTCAGGCTTTGATTCTAATATTAATCAGATTAAAGTTGTAGTTCCAGCAAATGCTGTAACAGATACTTCTGAAAATGGAAACAAACAGACAGAGTATATTATTTATAATGTGTTGAGAAAACAAGATGATACGGGAGAAGATGATACAGCGCCATTCTTTGGAAATGCGACTGTACAAAGACAAAATATCGATAATGTAACATTTGTATCTAGTACAGCTGGAAAAAATTCAACAGCATGGGATGTTTCTGCACAAGGCGATGGCTCTATACTCGCATGGTATACTAAAAATTCAAATGGAACATTTAAAGTTTATGTAGGTAGTGATTATGAGATGTTTGGTAACACAGATTCAAGCTACTTATTTAGAAGTGTCGGAGTATCAGAGAACTGTACATCAACAGAAACTATTACGAATATCAATTTGTTAAATGTTAGCAATGTAACTAATATGTTTCGTATGTTTGAAAAGACAGGATGGACAGCGATGACAAAGTTGGATTTAGGAAATAATTTTGATACAAGTAATGTAATAACCATGGCAGCAATGTTTTCTGGCACAGGTACGGTTTCTATGAAGAGTTTAAATTTAGGACCTAATTTCAATACATCAAGAGTAACAGATATGAACTATATGCTAAGTTGTACAGGATATTTATCAATGACAAGTTTAGATTTAGAAAACAACTTTGACACAAGCAATGTAACAAATATGAATCATATGTTTAATGGATGTGGATATGGAGCAATGACAAGCTTAAACTTAGGAGGTAAATTTAATACTGCTAAAGTAACAGATATGTCAAATATGTTCCGCGAATGTGGACATACAGCAATGACAAGTTTAGACCTAGGAAGCAATTTTGATACGAGTAGTGTAACTGTTATGAATGATATGTTTAATTCAGCAGGATATACAGCAATGAAGAGCTTAAATTTAGGAAGTAAATTTAATACAAGCAAAGTAACGGATATGTCATATATGTTTTATGAATGTGGCTATAATGCACTAACTTCTTTAGACTTAGGAAGTAATTTTGATACAAGTAGTGTAACTAATATGTCATATATGTTCGTACAAACAGGCTATATGGCAATGACAAGTTTGAATTTGGGTGACAAATTCGATACAAGTAATGTAACTAATATGTTGAAAATGTTTTATATGACAGGGCACGATACTCTTACTGAATTGGACTTAGGTGACAAATTTAATACAAGTAAAGTAACAAATATGGCATATATGTTTACTTGGATAGGAAGATTAAAGACATTGAATTTAGGAGACAATTTTGACACAAGTAATGTAACAGATATGAATGGAATGTTCTGGGGAACAGGATATTTTCAAATGACAAACTTTAGTTTAGGAAATAAATTTAATACAAAAAATGTACAAGATATGTCATATATGTTTTATGATTTTGCAAATAATATAACTTCACTAGATTTAGGAGACCAGTTTTATACTACAAATGCAACGAATATGATATTCATGTTCTTTAACTGTGGCGCAGGAAAAATGACTTCATTGGATTTAGGTCCAGCATTTACTAAAATACCGGATGGAACAGCAATGAATTATGATCATGCAGAAACACTTGAAGCATATTACCAAATGTTTGAAGGTGCTGGAAAATCAGGCTGTGTAATCCACGCCCCAGAATCAATCTTCCAAGACAAAAACAACTTCAAGCTAAACACAAATGCGAATACGGCAGATACAAACTCAATAATAAACTACACAAGAGGAACAATAAATCCAAAATACAGAACAGAATGGAAAAAAGAAAGTGCAACATTAGATACAACAAACAAAAACATCAAAATAACATTAAGAGGAACAACAAACACAGCGATAGCAGTAGACCAATATAAAAGTGATGTAACAAGCAGTTTAACAAAATCAAACATCAAAGTATACATAGATGGAGTAAATGCAACAGAAACACTAAACAAATTAAATGCAATTTCACTAGGAAATGCAACACAAACAACAGAAAACTCGAGAACAGGAGCCAAAGATGTATTACAAGTTGTAACATTATCAAACTTAGAAGAAGCAGCAAGACAAAGTGGAAAGAGCTACAAAGAGTGGAGTGGTAACATCAGATTGGAGATAGACCAAAAAACATTAACAGACACAAAATATGGCAACAAAAACATGGCAGTAACATCAACAGGAGCAAGAGCAAATCATACATTTGCAGATGGAACAGTGCAGAACAATACAGCAGATAAAATGTTTGCAGACTATATCAAACCAGAAATCACATACACATATGTAGATTCAGACATAAATCACACAAACAAAACATTAACAGCAGAATTCATATTAACAGATAAATATTATAAACAAGGATTTACAGCAACAAATGGAAAATATGATGCAAGCTCAATAATAGTGGGAATCGATAGTTATGATAAAACAGCATTAAATAAGGCGATTACAAAAACACTAACAAAAGTAGAAGACATAACAGACACTGTAAATGGAGTTGCAAATAAAAAAGTTGGTGAAAAATATAGATTAGTAATAGGAAACTTAGAGCAACAAGGTCAAGATGGAATTGGTGATGGTTACACATATAGTGGATATATGTCACTAACATTCCCAGAAGGAACAGCAGTTGATAACTCAGGAAACAAGAGCCCAGCAACAACAGTTTCAATAGGAAAAAATTATCCAGGTGGCTCAGATAGCAATAAAAAAATAGTCGATGTAGTAGATCCAGTATGGGAAAAAGGTAATATAAACATCGAAACAGGAGTAGTAAAATTAAGAGTAAAAGACAAATATTTGGTAAAAGCAGACAGCAAATTTAACTTGACCAAAGACAAAATAAAAATAATAGTAAATAACAAAGAATCAACTGCAATAGTAAAAACACTAACAGGACCAGTAGAGATAAAGGCAAACGAAGAATATGAATACACTTTAACATTATCAAATATATCACCAACAGATGCAGGATATACAGAATTCACACCAAAGAATCCAATAGTAGGAGGAACTGCAAAATACAAAAACGAAAATGGTGGAAAAATAGCATTAAAAATTGCAGCAGGAACAGTAACAGACAAATATGGAAACTCAACAAAAGAGCAAACCATTGACATAGGTATGTTTGATGGAACAGGACCAGCAATTTATTATGTACAAAAAACAGGAACAATAGGATTAAATAAAGAAACTGTAATATTCAATGTAACAGATAAAAACTATAATCCAACAAATCCAATAACAGTAGACGAAATGGCAGTAACAATAGATGGAAAAACTATTGATTCGAAGAATCTATCAATTACAAAAGCAACAGAAATAATTACAAATGTTGATGGTAAAACAGATGTAGTAGTTGGACACCAATATACTTTGGAAATATTAAACATTATAGAAACTGATCAAGAATTTGTAAAAGCAAATAGAAAGTATAGAGAATTGAGTGGAGCTCTAAAAATTCAAATTAATGAAGATGCAGCTGAGGATTTAAAGGGTAATACACTTGATACTGATACTACAACTATAACTGACTATTCAGATATTGTAAGACCAGAAGTAATTTATAGATATTCAACTTCAGATATTAATTACACAGATAAAACATTTACAATGACATTTGATATTGTTGATAAATACTACGATACTACAAAACCAATATCATTATCATTAAATGACTTAACAATTAAAGTTGACGGAGTAGTTCCAGATTGGACTAAAGTAACAAGAGGATTTAGTTCAGAAGATATAGAAGATAATATTGATGGAAAAAATAATACGATAATTGGAAAACATTATACATTAACATTATCAGGGCTAGAGCAAACTGTAAGAAAAACAGGAGCAAACTATGCCGACTATAGTGGCGTTGTAACAGTTTCAATTCCAGCTAACAAAATGGTAGATAAAACTACAGGCAATGGAAATCTTGCTACAACATTAAGCTCAGGAGTATCTATACCAAATGGAAGTATTGGAATGATAGGACTTCCTAAAGGTAAAACAGTAATGGCTATGGGAGCAAATCCTCGTAGAAATAATCCATATGATGGATATTCTAAAATGAAAGCATATTCAATGAAGATTTCTAATGAAAATGGAGTAATAAGCAGTTTTGATGCAACAAACAATACAGGAAGTGGACATAGTAATTCTGCTACAACATGGAAAGACTTAACAGGAAGCCACAATGGAACATTAAATGGACCAACATGGGGAACAGACTATTTACAATTTGATGGTGTAGATGATTGGGTAAATTTCGGACAAATCGATTCACAAAATCAAGTAACAGTAGAAGCAACTATATCTTTTGAACAGATAAAAAATGGGGAAGCAGATATTGTTGGAAACTGGGAATTTGGTGGATATGGAATATATGCAAGTAACGGAGTGCCGGTATTTTCATTATATAGTAAAGAAATGGATAGATATGTTGAAGTTTCTGCACCAAATGCAATGACAGCTGGGCAAAAAACAAAGCTAAAAGGTGTATATGATGGAACTAATATGTACTTATATGTAGATGACAAATTAGTAGCACAAACATCAAATGAAGGAACATCAGCGACAGTTGTGGATGTAGTAGACCCATTAGTTGAGAAAATAAGCTCAACCACAAATGCACCAGCAAAAACAGCAACTGTTAAGTTTAAAGTTACTGATAAATATTTTGCTAATAGTACATTGACAAAAGATAATATTGAAGTTTTAGTTAACGGAGCAGTTAGTAATTCTGTTGGTAAAACTTTAACAGGTACAAATTTAACAGAAACAAGAGTTGAAAATGGTAAAACTTCAACTGTTCAATATGGTATTGAATATACTCTGAATATTACTGATTTTGCAGCTGATGTTAACCAGATTAAAGTTAGAATCCCAGCAGATAAAGTTAAGGATAAATTGGTTGATGGTAAACAGAATGGAAATAAACAGACAGAGTATATTATTTATAATGTGTTAAAAAATGTAGAGAATGAATCTGAAGAAACAACAGAATCAAGCTATGATAGTATATTCTTTGGAAATTCTAATGTAAAAAGGAAAAATATTAATAATATAACATTTGTATCAAGTACATCAGGGCGAAATAGTACAGCATGGGATGTATCAGCACAAGGAGACAATTCAATAATCGCATGGTATACAACGTCAAATGGAAGTTATAATGTTTATATTGGTAGTGACTATGAGATGTTTGGAAATATAAATTCAAAGAGGTTGTTTCAATATGTAGGGGAAGATAGTGTATGTACAGCAACTAAAACTATTACTAATTTGAATTTGTTGAATGTAAGTAATGTAACTAATATGGAGTCTATGTTTAGACACACTGGATTAAATGCAATGACAGAATTAGATTTAGGAGATAACTTTGATACAAGGAATGTAACGAATATGGTAGCAATGTTTGGTGAAACTGGATATAACTCTATGGTAACATTAAACTTAGGTAATAAATTTGACACATCTAATGTTACAGAAATGAGTTGGATGTTCTCTGAAACTGGATTTAAAGCTATGACAAAATTAGATTTAGGAAGTAATTTTGACACAAGTAATGTAATTTCTATGTATAATATGTTTAGAGGAACGGGATATACAGCAATGACAACATTAAATCTAGGAAGCAAGTTTAACACAAGTAAAGTTACCAATATGCAAGCAATGTTTTATGATACGGGCTTTACAGCAATGACAAGTTTAGATTTAGGAAGTAATTTTGATACAAGCAAAGTTGTTAATATGTCTGAGATGTTTAGAAGATGTGGTCACACAAAAATGACAAGCTTGAATTTGGGGGATAAATTTAATACAGCAAATGTAACTGATATGTCATTAATGTTTTTCGTAACAGGTTTTCATAAGTTGGAAAAATTAAATTTAGGAGTTTTCATGTTCAGGTAGCGGGCTGACCAGACGTTGCACATGCCGGTATCGACTGTAAAGATGGCGTTTTTGTCAGCCAGTCCGTCAATGGCATGGGCAAGCTGTTCCGGCGAAATCGGGTGTCCGTTTTGTGCTTCGGACAGTGGGGTATTCATCAGCCGGACCATGTCCCTGTTCAGGGCAAGCATGGAGTCGAGGAAGGCGCGTTCTTCTTTTTGGGCGATCATGGGTAACAGGGCTTTTATGGTCGTGGCAATATCGCCGGCCAGCGCCATGTTGACGATTGCCCGGCGTCCCAGTTGGGAGGGAGTGTCGTCGATCTGGACGATGGTTGAATTTTTCGGATAAAAGGAATGGAAAGGGAAATCGGTCCCCAGCATGAGCAGCAGCTCACACTCTTTGAAAGCTTCAGCCGCGGCTCCCCATCCCAGATGGCCGACCATGCCGATGCCATTCGGGTTATCGGCTTCCAGAACGTCCTTGCCACGGTAAGCCCATGCGATGGGCGCCTGTATCTTGCGGGACAATGCGAGTACGTCGTCGCGGCCGTCACGACAGCCTGCCCCTCCGTATATGACGATTTTCCCGCAACGGTCGATGAGTTTTGCCAGTGCGGCGAGATCGTCTTTCGAAGGGAGGGAAACGGGACGTGAACGGGCATATTCCATTCTAAGAGCCGGAAAGGTACAGACGGGGAAGGGGTTTCTTCTTTTTCAGCACTGAC
>OGYE01000927.1_pt1 | contig 19296 bp, 23 predicted proteins | sample 1576471 | NCBI WGS metagenome assembly OGYE01 (sample SAMEA3541532, study PRJEB24748) | human gut metagenome | biome: human gut; feature: human-associated habitat; material: faeces | place: China | collected 2012
ATCTTTTGGAAGATAGTTTGGCAAACGACAATCCTTAAAAGCATACTTGCCTTTTTTAGCAAGTTTAAGTAGTCCAAAGAATGATTTGAAACTGCCATCAACCTCTTTAAGTATCTGTTGAGCCATATTTGAATTCAGCATCTTGTAATTGTTAGATGTTTTTAATAGAGCATAGTTCTTTTCATAATTAAGATATTCGCCCTCGTTAAAGTAATACTGTCTTAAATTATAGATTGCTTGATTAGTGAGATTCTTTGCTATATGGCAAAGATGCTTAATATTTTTGTAATCTTCTTTTGAAAGATGTTTTACTTGTTGCTTTACTGTAAGGTACATAGCATTTCTCCTTTCTAAAGATTTAGAGAGATGTTCTCCATGTACCTATTATATCGCATATTCTAATGTAATATCATCATTTCAGTAAAATATATAATTTCTTGTCGCTTATATCCCATCACCTAAAGGTAATGGGTTTTACGCTCATCTCCTATAAAATATAATTCTTTTTACCTTTATGTTTTTTAACTTTTTTCCTCTATTCTTACCTGACAACATTTTATTCCAATATTTATCTATTTCTTCATCAGTCAAACTATCGTCAAATACCTTTGAATACTTAATAAATTGTTCTCTGAACTCCTCATTAGTCGAAGGATTTTGAGAATATCCCCCAACAAAAACCTCCATTCTATTCCCAAACATACCTTTACCGTATATATACTTCAAATTTATCGTTTGATACACTAACTATATCAGGTCTATCTGTTCCCCTTAGTATTCTCATACTTACCATACCACTGGTAATATCTGGATCATTAATTTCATTATATTTATTCAAAAAAGAATTAATACTTTTATCTTTTTTATAAATCAACTTTTCTTTTACCTTTTTCTTAACTCCAAAGAAACTATTTTCTAATGTGTGTTCAGTTGTACTTTTTGATTTATTTGTTGTACCGCAGCTTACTAATACTAAGCAAAGAAGCAGTATGATTATTTTTCTCATATCAACACCCCTTATTCATTTCACATTTACATTAAGCATTCCTATTTGTTAAATCCGTATTTTGATTTCACATTTAACCCATATCCAATTATTGCACCAACTATACCACCGACAATATGTGCCATATTTGAAATATTATTCTGAACCGTAATACCTTCATATACCTGCTGTCCAATAAAAATGGCTGCAACCAATATAAATGTAATAGGAATTTCTCCTTCTCTAAAATCAGTAAATGAAGCAAGCATAATAAATGCAAAAACTGCTCCGCTCTACTTCTTGTGGTTTTTTCTTCTTTAGTAGATTGAGCAAGATTCATCTTTAGATCACTAAACCTGTTTTCTTTAAGATACTGATATTAGCTATTGCAGAATCTTGTAGTATATAACTAGCTATTAGCTTTTCTGTAGCAGTATATTGTCTATTCTTAAGTATGCATTCATAGGACTACCACCGATTAACTATATTATAACATATAAAAAGAATTGCTTTGAATATGAAAATATCCCCCGAAGAGGGGATTGAGAACTATTTTAAATAATCTTAATTACATTACTTGTATCTATCAAATTAAAACTATTGTGCATTTTATGTTTTACTTTCTTAACCATATCCAAATCTAACTTATTCAAAAACATTTCAAAATCAATTTGTGATTTTGCTTTAATTTCTTTTAGTTTTTTAGCATCCGCAATCTTTCTTTTTGCTTCACTTTTAGTATATCCACCACCAAATGGTTCTAAAAATAATGCTTTGATTGTTTCCTCTAAATTCTTTTCACCTGTATATGTATATTCTTCTCCAAGAGGTAAAGATACTACATTTCCATTATTGATCTGTGCAAATAAATAGGCATCTTTCGCAGTTGGAACATACCCGCATAAAACACCAGGCATACTATTACAAGCAAGCATCATCCCTTGTCCTGAAGAACACCCAGTTACCACAAAATCAACTATATGACTGTTTATGAGTATTCCAATCAACAATGCAATCTCAACATAAGTATAGTTTTCATCTTCATCTACAAAACATCCAAGATTAATAACTTCTGCATCTTTAGCATATTTCTTTGTATATTTATAAAGCATCTCATTTTTTGATACTTGTGAACTTGCTTGTACGACTGCTATCTTCATTAATATTCCTCCAATAGTGTATCTATGTTTTTAAGACTGTATTCGTATTTAATCTGCTTTTTGTTTTTCTTCTTCAGTAGATTTATCTTTAGATTAATAAACACTTTAGAGCCTGTTTTCTTTGAGAAACGGATATTAGCTGCTGCAAAATCTTGTAATATATAACTAGTTATTAGCTTTTCTGTAGCAGTATAAATATCTATTTTTAAGTATGCATTCATAGTACTACTACCGATTAACCATATTATAACATATAGAAATAGTTGTTTTGAATATGGAAATACCATAAGTAAAGGACCTAGAATCAACCTAGGTCCTTTACCTTAAAACTCTATTTCATACTTTAAAATACTTTTCTCTTCATTTTGTACTTCACTTAATACAGTTGTATTCCCAGCCATCTTCAAACTTTTCAATATCATATCAAGCTTTGCAGCATCATTTTCTTTTAAACCTGATGTACTGCTTAATTTGATACTTAGTGTCTGATGGTTTATAGGTCCCTTAGTATCCATACGCATATCTATTAAGTTTTGAACATTCTGATCATACTTCAGATATCTTACATGAGGTTCAGCTGGATCATGTCCTGGGAAACTATTTTCAGCTTCAATTTCTACTTTATCGTATTGTTTTGATAGTTTATCACCATCAACTGACACTGTACCATCTCCATCTTTAGCTTTTCCGTCTGCTTTTCCATTCCACTTCTTCTTAATAAGTGAAGATTTTTCTCTCATATATGTAACTCTGAATTTTTTTGCACCTAAATCTTGTGCAATCTTCTGTAATTCATTCACACGAGCCTGCTTCAAACGATCAAAATATTCATCTAGCACAATATAGTTATCTTTATCAGTAGGATCTACATAATAGAAATTAACATCTTCGTAAGGATAGAAATTCAGCCCAAACTTATTGACTGAATCTTTAAAGATATTCACCCATCTCTCACCCTTACAGGTAGCCCAATATCCAATTGATCCTCTACATACTTCTATATCAAACTTCTTATCTCTTTCTACAATTCTCACAAGTCGTGAATATTGCATACCATTTAAATCTTCAGAGAAGATTGGTTTCAGTCTTTTCAAATCCCATTGACGTTTCATTTCATCCATCTTTACTGCAACATCATGAGCTTTTTCTAATGTAGCATCTTCAAGTTCTTTTGCCTTACCTCTTGCAGCATCCCCAATTTCCTTAGCATGCTTATCTAACTCTGCATCATCAACTGCTTTAACTACTTTCTCTCTTGCATCATCAATACCATCTTTAACACCATCAACCATTTTACTAATTTTCATAAGTTCTTCCCTCCTACATACCTTGTTCTTTTCTTATTAGTTTTATCTGATCTTTATATGTCTTATTATTCTCTTCACTCTTTACTGGAATAGAATATCTCTGTATATATTCTATCACTTTCTTTTGTTCCTCTAATACTCTTATCGTATTATTGATTTTATTTACTTTCTCTTCTATTACTGTTTCCTGTTTCACTCCTTCTAAAATCAGCTTGATTTCCTTTAAATCAAAACCCATTTCCTTATACCATAAAATTTCCCATAGTCTTTCCATTGTCTCATCATCATAAAGTCGATAATTATTCTTAGTACGTTTCACAGGTAATATACCTTCATCATCATAATATTGTAATGCACGCTTACTGACTCCTGATAACTTACTCACTTCATCAATCTTCCACACGTTATTTACTTCCTCGTAACTTGAGGATACGCTATCACGTTAACGTGATAGCAATACCCACACTACGAATCTCCTTTCCATTAGAGAAGATGTAAATTTCGCGTATTTAAAAAGATGATAATCGTATCATCACCAATGCTTTTATATCTGTTTTATTCGTTGTATGATTAATGAAGAGGTGATGCCAATGAAGCATATCTACAACAAGCTAATTAGAGATCGTATTCCTGAAATTATAGAAAATGATCATAAGACTTGTGCAACAAGAATACTCAATGATGAAGAGTATCTCAAATGTTTAAAAAGCAAGTTATTAGAGGAATGTAATGAGGTAATAAATGCTGAAGGTGAAGATATTAAGAAAGAGATAGCTGATGTATTAGAAGTATTAGAAGCATTAGAGAATACACTTCATATTGATCATCAAGAAGTACTTTCTATCAAAGAAAAGAAGGCACGTAGTAACGGTGCCTTTGATAAGAAAATCTATCTAGAATATGTAGAGGATTCCTATGAATAAGTATATACAGGATTGGCTTGACGTAATTGAGTATATGAATAATGATAATACATATAAGTTAGCCTGGGGCCGTGCTATTCTTGAGAATGTTTATACACTTAATCACATTGAAGAAAACAATGTAATTACTTTTGATGCAATAGCGCATAAGATGGTGAAGTATTACTGGAATCAGTCATTCTTTTTTAACTTAAGACAAGGATCTAACATTAAAAAGAAACCTGTCATTGTTCAACAGGTTGATTTACTAATTGACAAGTATAAAGAATTAACAGGGTCTTCTATTCCTATCTGGTTTGATAAAGCTGAAGAAGAGCTTAATAAGGAACAAGACTTCTATAAGAGTGTATTGAAGAAGTGTGCAAGAAAGTTAAAAGATGATGTATCCTGGCGTTTTATGAATGTGAATAAAGAGAAAAAGGATCTTTATGTACTCAATAAGGATTATCTCTACATCTCCATCAACAAAGAGCAGGTATTGTTGCTGAAAGAGTATGGTTTTGTCTTATCACAATTACTCAATTATAAATGGGCACAGTTATTAGAGAAGTTCAATAATGCGCCACGTATTACATCTAAAGTAAAGGGTATCTCTGACAATCAGATTAGAAGAAATAATCTTACAAAATATAAAAACATATTACTAGAGAATATGAATAAACCGATTGATTTCTATACAGGTGATGAATTAGATATGGATGATATTAGTGTAGATCATGTGATTCCTTGGTCATTCATGTATAGTGATGATATCTGGAATCTTGTACTCACTTCTAAGAGTCATAATTCTTCTAAATCAAATCATATTCCTAGTAAAGAAGTCATTGAACAGTTGAACCAAAGAAACAAAGCTCTTATTGAAACTATCAATAATAGTAAATACAAGGAAGAACTTAATATTGCGATTATGAACAACTATGTAGATAAGTTCTACCTATCAATGAAACTATAATTTTTTCTAGTTTTTTGAATTTTATTGAATTTAGTAATAGAGTTTTCTACAATAATCATAGAGGAACTTAATTGATATTAAGTGTACTCCTTAAATAAAAAAGCCTATTGAGATGCTCATCTCGCCAGGCTTTTTTAGTTTGTATAACATAATATTTATAAGGGGTTTTAATTTAAGTTTTTTATTTGTTTTTTTGTATTCATTTGCATTGATATCAGGAATTTATTAGTATACTTATAGAATGTTTTTTTCATAATATATTTTCCTTTTTGTCTGGCCTGTCTGTTATTAGACAGGCTCTTTTTCTTGTATACATTCAAGTAAATCTACAGCTTCAATCTTATATAATCTTGACAAAGCAATTAGATTGGTTGTATTAGGTTCACTTGTTCCATTCTCCCATTTAGAAACAGCTTGTCTACTTACACCTAATGTTTCTGCGACAAATTCCTGAGTCATATTACAACGCAAACGTTTTTCTTTAAGAGCTTCTCCTAAAGATTCCGCGTTGATTTTCTTCTCTTCTCTTATATCCTTAGAGTTAATATATTTCTTTAGAGCTTTCACTATTAATATGAAGAGATAGATGGATGCGCAAAGGAAGAAAATCATAAATGCAATGTAAAGAATGGCAATAATATAACTAATCACTTCATAATACATATCTCTTTTCCTTTCTATGTTGTTCCATAGCATTTTATTTGATTTAAAGCACGTTGAGGAACTTCTGATCTTGATACAATCCTTTGGTCAATGACTACATTCTTTTTTGTTTTTAACTTAATGTAAGTTCCTGGACAGTAGGTGTTGATAAATATAACACGCTTTCTTTCTCCTAATGCATTAAAAGATACAAGAACATATTCTTTTCCAATAGGTTGTTTATGACCATAATCATCGATGAGCCATGATTCTCTATTCACATTACTACAAGGAATCTGTGTATAGTAGCAGTCAGATACAGTGTGGTCAGTACTTAAGTATCTCACTGCTGTAATTGTACACTATACTGATTAAAATGATAAATACAACCGATATGCCTTTCTTTTTCATAAAACCCCTCCAATCATTTTTTATTGAATAATAGAAAGAAAATAAGACTTCCGATGAGCAGGAAGTCTTATATGAGATGGGTTATAGGTATTAAGCAGGATGTGACAGAAGAACATGTTGACTACATATTGAAAGCTTTATTACATTATCCGGTTTTTATCTTCTGTTTTCTAGGAAATTGAGAGTATCCGTATTTTTCATTTAATCCTATTATGAGTGGAAAGAAGTCGAGAAATGTCTAATTCTTGTAAAATTGAATAATTAAAATAACCTATAACCCCAATATCTCATATTGGCATAACTATTCACCCTATGCGGTGCGTGACAAGTGGTTAATATAATAACTAGAGAGCATATCTTATAAAAGATATTTATTGGTACATTAGGCAGGAGAATAACTGATGTCCATTTTGTGCAGGATCGTGTGAGAAGATACGATATCATTAGGGCATATTCTACTTTCTTAATATCTTTCATCAGATAGTAATCGTAAAGGTTCTAAGATGCTTGTCTATTTTATAGGGTAAGAGTTGTTCCCCTCTACTATGCCATATATATTTCCTTGTTCAGATGCCGGTTCATAAGGAAAGGGGGATATATAGCCTAGTACAATTCTTTTCTATGAATAGTGCCTCTACAAGAGTAGGCCTAAAATACAGTTACCTCCACCAACTATCATGTAAACTTAAGTTAACATTTGTATTTTTCCTAGGAAATAAAAAAGCCCCAAAATGGGGCTATACATCAATTTTCTAATAATGATGTAGAAGATGACATCGCAAATATAAATGTAGAACCATTATGAATAAGTGATGTTGTACTTGCTGGTAAAATACCAAACATACCTAATAATATTAAACCAGTATTTAAAGTGACTATTCTTGTATAGTTACGTTTAATACGTTTCATTAATAGTGCAGATAATTGTTTAAATACGACAATTTCTTCTAGTGAAGAAGATGTTAATGTAACATCTGCAAGTTCTCTCGCAATATCTGAACTATCCTGTAAGGAAATAGATACATCTGCACAAGATAAGGCTGGGGTATCATTAACACCATCTCCTACCATAACAACGGTATGTCCTTCATCTTTAAGTTTCTTGACATAATTAGCTTTGTCTTCTGGTAATACACCAGCTAAATAGCCATCAATATTGAGTTCTTCTGCAATATGCTTAGCAGCATTCTCACTATCACCTGTTAACATGATGATATTCTTAAAACCACTACTTCTTAAATTTTGAATAGTTTCTTTCGCTTCTGGTTTAAGTGGATCATAAATAGAAATAATACCAGCAAGTTCTCCACCTATCGCTAAGAATATTAAAGAGCTTGCTCCTTCACTTTGTAAGTTATTAATAAGTGTTTCTATTTCTTCTGTTTTAGTAATATGTTCATCTTCAAATACAAAGTGATCACTGCCAATGACAGCGCGTTGATCACGATAAATAGTCGCAATACCATGCGCAATAATATACTTCACTTCAGCATGTTCTTCTTCATGATGTAATTGTTCGAGTGATGCCTGTTTTACTATCGCATTTGCTACACTATGTGGGAAGTGTTCTTCTAAACAAGCTGCAATACGTAATACTTCTTCACGTGTATAGTTTCCTAATGGTGTCACTTTCTGGACAAATGGCTGAGCATTTGTAAGGGTCCCTGTTTTATCAAAGACAATCGTATCTGCCTGATCCATTGCTTCTAGGTATTTACCACCCTTAACCATAACAGAATGGCGTCCTGCTTCCTGCATTGCACTAATAATAGAAATAGATGTAGAAAGCTTAATTGCACATGAATAATCTACAAGTAATACAGAAGAAGCACGTGTAAGATTTCTTGTCGCAAGAAGCAATCCAAAGAAAGCTACAAAGCTATAAGGTACAATCGCATCTGCAAGATGTTCAGCACCAGATTGGATACCAGCTTTAAGTGATTCGTTTGTATCAATCATATCTACAATCTTATTAATACGGCTTTCTAATTGTAGATTTCTTACCTTGATATAAATCTTTCCTTCTTCTACAACAGTCCCTGCAAAGACGGAACTACCTTGTTTAACCATCTTACTGAGTGGTTCACCTGTAAAGCTTGATTCATTGATCATAGCTTCACCACTCTCTACTTCACCATCTACTGGAACCATAGAACCTGTCTGTACAATCACAATATCTTCTTTTTGTAAGTGTGAAGTAGGAATCTGTTTTTCTTTTCCTTCTTCTAGTATCCATACTTTATCAATATTGACAGACAATGTTTCTTTTAGCTGTAATGATGTTGTTTTCTTTGTATAGTCTTCTAGTAATGAAGAGATATTCAATAAGAACATAATATTACGTGCTGTACCCCATTGTCCTGATAATAATGATACAGAGATACTTGTGGCATCAAGTACAGGAACATCAATACGTTTATGTATAAGGCAGTTTAATCCTTCTTTGACATATTGAATCGTGTGATAAATAGTTAATACGTTTCTTATTGGTAAGGGTAGAAACCATTTGGATGCATATCTTCTTGCGATAATACTTGTGAATTTTCCAATGTATTGATCGTTGATATCACGGTGATCTATAAGATACTTGTTTTCTTTAATGATTTTTTCATAGGGTGTATCATCAAAGTGAGGTATATCTAGAGAGTTGATTTTGTCAATCAAAGCATCTCTTTGATCATCACTATAAGTGAAAAGAATAGAACCTGTTCTTTCATTGACATCGGCTGATTCAACCATATCCCATTTAGATAATGCGAAATGTAAGGCAAGTGCCTTATTTCTAGAAAAGCGATAACGTCCATAACGTATTCTCATACGTCCTGGTATATCATGTACAATCTGATACTCTAACATTCTCTTATCACCTAAAAAATAGGAAATATAAATTTCCTATTTTGCTTCTTTCTTGCTTTTTGCTTCAGCATAGATATCTTTAGCATCTTCTACGATTGTATCATATGTTGCAAGTGCGTTATCTTTAATCTGCATACCAGTCGCAACTGATTTAACTGCTGCATTTCTTGCACAGTCACTCTTTACAAACTTGCTGCCTGCAACTGTAGCGGCTACACCACCTACAAATGACCATAATAATTTATTTTTGAATAATTCTTTCATATTCATTTCCTCCTACTGTTAGTTATATCTAGCACTGTAATAATAACACTTGTAAGAAGGTTTGTGAATAAAAAAAGTTAGAGAAACATAGCTAAAGTACCTGCTACAATCAGCATTAAACCAAGTAAGGCTTTTTTAGAGAGCTTCTCATGAAAAATAAGATAAGAGAATATTACAGTAAAGAGAATACTCAACTTATCAATAGGAGTGATAAGACTTGCTGGTCCAATTTGTAAAGCGTGATAGAAGCATAACCATGAACCTCCTGTTGCAAATCCTGACAACACAATAAAGAGATATTCTTTCTTAGGAATACTTTTCATATTCATTTGACTATGTGTTACAAGGACCACAATCCAGCTCATAATAAGTACAACACTTGTACGAATAGCTGTTCCTAAATTACTTTCAATATTTGTGATTCCTATCTTACCAAGTATAGTCGTCAAACTTGCAAAAATAACTGAAAGCACAGCATAAAGTAACCAGGCATTATTTGTCTGTTTATTATCTTCCTTTTTTTCTACCATTAAATATGTACCTGTTGTAAGAATGATTATACCTATGATTTTATAGACTGTGACGCTTTCTTTAAAGAAGAGAAAAGAAAGAATAATAGTCAATACGACACTTGTCTTATCTACAGCCGTAACTTTATTGATATTACCTAGCTGTAATGCCTTAAAGTAACATAACCAGCTCGCTCCAGTTGATATTCCTGAAAGAATTAAGAATAGAAATGTCTTATGAGTAATTGTATGAATAGAAGAGAATGATCCAACTATTCCTACCATGATCCATGAGAAGATAAGTACCACAATTGTACGTAATGCTGTGGCTAAGTGAGAGTTTGTATGTTCAATACCACATTTCGCAAGTACTGCAGTTAAACCTGCAAAAAAGGCAGAACCAAATGCGTATAGAATCCACATGAAAAAAGCCTCCTTATAATACTATTATAGGAGGCTAAAATGAATTTGTTTAGAATTCTTTGATTGCTTTGATTACATCTTCTACAGTTAAATGGAATTCCTTGAATAAGTCTGCTGGCTTACCTGAAGCACCAAATGTGTCCATAGTGACATATTTGCCTTTAAATCCTACAAATTCACCCCAAGATAAACGGCTTCCTGCTTCTACAACAATTCTATTTTCTACACATGATGGTAAAATAGATTCCTTGTATTCTTCAGACTGTTCTCTGAATAATTCCTGACAAGGCATAGAAACGATTCTGATATTTAAGTTAGAGTCTTTTAATTGTTCTTTGGCTTTAACTGCTAAGTCTACTTCTGAGCCTGATGCAATGATGATGATATCTGGCTTACTCATACAGTCATCAATGATATAACCACCTCTTAAGGCACCTCTGTTACTTCCTACCATCTTAGGTAAGTCCTGTCTAGAAAGGATGAGAGATGTAGGTGTTTCTTTTGAGCTCATTGCGACATACCAGCCTGCTTTTGTTTCAAATTCATCACATGGTCTAAATACATACATGTTAGGCATTGCACGAAGCATAGTCAACTGTTCTACTGGTTCATGTGTTGGTCCATCTTCCCCTACACCAATACTGTCATGAGTAAATACATAAGTAAGTGGAAGCTTCATTAATGAAGATAAACGAGCCATAGGTTTTACATAGTCACTAAATACAAAGAATGTAGCCACATATGCTTTTAATCCACCATACAACATTAAACCATTACCTACTGCAGCCATAGCCTGTTCTCTTACACCAAAGTGAATATTACGTCCACCATAGTTGTCTGCACTGAATTCACCTTCACCATTTAAAACTGTCTTATTAGAAGGTCCTAAGTCAGCTGAACCACCAATGAAGTTAGGGGCAAAGTTCTTAATAAGGTTCATTGTTTCACCACTTGCAGCACGTGTTGCAATATTGTGATGTTTATTAGCCCAGAATAATGGGTTATCCTTAAAGATTCTTGCAAAGTCAGGGTTAAAATACTGTTCCCATACAATCTTCATTTCTGGATATTCTTCAAAATATTTATCCTGCATAGAAGTCCATGCATCATATAAATCATCTACACGTTTTTGTGTAGAAGCTAGATAGTCATATACGTCTTCTGGTACATAGAATTCTTCCTGTGGAAGACCAAGTTTTTCTTTAAGTGCTTTGATGTTATCAGCACCTAATGGTGCACCATGAGTGCTTTCTGAACCTTCATTTGGACTATCTTTACCGATTGTAGTCTTGATTTCAATGAACTTAGGTTTACCTTTAATAGTTTTTGCTTTTTCTAATGCAGCAAGTACTTCATCTAAGTTATCTCCATCTTCTACAGTCAATGTTTCAAAACCAAATGCCTTTACTCTGTCTGATACATTTTCTGTAAATGTGATGTTTGTGTTACCTTCGATAGAAATGTTGTTTGAATCATATAAGATGATGAGCTTTTCTAACTTAAGTGTACCAGCGAGTGATAATGCTTCTGAAGAGATTCCTTCCATCATACATCCATCACCAGCTAATGCATAAACATAATGATCAAATAGATCATAACCTGGTTTATTAAATACAGTGGCTAAATGAGCCTGACCCATTGCCATACCAACAGCCATGCCTAAGCCCTGTCCTAGTGGACCTGTAGTGGCATCTACACCTACTGTATGTCCATATTCTGGATGTCCTGGTGTAAGTGAACCTAACTGTCTAAACTGCTTTAAATCATCCATAGTTAAGCCATAACCATATAGATGTAATAAGCTATAAAGCATGCTTGAACCATGTCCTGCTGATAAAATAAAACGGTCTCTGTTAATCCATTCAGGATGCTTTGCACTATGGTTTAATACCTGTGACCATAATACATGAGTGAATCCAGCAGCCCCTAAAGGAAGTCCTGGATGTCCTGAATTTGCTTTCTGAATCATATCTGCACAAAGTGCTTTAATCGTATATACTGTTTTTTGATCAATCTTGTTCATTTTTTCTGTTTTCTCCCATTCATCATTGTTAAATATTATACCTTTTCTCTTTTTGTGAATGCAAGATATTTAGTACTTCACATTCCAATTCATTGCAGCATTATACAAGAAATACAGGCCATACATTAAGCAGCCTTCATCAAAGATAGTGGCTTTGTTATGAAGACCATAAATATAACCATCCTGTTTACATCCTGCAGCAAGAGTAACAAAGAGTGAAGGTACATTGGCAGTAATATGGCCAAAGTCTTCTGAGATAGTAAGAGGAAGTTCTAACTTCTTGATATAACCACCAAATACATCTTTTTCTACATCCATAATAGATTTAAGTAATGCAGGATCATTATAGACACTTGGTGCCTGCTGTAAGATTGTGATACCTGCCTGGGCATGATACATAGAGGCAATACTTTGAACTAATTCATTGACTCTTCCCATAATATATTCCTGATCATCTGGACGATAACTTCTTAGTGAACATTTCATATAGGCTTTTTCTGGAATAATGTTATGGGCTTTACCTGCATTCATAATACCAATTGTAAGTACATCATCATGACTCATACTGATTTCTTTAGGAATGATTTCCTGTAATTGCTGATATATATGAACAGCCACACGCAGTGCGTCAATACCTTTTTCTGGCATAGAACCATGTGAACTCTTACCTGTAATATTGATTTCAAAGATTGTAGACGCTGTTGTCATCGCTTTACGGATTGTACGTATAGTTCCTGTCTTATCTTCTGTGGCAGGCATAACATGTAACCCTACTGCAGCATCAACACGAGGATACTTTAATACCCCATCTTCAATCATCATCTTACAACCCACTAGTCCTTCTTCATGAGGTTGGAAAACAATCTTGATCTGCCCTTTGAGTTTCTTTTCATTCTTTTTTAATAGTTTGGCACACATCAACATCATAGAGGCATGCATATCATGTCCACAGGCATGCATAGATCCATTAATAGATTTAAAAGGTAAGTTTGTATGTTCTACTAAAGGTAATGCATCCATATCACTTCTAAGTAAAAGTATCTTCTTATCATGAGGTCCTACAAGTACTTCAATACTTCCTCCGGGATTCACAATAATATTCTCATAACCATACATTTCAAGCAGTTTCACTATATATTCCTGTGTCTGAGGAAGAGGATGACCTACTTCTGGATGTTCATGAAAATGTCTTCTCAGTCGTATTAATTCCTGTTCGATATCCTTGTTGTTTGATATCCATTTTTCTATCTTTTCCATAACTTACACCTACTTTTCCATTTCTTGAATAATACGTCTTGTATTAATAATCTTTTGTGCATATTCTTCTTTATTACGTTTCACTAATCCATAGTAAAGAAGATCAACAACAATAAGTGAAAAATAACGAGAACTCATCGCTCCGATACGTAATAGCTGTTCCTGTGAAGGAATAGTTAATACATGATCTACTAACTTACCAGGCTTATTATAAGCAGATTGTGTAATTGCGACAGATGGGATGTTCATTTCCTTTGCCCATTTAGCAGCAGTGACTATACCTTTTGTTTCTCCACAATATGAAACAAAGATAGCTAAATCTTCTTGTGTCATAACAGATACAAAACTCATCTGTAAATGAATATTAGGACAATCACTAGAAGACTTCCCTATCCTCATAAGTTTATGTCTAAAATCATCACAGACAAAAATAAATAAACATGTTTCGCTTGTTCTAAAGCTTTCACAACATCTTCTAGTGTAAAAGCACTAAAAAGATGATATGTTTTATCAATAGTCACAACCTGAGAATGATGTGCTTTATTCATAAGTGCAGCCATATCTTCTTCTGGATGGAATAAAAAACTTTCCGCTCTTTTATAATTACCCTTAAAAAAAGTATACCATGATTTTCTTTTTTATCGCATTTTTTATGTCATAATATAAAAATTATACATGGTTTAATAATTTTTTATCACTTTATAATATTTTTTATTATCTTTTAATAATTCATTTTATCATGAATATATGGTCTATTTTTTCGTTTATTCCGATATATGTGTATGATAAATTAACGTTATGATGATAATTTCTTATTGACTTGACTATTTTCTATTCGTATAATGCAGTCATACCAGAAAGGTAAAAAGAAAACATAAACATGATAAAGGGGGAGTGCTTATGGCAAAGGTTTTAACTGAAGTTTTTGGTATATGGTATTTAATTGGTGCCGCGTTTGTATTCTTTATGCAGGCAGGCTTCGCAATGGTTGAGGCAGGGTTCACCCGTGCTAAGAACGCCGGAAATATCATCATGAAGAACTTGATGGATTTCTGTTTAGGAACTGTTGCTTTTCTTATTGTAGGTTATAGCTTCTTATGTGGGAGTGATGTAGCTAACGGATTTATTGGATGGGTTGGTTTTGGAAATGGTCCATTAACTAACTTTGCATCAACTGATTGGTCTAGTTTCGTATTCAACTTAGTATTCTGTGCAACTGCAGCAACGATCGTATCTGGAGCAATGGCAGAAAGAACTAAGTTCTTAAGTTATTGTATTTATTCATTCGTTATTTCTTTAATTGTTTATCCTATTGAAGCTCATTGGGTTTGGGGACCTGATGGCTGGTTAACAGCAATGGGATTCCATGATTTTGCTGGTAGTGCAGTTATTCACTTCGTTGGTGGTTTAACTGCTTTAATTGGGGCTAAACTTCTTGGTCCTCGTATTGGTAAGTTTAATAAAGATGGAACACCAAATGGTATTCCTGGTCATAGTTTAACTATTGGTGCTTTAGGTGTATTTATTCTTTGGTTTGGCTGGTATGGATTTAACGGTGCTGCTGCTAAGAATGGTACTCAGTTAGCAACTATCTTCGCAACTACTACTGTTGCACCAGCACTTGCAACATGTACTGTAATGATCTTTACTTGGTTAAAATATGGTAAACCTGATGTAGCTATGAGCTTAAACGGTTCACTTGCAGGTTTAGTTGCAATCACTGCTGGATGTGATGCAGTTAATGTAATGGGTGCTTGTATTATTGGTATTTTATCAGGATTTACTGTTTGTTTCTTTACTTGGTTATTAGATTATAAATTACATATTGATGATCCAGTTGGTGCTGTCGCTGTTCATTTTGGTAATGGTTTACTTGGTACTATCTGTGTTGGATTATTTGCCTGCGGTACTGATACAATGCCTAAGGCTCAAGGTCTATTCTATGGAGGAGGCTTTAAGTTATTAGGTACTCAGTTACTTGGCTTATTATGTATTGGTGTTTGGACTGCTGTATTAATGACTATTACATTCGTAGTTATTAAGCATACTGTTGGTCTTAGAGTTACTGAAGAAGAAGAAATTACTGGTCTTGATAAGCTTGAACATGGTTTAGAAAGTGCTTATGCAGGTTTCGCATTAGAAACAGAAACTTATACTGGTGCTACTGCTGCAACTGTTTCTGCTCCTGAATTAAGTATTACAGAAGCTGTTCCTACTGTTGCAGTCAATGGGGAAGGTAAGATCAGTAAGATTGTTATTATTGCGAAAGCAGAAAAGATGGATGCTTTAAAAGTTGCTATGAACGATATTGGCGTTGCTGGTATGACAGTGACAAGAGTATCAGGCTGTGGTGTTCAAAAAGGACAGACTGCTTATTATAGAGGCGCTAAGGTTGATATCCAGTTATTGCCTAAGGTAAAGGCTGAGATTGTTGTGTCTAGTATTCCTGTACAGACAGTTGTAGATGCAGCAAGAAGTGTTCTATACACTGGTCAGATGGGTGATGGTAAGATCTTTATCTATAATGTAGAGAATGTCGTAAGAATCTCTACTGGTGAACAGGGAGCTGAAGCCTTAAGCTATGAAGACTAATAAAAATGAGACTCGATTATTCGAGTCTCATTTTTTTGACGAGTAATAAACCTATAATAAGTGTAATGATATCACTGATACATTGTGCAAGAAGAATTCCCATATAGCCTAATAATGCCGTAAGGACAATCATTACAACAAAGAATATCACACCCTGTCTTGATAAAGAGATGATCATTGCCCCTGTCGCATAACCTGCTGATTGAAAGAGTGTTGTGAGTATTAATACAACCCCTACAAAAGATGTAGAAATAGATAAGCATCTCAGCATTGTACTTCCCTGTGAGACAATTGTTTGATTCTTCATGAAGCATGACATGATAGAAGGTGTAAAGAGACATAATACAAGTGTCATAATACAGGCAAAGGATATAATGACTAAAGCATCAAAGCGTAAGACTTCTTTAAGTCTCTTTTTATTGCGTGCTCCGATACAATATCCAATGAGTGGCTGAGCCCCAAAAGCAAAGCCAACAAGAACCATCATAATAATCATATTGACTTTTAATGCGATTCCCATGCTGGCAATCGCATTTGATCCATAGGGACGTAAATATTGATTAGTAAGAGTGACTGCAAAAGATTGCATAATATTTGTAAGAGAAGCCGGGATACCAATAAAGATGAGACCTTTTATATGACGTGTATCGCAATGGGCATCCTTTAAAGAAACACTGAGTTCTGGGCATTTACGTTTAATCACATAAACCAGATATGCATCTGTAACAAAGTTAGAGAATACAGTCGCAATTGCGACACCTGTAGCTTCCATATGAAATACAAATAAGAAAATAGGATCAAGAATGATATTGATGACACAACCAAGAATTGTACCTATCATAGCATCCTGAGCATGTCCTGCACATCTGATAAGATTTGTAGGAATCATCGATAGAATTATGAAGACTCCACCAATTGAAATCACATGATAATATTGTAAAACATAAGGTTTTGTAGATGCTTCTGTTCCAAGTAATGAAAGAATAGGATTCTTAAATAGAATCATAATTAAAGAGGTAAGAAGAGAGACCCCAATAGCATAATAAAAGCATACAGCACTGACTCTTTTTGCTTCTTCAGTTTCTTTATTCCCAAATAAACGAGAGATTACTGAACTGCCTCCTAGTCCAAATATATCTCCTAAAGCAATCATTAATGTAAATAGAGGTGCACATAATGAGACACCTGCAACAAGATTTGTATTTTGTGTTTGTGATACAAAGAAAGTATCGACTAAGTTATAGACTAAAGTGACCATCATAGAAAGAACTACTGGTAAAGCAATCTTAAAGTAAGCTTTCTTGACAGGCATTGTTTCAAATAATTCATTCATTGTATTAACCTCCTGCCCTATCTTATCAGTTTTGTTTGTGATTTATTGTGTCATATGTCACAATAGAGATATGAAAGAGATAAAAAATAAACTGTTAATAGAGAAGTATAGTGAGTCTATATCTTCTTATGTTCATTTAGATAATGTAAGTCTTCAGATGTTTGAGTTTGAGAAAGGAGAATTAATGATTCAACCTTCTTTTCATTTTCATTCTATATATTTTTTAGTGAAAGGAAGCGTAAATGTTTATTCAATTCAAGCAGATGGCAGACAGTTTGTGACAGGTGTAAAGAAAGAAATACCTATTCTTGGAGATATTGAGTTTGTCACAAAAAAGAAGCCTCACTTATTTGTAGAGGCTTTAGAGAATGTAGTGGTATTAAGTATTGATACATTAAGATATGAGAAAGAGTTAAATGAAGATGTGTTGTTTCTACATTCAGTCATTCATTCCTGTGTAGATATTATTCAAACTGTACAGCATGATCAGAACTTTATGAGCCTGGAAGAAAAAGTTATCGCATATATGAAATATCAGTGTGATGATCATATATTAAGAAGAATAGAAAAAACATCAGAGATCCTTCATTGCAGTAGAAGACAATTACAGAGAGTACTTCATGAATTAGTGGAGAAAGATATACTTATTAAATTAAGTAAAGGTGTTTATTGTTTCAAAAAATGATGGATTGATACTGTTTAGGTTATTGTTTATGTATAATAAGAAATATATAAAGGAGACAGATATGGGTAAAATAATATTTCTAGATGTAGATGGCACATTAATTGATTATGATGCAAAGCTACCTGCTTCAGCAGCTAAGGCAGTAGACATGGCACGCGCAAATGGACATAAAGTATATATTTGTACTGGATGTTCTAAAGCTGAAATACTACAGCGTAATTTATGTGATTTAGATGGTATGATTGGTGGTAATGGTGCTTATGTAGAAGACCATGATGAAGTTGTAATGCATCAAGGATTATCAAAGGAAGATGTAAAACATATTGTAGATTGGTGTAATGAGAGACATTTAGGTTTCTATTTAGAAGCCAATAGCGGTATGTACTGCAATGATTATATGTTAGAACAGGGTCCTGAAACAATGGTTAAATATGCTCAAGGTAAAGGAGCAGACCTAGAGAAAGCAAAGGAATCTTCTAAAGCTTTCATGAATGGATTTATTCATTTACAGGGCGAAGATTTATATAGAGATGATGTGAATAAGATTAGCTTTATCTTAAGTTCTTATCAGGATCATTTAGATTCTAAGGTGGAATTTCCTACTCTTGTAGCGAATACATGGGGTGGTAAGGGTGAAGTAGCCTTATATGGTGATTTAGGACCTACTGGTATTACTAAGAGACATGCGATTGAAGTATTGATGGAACATCTTGGTGCAGACTTTAAGGATACTATTTCTTTTGGTGATGCAAAGATTGATCTATCAATGTTTGCATGTTGTACTTACAATGTCGCTATGGGTAATGGTGGTCCTGAAATAAAAGAAGCAGCAGATTATATTACGACTGATGTCAATGATGATGGACTTTATAATGCATTTAAACATTTAGGACTAATTTAAAAGTCGTTGTGAGTGTAATGTAATGTGGACCCCGTGTCAAGGACATTAAATAAAAAGGCGCTTAAAAATGATT
>OGYE01000929.1_pt1 | contig 19284 bp, 18 predicted proteins | sample 1576471 | NCBI WGS metagenome assembly OGYE01 (sample SAMEA3541532, study PRJEB24748) | human gut metagenome | biome: human gut; feature: human-associated habitat; material: faeces | place: China | collected 2012
TGGTTCATCCGCGTGCTCGAAGAGGCGATCGACCGGGGACTGATCGTCCTCAACGCAACAACGCCGCCAAACAGGAGCAGTGCTCCGGCGATATAACAGATCAGCAAACTCGTTTTTACGGGGTAGACGATCAGCACGATACCTAGTATAATAGAGACAGCGGCTGAAAGCAGGAAACTGTTTTTCACATCCTGAAAAAATTGTTTCATAAGGATTCTCCTTTCCACTTGAATGTGGTTTTTCGTTTGCTTTTATAGTAGCTTTTCAAAGCAGAAAAAGCAATGGACAAATTGAAAAAAATGTACGAAGAAATGGAATCGTGAAACGGAAGAAAGAGAGGGTAAAAAAGATGCAGGACGAACAGAAAAAGTTCCAGGAGAAGCTCTCCGAATTGCTGTCCTACGCCAGAGACCATGAAAATAAAGTAACGATGAAAGAAGTCAGAGACTTTTTTGAAGACTTTGCACTGGATGAGCAGAAAGTCACCTTTGTCTGCGAATATCTGACGATGGAGCAGGTCGATGTGGCAGATTATGAGCCGGGCGTCGTGCCGGAGGAGACCGAAAAAGAAAAGAAAAAACCGGAGTTTTCCGAGGAGGAGCTGCGTGCCTTACAGCAGTATCTTGACGAACTGCCGGAGACAGAAACACCGTCGGAGGAAGAAACGGCAGAGCTTTACCGGAAAGCGGCAGAGGGCGATTCCCTTGCAAAGAGCATGCTCGTGCAGCTCTGGCTTCCGAAAGTTATTGAGACCGCAAAAGAAATGCACACCCGCGATTTCTTCCTGATGGATCTGGTGCAGGAGGGAAATGTCGGACTTTTAGTAGCGCTGGAGTCCGTTGTAAAAGCTGAGACGGCGGAGCAGGCGATTGATGCGGCTGTGCGTGAGACGATCAGCGATTTCATGGAAGAACACAGAGTTCAGAAACACAAGGACAATACTGTAGTCAATAAAGTAAACCGCTTAAAAGACGCCATCGAGGAACTCTCCGACGGCGATGACATGGATTTCAGTGTGGCAGAGCTTTCCGCGTATCTTGACATGTCCGTGGAAGAGATTGAGGATATTCTGCGGATTGCAGGCGAAGAGCCGTAACAAAAGGCTGGTATTTGCACAGAAACTGTGTGAATTGGCAATAAAACAAAAGCAAAGGAGAAAAATACAATGGTACATCATATTGTTATGTGGAAATTCAAACCGGAAGTAGAGGATGCAAAGAAACCGGAGCTGAAAAAAGCGATGGCAGAGAACCTGAAAAGCCTGGTCGGCAAAGTGCCGGGACTGTTGACGGTTGACTTTGTAGAAGCACCGCTTGCATCTTCCACCCATGATATGGCACTTGTCACAACACTGGAAAAAGCAGAGGATGTAGCTGTATATGCAAAACATCCAGAGCATGGAGCTCATGCAGAACAAGGAGTATTCATCCCAGGAGGAGCTTGACGAATACATAAGGATAAGTGCTGAGAAGGCGGAGCAGCTCAGGACGATGTCGGACAAGATGTTCAGATACTTCTATGTATATTCAAAGGGCGGTGAGGATCTCAACATGGAGATGTTCCCGGCGGGGCCGTTCCTTGACCAGATGCTTGGAGAGTATGTTGTGCTCCTGGGCGAGAATGGATATCAGTTCGACATTGATATCTCGGACAAGGAAGCCGAAATTTACGTTGATCTTCAGGGTATGAAGAGGATAACCGACAATGTATTTACCAACATCAGAAAGTATTCGGACAAGTCCAAAACTATAGATATAAGGGTATATATAGACCGGAGAAAGGTAAGAATTTATTTCAGAAATTATATAAATCCAGAAGGTGGCAAGGCGGAGAGCACACACATAGGAACATTGACATGTCAGAAGATGGCGGAGGAGATGAATGGATCATTCACGACCTGCAGAAAGGGCAAGGTGTATGAGGCGACACTCACACTGCCTAACATGTTGGATAACGATGACTCACATGTTCCGACTCAGGGACTTACAGCTATACTGTCACGCAAATAATAAACGGAGATCCTCTGTACACAGTTCAGAGAATCTCCGTTTTTGTACATAGAAAAAAGCAATGCTACACATTATACCGATAGAGGAAAAAACAGGAGGAACAGATATGAATATATTATTTTATGATACAAAGCGTTATGACATGGAGTCGTTCGATGCGATAAAAGATCAGTACGACAAGCTGACCATAGATTATGTGGACACAGATCTGTCGGTGAAGACCGCAAGAATTGCAAAGGGGTATGACGCCATATGTGCATTTGTCAGCTCGGATGTGAGTGCACCCGTTGTGAATGCGCTGAGTGATGCGGGCGTGAAGCTTATACTGATGAGATGCGCGGGCTTCAACAACGTGGATATGGATGCGGCAAAAAAATGCGGTATAACTGTGATGAGGGTTCCGGGCTATTCGCCTGAGGCTGTGGCGGAGCATGCGATGGCACTTGCCATGGCGGTGAACAGGAGACTGCACAAGAGCTATATAAAGGTGAGGGAGAACAACTTCAGTCTGGTCGGACTTACAGGCATGAACTTCTACGGCAAGACAGCCGGTATCGTCGGAACCGGTAAGATCGGGGCTGCCATGGCGAGGATATGTCATGGATTTGGAATGGATGTGATCGCTTACGATATGTATAAGAATCCGGACCTTGATTTTGTCAGATATGTGGAGCTCCCTGAGCTTCTGGCGGGATCTGATCTTATATCGCTTCACTGTCCGCTGACCGACGAGACCTACCATATGATAAATGAAGAGACCATTGGCATGATGAAGGATCACGTGATCCTGGTGAATACCTCCAGAGGTGCACTCATCAAGACCGACGATCTCATAGCTGGGATCAGAAGCAGAAAATTCTTCGGAATCGGGCTGGATGTATACGAGGAGGAGACTCCAAATGTATTTGAGAACAGGGAGGATGACATACTGGAGTCCTCGATCACTGCGAGACTGTTGTCATTTCCAAATGTGATAGTGACGTCTCATCAGGGATTCCTTACAGAGGAGGCACTGGAGGCGATAAGCAGGACCACTCTGGACAATGCCATGGATTTCCTTAATGGGTCTGTAAATGAATCGAATATTGTGTTATGATGTGATGACAGGATATTGTGAGAGAAATTGAGGTTGACTATATGAATATAAATGAGGTTTTTAGCGGGCTTGATAAGCTGTTCGCAGAGAACAGACTGCCGGAGGTGGAGAGATACCTTACCCAGGCACTCAGCGATGCTGAATATGAAAAGGATACTGATTCCATGCTTGCGATATACAATGAGCTTATCGGTTTTCACCGCACCACGGGAGAACACGACAAGGCACTGTATTTTTGCAGGCAGGTCATGAGGCTCGCTCATAAGATGGGGATTGAAGATACAGTTCCATATGGAACCGCTCTCATGAATATTGCAAATGAGAACAGGGCTGCAGGTAACCTGTTGGAAGCCCTGTCCTATTGCAGGAAGGTGTATGACATATATTCGGAGCAGCTCGGTCCATATGATATATTGCTGGCGGGTTATTATAACAACGTGGCGCTCATTTATCAGGAGCTTGGCGATTATGACAAGGCTGTTGATGCACTGGAGCACGCGCTCAGCATCATAGAAAGACATGAGAATGCCGGTACGGAGATTGTTGCCACATATGCCAATCTCGGCGAGAGCCTTCTCAGGGCAGGTCGGCTCAAGGAAGCTCAGGACAAGCTGACGGAGGCGGTGCGCAGATATCAGCTCAAGGGTGTCAGAGGATATCACTACAGTGCTGCGCTGTCTGCTGTTGCAGAGGTGTGGTACAGACAGGAGGACTACCAGCAGGCACTCAAATTTTATCAGCTTGCGGCAGAAGAACTCTACAGTGTCTATGGGGACAATGATACATACAGAGTTATAATGAATAATATAGAGACGGTAAAGGCGAAGCTTCAGCAGCAATGATAACAGGGAGGAAGTGGAAGAGCTTCCTCCCTGTTGCGTATGTAGACAGATAATCTGAAGGATGGGAGAACGAGATGAATTATAATGACAAGGTAATGGACGTTATAGATGAGGTGAAGAAGGTCGTCATAGGCAAGGATGTGTGTATTGCCAAGATAATGGCGGCGATAATCGCAGGCGGTAACATTCTCATGGACGATGTACCGGGAGTCGGCAAGACGACGATGGCTCTTGCATTTGCAAATGCAATGGGGCTCCAGAACAAGAGAGTCCAGTTTACACCGGATGTCCTTCCGGGAGATATAACGGGATTTACGATGTACGACAAGGCGACAAATCAGTTTGTGTACAGACCGGGTGCGGTTATGTGCAATCTATTCCTCGCAGATGAGATAAACAGAACATCTCCAAAGACACAGTCGGCACTTCTCGAGGTTATGGAGGAGGGGCATGTGACTGTGGATGGAGTGACATATCAGGTTCCGGATCCATTTATAGTAATTGCCACGGAGAACCCTATCGGCAGTGCCGGAACACAGCTTCTTCCTGATTCCCAGCTCGACAGATTTATGGTGTGCCTTAAGCTGGGATATCCATCCATAGAGAGCGAGCTGGATATAGTTAAGGGAAGAACCTCCGCTGATGGCTTTCAGGATGTACAGCCTGTAATAGGTGCGTCTGAGCTGCGGCTTATCAGGGAGGAAGTAAAGCATGTCAAGGTCAGCGATGACGTGTATTCTTATATAGGCCAGCTTGTTGTTGGAACCAGAGAGAATCCAAGCCTTGAGCTAGGAGTGAGTCCAAGAGGAACGATAGCCCTCACCAAGATGGCGAAGAGCTGGGCATATATAAGCGGGAGAGATTTTGTCATACCTGAGGATGTGCAGATGGTGTGGACGGACGTCATAAGACACAGGATAGTCTTAAGTGCCAAGGCAAGGGTGAACCACATAACACAGGAGGCTGTGCTCAAGGACATAATGGAGAGGGTGTACAAACCGTCGGTTAGACGAAGAAGTTCGGCGAAAAAGTAGCATGAGATTTGGAAGCGTGTAGTGGTAGGATGTCGTATGAGACGAGGAATATTGTATATTGTCCTGATAGGGGCATGTGTATATATAGGAATAATCAATAAAGAAAAATCATACTTTTTCGCAGCGGTGATCATGACTGCTGTCATGCTGAGTCTTATAGCCGGGCTGATCGTGCGATACATAAGAACCAGTGTTAAGATGCAGATGAATATACCTGTGGTTGAGAAGAACAGTACATTTTGTCCAGAACTTGCGGTATCTGTCACCGGTGGTCAGGTACCCCATGTGGCAGCGGTGTTCAGTGTTCTTGCTCCGGGTATGAAGAAAAAGAAGAAGAGTACATTTGAACAGATAGATGACAGGTATGGAAAGTGTGTGGGAAGGATGAAGCTGGATGTCAGCGGAAGATACGAGATAAAGGCATCGGGCGTCAGGATATATGATGCTTTCCATATTTTCTCAATCAGGAAAAAGGTTGGTGGAACGGCGTACATTTACGTATTGCCTCAGTGCTATCTTGTTCCGGTGGAGGTCACGAAGAACACAAGAGATTTTGTGACGGACAGTGATGTATATTATTCGGATGTGAGAAGCGATGACTCGACCGAGGTGTATCAGGTGAGAGAGTACAGACCTGGAGACAGGATGACCCGTATCCACTGGAAGTTGTCGGCCAGACAGGATGAGATAATGGTCAGGGATACATCAAAGGCATTGTCGTGTCCGGTCATCATCTGTATGGATCTCGATGGAAGAAACTGCCGTCACTATGGACAGGCAATGTCTGTTGCGCTGGAATCCATGGTATCGGTGAGCTTTTCACTGATAGATGTTAAAGTCCCTCACTTTATAGCGTGGTATGATCCGGAGGAGATGTCCATAACGAGATACCGCATAGTCCGTGAGGAGGATGTGTACGATGCCGCTGCAAGGTTGTCATATGTGGATGCCAGGACAAATGACAGCTACGATGTGATAGGAATGTACAGAGAGAGATACAGAGGTGAGGATTTCACAAGCTTCATCGACATAGACATGAATGGCAATATAGAGTGTGGAGATGAAAGTTTTCAGGTGGAATTTGAAACCATAAAGGAGGATCTTGCAAAATCCTATATCACGGTGTAGATTCTCCAGGCATCATAGAATTACAGAGGTGTGGAATTGAGAGTTGTTTTGGGACTGGCTGTATGGGCGTTGTCGCTTGGTATGACATACCTTGTGGGCGATATCGCATACAGCTCGGATATAAATAAATATATGGACTCCGCCAATCTTGTGGGTGCGTATATCATAGGAAGTCTGGTGATAGCGCTGGTTTATTCTCTGTGGTACATTTTGAGAAAAGAACAGAGGATACTGGATATTGTGGTTCCGGTTACTGTGTTGCTGGGATGGGGGCTTGCCAGAAGAAAACTGCTCTATGCCGGAGGAAAGGGCATGGTATACAGCATAGCATATGATCTGAAAAAGGTTTATGGGATAAAGACAGGACTCATAGATCTTGACTATGTCAGCGTGAGTGCTGTGACGGAATTTGTGCTTTTTATAGTGGCGGTGTCAATGTTCTTTGCCACTTATATGATATACAGGTGTAACAGTCTGATGATAGCTATCGGACTTGCATTTTTGTTTATGCTTGCTGGCGCAACACTCAGTGTACCTGTGAGTGCACCTGGAGTAGTGCTTACTGTATTGTCACTTATCGTGGCGAGATATGTTCTCATGAGAATGGGACAGCCGCTGTCGGTGGTGTGGAACATTGCAGTTCCTGTGACGGTATTTGCCGCGTGCCTTGTTGTCACCCTTCTTGTATATGACAGCGTATACGACAGAGGTGTGAAGGAACAAGGGAAACTGCTCGACATGGTGGACAACATGGAATATTTTCTGTCGGGGGAAAGTAACAAAGGATATTCAGGTTACTATAAGGTGGATGATTCTGAGGTCAATCCCGGTGATGAAGTTGTGGATGAGATAATCAGGGAGGATAAGCCTCAGGGAAATCTCTACGTCAAGTCGAGAAGCTATGTTACATATGAGAATGGGTCGTGGCACGGAAGGGCGGATGGACACAGCCCTGATGATGAGGTCATGGTGTATTATGATAAGGATACATTTGCAAGATACGAATCAGAGATACAGGGATATGCGCCAGATAAGAAGTTTTCCAATGAGGTCATGGACAAACTGGTGACATATATAAGACAGCATATGTCATATACCACAGCACCAAAGAAATTTACCGAGGGTGAGGATCCGGTCAACAGTGCGATGTATGACGTTCATGAGGGATATTGTGTTCACTTTGCTTCTGCGGCGGCGGTGGGCTTCAGGATACTGGGAATCTCCACCGTGTATAATACAGGTTATGTGGTGCCGTCGTCTGCGTGGATAAAGCAGTCGGATGGAACATACCGTGCGGTGGTTCTGGATAAATACAGTCATGCGTGGATTGAAGCGTACAGTGAGGATGCCGGTGACTGGGTGATCGTGGATGCCACACCGCTTGGAGACAGGGCGGATACTTTGGGGATACCGAAGGAACCGGATTACAGCGGTGATAATACGGCGGACAATTCATCGGATGATACAGAGGAGCCGGAGACTTCTGAGGAGACTTCAAGTCCGGATGTAACAACGGAGGCGACAACTGATTCGACAACCCAGATGTCAGAGAATACAGAAGTCACTACGGAGACGGATGGTGATTCTTCAAATGGCACAGGAGAAAATGGCAATCAGGTCGATGTCCCGAATGATGGCAGTGGAGATGCGCAGTCGGGATCACCAGGGGATGCCGGGGATGGTCTGTCGGAGCTTGTACAGAACAGAGTGTTCAGAACAGTTGTTGTTGTGCTTGCCGTGATACTGATATTGTGGGGCGTAGTCATCTTCAGAAGAAGGACGATAGTTGCGCGCAGGAGACGCAGGCTTGTAGGAAGAAACAGGATATCAGCTATATACGAGATGTCCACGGCGATGTATGATATGATGGTGTTTTCTGGTGCCATACAGAACGTCAGTGAGAACGACACGGAGTATGCCGGCACTGTCACGGAGTCGTGCAGCTTTATAAAGGGCGATGAGTTCACAGAGTTTATAAAATGGGTTCAGGCTGCTGTATACGGACGCGTTGAGCCGGATGACAGGCAGATCGCGGCTGCCAGAAAGCTGTATACAAAGGTAAGGGCATACACATATCTTGGCCTTGGGTTCAAGGACAGATTTGTGTGGAAGTATGTAAAGTGTTACGACTGCGGAGGACGCAGAAGGAAGAGATAACATAATTTGTCACGAAAGAAGTAGTATTTAAGATGGAATTTAGAAAAGGGTTAAAGGATGGAATACCGATAGCACTGGGGTATTTCGCAGTAAGTTTTAGTTTTGGTCTGCTGGCGGTAAAGGGCGGACTCACAAGTTTTCAGGCGGTCATCATAAGCCTGACAAATGTAACCAGTGCGGGACAGTTTGCAGGACTCAAGATTATCCTTGCAGGGGGAACGCTGGTTGAGATGATACTCACCCAGTTCATAATTAATCTGAGATATTCTCTCATGAGCCTGTCACTTTCACAGAAGCTTGGGGAGGCAGTTGGAATCAAGGAGAGACTCGTAATCGCATTTGCAAATACTGATGAGATATTTGCGGTTGCCATGGGACATGTGAAGGAATTGACATTTGGGTATATGATAGGACTTCAGCTCCTTCCGATAGTCGGCTGGACGGGCGGAACGCTGTTCGGTGCGGTGGCATCCGGGATCCTTCCGAAGTCCATCAGCAGCGCATTAAGCTTGGCACTCTACGGAATGTTCGTTGCCATAGTCATGCCGGTCGCTAAGAAATCGAGACCGGTTGCCATAGTGGCACTTGTGGCTGCTGCCATATCATGCGTGTTGTATTACGTTCCGATATTCAAGTTTATATCGACTGGAATTGCCATAATCATAAGCACGGTGGCAGCCTCTGTGATAGGGGCTATATTCTTCCCAGTGGGAACTGCTGAGAAAAAGGAGGTGCAGTGATGAATATATACATATATATAATAACCATGGCGGTCGTCACCTACCTCATAAGAATGGTGCCGCTGGTGGCGTTCCGCAAGAAGATAGAGAACAGATTTGTCAATTCATTTCTATATTATGTGCCGTATTCATGTCTCACGGCGCTGACACTTCCGTCCATTTTATACAGTACGGAGAGTATCATAAGCGCAGTGTGTGGATTTGCGGTTGCACTCATACTGGGAATAAAGCAGAAGGGGCTTATAGTAGTTGCCGCTGCGGCATGTGTGACCGTGTTCGTGGTGGAGTGGATATTAAAACTGATGTAGAAATCTATGATGTCTGGAGATTTGGACCGGATGGCTGAATATGATAAAACGATAAGAAGGAGGTAAGCAGGAAATACCTGTGTATGATATATGAGATTTCCGAAATTTATAAAAAGGGGCGATGCGATAGGTTTCGTTGCGCCATCATTTGGCTGTGATACAGAGCCGTATAAGACTGCATTTGGCAGAGCGCAGGAGAACTTCAGGAATATGGGTTTTGGTATACAGATCGGGCCAAATTGTTATACCGGTGAGGGCATAGGAATCAGCAACAAGCCGGAGCTGTGTGGTCAGGAGATAAATGACTATTACACATCGGAGAAGAACGATGCACTCATATCCTGCGGCGGCGGAGAGCTCATGTGCGAGATACTTAACTATGTTGATTTTGACAGACTGAGGGCAGCAGATCCGAAGTGGTTTATGGGATATTCGGACAACACAAATCTCACATTCCTGCTCACGACATTGTGCGATACGGCGTCCATATATGGTCCGTGTGCGGCGGCATTTGGACAAGAGCCGTGGCACCGATCAGTTGCGGATGCTATGGCGGTCCTTCAGGGACAGAAACTGTCATTTGCCGGATATGACGGATGGGAGAAGGAATCCCTCAGGGATGAGGAACATCCATTCTTGCCATACAACATCACAGAGCCAAGAGTGATAAAGGGCTATCCTGAGAAGTTCCAGGTGAGCGGGCGAATGATAGGCGGCTGCATGGACTGTCTGGTGAACCTTATAGGAACAAAGTTTGACCATGTTGGCGAATTCCTTGAGAGATATAAGGATGATGGATTTATCTGGTTCCTCGAGTCCTGTGATCTGAACGTCATGTCCATAAGACGAGCCATGTGGCAGATGGACAACGGCGGATGGTTCAGATACTGTAAGGGCTTTATGATCGGCAGACCGCTGCAGTTCGGACAGGAGATGATGGGCCTTGACCAGTATCAGGCTGTGCTGGGGATCATAGGAAAATACAATGTGCCTGTCGTGATGGATGTGGATCTCGGACATCTGTCACCGATGATGCCTGTGGTATGCGGCAGCATGGGAACTCTTATGGTGGACGGCCAGGATATGAGTCTTTCCATGGAAATGAGGTAGAGAGAAGTCTGTTGGCTGTTTGATTGGCTGAAAAAGGCTGAAAATGGTTGAAAAAATAAAGGCAAAAAAATAAAAAATACTATTGTGAAAAAAAATATATCGTGCTACACTAGGTGGCAGATAAGACAAAGGCATAGACGGAAAGAGTAGTGTGGTGGATGCATCCAGAGAGAGTTGCATATGTGAATCGGACTCAGATATGAATCAGACGTGAGCCAGAACATATGGTGGGAGCAGCTTATGATATATCACATGAAGACCACTCCCGAGCCGTGCGCGATATAAGCGTCACCGCGTAGCTGCGTTAAAGGCATAATTGAGTTAAAAGTTAAGGTGGAAACGTGCATACGCACCCTTAGATAGATTATATCTAAGGGTGCTTTTTTAGTTGTTACATGCAATTTATTTTCACTTTATAAGAAGTAAGAAGGAGAACTGACATGGTTAATTTCAAAGAAGACGAACAGCTTAAGACACTGAATCATTCCTGTGCACATCTTATGGCACAGGCTATCAAGCATCTGTACCCACAGGCAAAGTTCTGGGTAGGACCGGTAGTTGCAGAAGGATTCTACTACGATGTAGATCTCGGCGATGACGTTATCAGAGGCGAGGAAGATCTCGCAGCCATCGAGAAAGAGATGAAGAAGGTTGCCAAGAGCGGCAAGAAGATCATCCGCAAGGAGATATCCAAGGAAGAAGCTCTTGAGATGTTCAAGGATGACGAGTACAAGCTCGATCTTATAAATGGACTTGAGGATGGAACAATCACATGCTATGAGCAGGGTGATTTCACAGACCTCTGCCGTGGACCTCACGTAGACAATGTAAAGCTTTGCCGTAACTTTAAGCTCATCAGACATTCAGGAGCTTACTGGAAGGGCGACAGCAAGAACAAGGTTCTTCAGAGAATATATGGTGTGTGCTTCCCTACAAAGGAGGAGCTTGAGGAGCATCTTCAGTTACTTGAGGAGGCAAAGGAGAGAGACCACAGAAAGATCGGCAAGGACATGCAGCTCTTCATGGTCGATGACCTTGTAGGACGTGGACTTCCAATGTTCCTTCCAAAGGGATATACAGTATGGCAGGAGCTTGAGAACTACATCAAGCGCAAGGAGAGAAAGCTTGGCTACCTCCACGTTATGACACCTTGTGTAGGTACAGTAAACCTCTACAAGACATCAGGTCACTGGGATCACTACAAGGACAACATGTTCCCGGCAATGGAGATGGAGGGAGAGTCATTTGTACTTCGTCCAATGAACTGCCCGCACCACATGATGATATATGCAAACAAGATGCACTCATATAAGGATCTTCCTATCAGGATCGCTGAGATCGCACACGACTTCAGATTTGAGGCAAGTGGTACACTCAAGGGTATTGAGAGAGGAAGACACTTCTGTCAGAACGATTCACATATATTTGTGACACCAGACCAGATCGAGGAAGAGTTTGCAGGAGTTGTTAAGCTCATATTTGACACATACAAGGATTTCGGAATCACAGATTACAGATGCGTACTGTCACTCCGTGACCCAGAGGACAAGGTAAAGTATCACGATGACGATGAGATGTGGAACAAAGCAGAGAATGCACTTAGAAAAGTTCTTGATGATATAGGAATCGATTACACAGAGGAGATCGGTGAGGCTGCATTCTACGGACCAAAGCTTGATGTAAATGTTAAGCCGGCCGTAGGAAATGAGTATACGCTCTCGACATGTCAGCTCGACTTCTGTCTGCCAGCCAAGTTCGATCTGAAGTATATCGATAAGGACGGCGAGAAGAAGACACCTGTAGTTCTCCACAGAGCTATCCTTGGATCTCTCGACAGATTCATGGCTTATATCCTTGAGGAGACAAAGGGCAATCTGCCAACATGGCTTGCACCTGTACAGGTAAGAGTTATGCCTGTAAAGACAGACAACGAGGATCTTATGGCTTATGCTCACAAGGTTGTTGATGCCCTTGATGCCATCGACGTTCGTGTAGAGCTTGATGACAGAGCAGAGAAGCTTGGTTATCGTATGCGTGAGGGTCAGGTTCAGAAGGTTCCATACCTTCTCGTAATCGGATTCAACGAGGCTGAGAACGGAACAGTATCATACAGACTCCACGGTGAGGCTGACACAACAGTTCTTCCACTTGACGAGTTCGTACAGAAGATCGACACAGAGATCAAGACAATGGCTCACAAGTAAGAGTGAAAATTTTACACCACAGGTTCACTTACCCTGTCCGCAAGGACAGGGTATTATTTTTGTAAATAAATGCATAATTTGAGGGAGGTATATGATCTCTGTGAAAAATATGGTGAATAAATAGATAACAGGTATTATATGTACCGTGAGGAACACGGATTTGAGATGCCGGAAGATGTGTTCCCTGGGAATGGTGTAAAGCCGTATGTTGAGAAAGTTGTACGGATTTTGAAGTCAAAAATAAAAAAAAATATAACAAAAGCATGTATATATGAATCCCAGCTGCCCTGCTGGAAATCATATATACATGCTTTTATGTTTTGATAGGGCAAATATGATTTAAATGCAATAGTTATCTGCCGCCTCAGGTCTTTCTGCCACAAGGTCAGCGATGGTGGTGGTGTCTACCACGTCCCGGATCGCTTTGTCCAGTCTGCGCCAGAGACCTATGGTGGAGCATCTTGCCTCGCGGTCGCACTGGAATTCATCTGCATCAAGGCACGCAACAGGAGATATGCCGCCCTCAGTGAGCCTTAAAACCATTCCAACTGTTATGTCTTCAGGGGCTTTTCGGAGAAGATAACCTCCCTGTGGCCCTCTGGTGCTCTTCACCAGCCCGCCGGAGTTTAGCACAGAAGTGATCTGCTCAAGGTATTTCTCGGATATTTCCTCCTGTGCGGCAACATCCTTGATGCTCACGGGCTTGCCGTCTGTCCTCGATGCTATATTTATAAGAAAACGCAGAGCGTAACGCCCTTTTGTGGATACTTTCATAATATAAACCTCCCAAATGCCTGTATTTACTGATGATTTTACATCATTTACATGTCTATTATAACATCTGAAAAAAAACAATCAAGATAATTCATAAAAAACCTATTGACAAAGTGGGAATTAGGCTGTAATATACAGCTATGCTTAATTCATAGTTTCCGAGTAGGAATTATGTGAAAAGTAAAAATAATCACAGAAATGATACGATCAAGTCAAATTTCAAAGACGAAAATTGAGAAAGAGGTGTTGATATGCTGGGAAGTACATTTAAACCACAGTACCTTAACGAAGACAGACGAATGTGTTTCATAGAAGTCATGTGTTGCTGCTGTTAAAGCGAACACAGAACAAATAATCATGACACAGATATAAATAACAGATCATACATAATAGACAGAGAATAATAAAGAAGAGTATAATGCCACATGAGCTCATATACATGACAAGATGAATGGGCAGGTGCGCATGACAGATAAAATATTTGAATTTAAGGAGAATAAGATCATGGCAAAGAAGACAAGAGCAGAGAGAAATTTAAAGTTTGAGACATTACAGTTACACGTAGGACAGGAGACAGCAGACCCGGTTACAGATGCAAGAGCGGTACCAATCTACCAGACATCATCATTCGTATTCCACAACTCACAGCATGCAGCTGACAGATTTGCACTCAAGGATGCCGGCAACATCTACGGAAGACTTACAAATCCAACAGAGGATGTATTTGAGAGAAGAATCGCAGCCCTCGAGGGTGGCGTTGCAGCATTGGCAGTTGGCTCAGGTGCAGCGGCAGTTACATATACAATTCAGAACCTTGCACTTGCAGGAGACCACATCGTAGCAGCAAAGAATATCTACGGCGGAACATACAACCTCCTTGCACATACACTCAAGGATTACAATGTAGATACAACATTCGTTGATCCACTTGATCCACAGGCATTTGAGGATGCTATCCAGGAGAACACAAAGGCTCTCTACATTGAGGTTCTTGGAAATCCTAACTCAGAGGTTTCAGATATCGAGACAATAGCAAAGATCGCTCACGCACACAAGATTCCGCTTGTTATCGACAGCACATTTGCAACACCATACCTTGTAAGACCTATCGAGTACGGTGCGGACATCGTAGTTCACTCAGCGACAAAGTTCATTGGTGGACACGGAACAACTATCGGTGGTGTCATCATCGACAGCGGTAACTTCGACTGGAAGGCATCAGGCAAGTTTCCACAGCTCACTGAGCCAAATGAGAGCTACCACGGTGTAAGCTTTGTAGACGCAGCAGGTCCTGCAGCATTTGTCACAAGGATCAGAGCTATCCTCCTCCGTGACACAGGTGCTACGATCTCACCAATACACTCATGGATATTCCTTCAGGGACTTGAGACACTGTCACTCCGTGTTGAGAGACATGTATCAAATGCACTCAAGGTAGTTGAGTACCTGAACAACCATCCGCTTGTTGAGAAGGTAAATCACCCTTCAGTATCCACAGATCCTGAGCAGCAGAGACTGTACAAGAAGTACTTCCCTAACGGCGGTGGTTCGATCTTCACATTTGAGATCAAGGGTGACGCAGAGACAGCCAAGAAGTTCATTGACAATCTGGAGATATTCTCACTTCTTGCAAATGTCGCTGATGTTAAGTCACTGGCTATCCACCCGGCATCAACAACTCACTCAGAGTTGAATGAGGCTGAGCTTATCGATCAGGGAATCAAGCAGAACACGATCAGACTTTCAATCGGTACTGAGAACATAGACGATATCATCGAGGATCTTGACGAGGCATTCAAGGCAATCCAGGAGTAATATATTTGCGGTGCGGCTTGCGACAGATATACTTGGTTTTCGCACCGCAAATCATATATTAAAATTTTGCAGTTAGAAAGAGAGGTTTTATACAATGAGTAATATATATAAGAGCGCAGCAGAGCTTATAGGTAAGACTCCACTTCTGGAGCTTTCAAACATAGAGAAGAAGAATGATCTCAAGGCAAATATCCTTGCGAAGTTGGAGTACTTTAACCCAGCAGGAAGTGTAAAGGACAGGATCGCATTCCAGATGATCGAGGATGCTGAGAAGGATGGAACACTCAAGCCGGGTGCAACTATCATCGAGCCTACATCAGGTAACACAGGTATCGGTCTTGCATCCATAGCAACAGCCAAGGGTTACAAGGCGATCATCGTTATGCCTGAGACCATGAGCGTTGAGAGACGTAACATCATCAAGGCATACGGTGCTGAGATAGTTCTCACAGACGGAACAAAGGGAATGAAGGGAGCCATCGCAAAGGCTGATGAGCTTTCAAAGGAGATCCCTGGCAGCTTTGTAGCTGGACAGTTCGTAAATCCATCCAATCCAAAGGCACACAGACTCACAACTGGTCCTGAAATCTGGGAGGATACAGACGGCAAGGTAGATGTATTTGTAGCCGGTATCGGAACAGGTGGAACTATCACAGGCGTTGGCGAGTATCTGAAGGAGAAGAATCCAGATGTAAAGGTCATCGCAGTTGAGCCTGCCACATCACCAGTTCTCTCAAAGGGTGTTTCTGGAGCACACAAGATACAGGGAATCGGTGCAGGATTTGTTCCTGACACTTTGAATACAAAGGTATACGACGAGATCATCGCTGTTGAGAATGATGATGCATTTGCAGCAGCAAAGGAGATCGCATCAGCAGAGGGAATCCTCGTAGGAATCTCATCAGGTGCAGCTTACTTTGCAGCAAAGCAGATCGCAGAGCGCCCTGAGTATGCAGGCAAGAATATCGTAGTACTTCTTCCAGACAGTGGAGACAGATATTACTCAACTCCGTTATTCGGCTAAATGGATATATAGTAATTGCTGTGATATAGAATTTATATGAAAAAGCCACCACATCGTGTTTTGATGTGGTGGCTTTTTTGAAAGTACCCTTAATTAGCTGCATAAATAGTATACAATTGGATAACCTTAAAACTGATAGAACATTGAGGGGAAATGCCCTTAATTGGGTTGACTTTCCCTTAAAATATGCTAGTATTTAAGGGAAAAGGAGTAGATTAAGGGAATGAGAACTTTTAATTACAGTAAAATAAAAGAAGAAAAATGGGATTCTGAAGTGCTTGGACTCATAGCTGCAATATATAGATATGCAGGTAAACAGGAACTGTATTTAAGACAGCGTCCAGATGAACTGGATAAGCTTGTGGAGATAGCAAAGATCCAGAGCACGGAGGCGTCCAATGCCATAGAGGGTATAGTCACAACAAATACAAGAATAAAGCAGTTGGTTGAGGAGAAGACCACACCGAAGAACAGAGCCGAGGAAGAGATAGCAGGTTACAGGGATGTGCTGGGGGTTATACATGAAAGCTTTGATGCAATACCTATAACTCAGAATTATATACTTCAGCTGCATAAGATGTTGTACAGTCATATGAATAACCCATTTGCAGGAAGGACAAAGACGGTGCAGAATTATATCAGCGCAACTTATCCTGATGGGCAAACGGAAGTCCTGTTCACGCCGATGGCTCCATTTGAGACACCGGAAGCGCTGGACAGGATATGTGGGGAATACAACAGGGTGATCGGTAATTTCGAGGTGGAGCCGCTGATCGTCATTCCTGTTTTCATACATGATTTTCTGTGCATACACCCGTTTAATGATGGCAATGGCAGAATGAGCAGACTGCTCACAACGCTTCTGCTATATAGAAGCGGATTCTATGTTGGAAAGTATATTTCTCTTGAGGCAAAGATAGCGGGGAATAAGGAGTTATATTATGAGTCGCTTGGGAAAGCCCAGGCAAGCTGGCACGAGGGCACAGAGGACGTGATCCCGTTTATAAAATATCTCCTTGGGACAATACTGGCTGCTTATAAGGATTTTGAGGAGCGCTTTGAAATCGTAGAGGAAAAGTTGCCGGCGATTGAGATGGTGCGAAAAGCAATACTGCTGAAAATAGGAAAGTTTACAAAGCAGGATATAATGGAACTTTGTCCGTCTCTCAGCATCAGTTCGGTAGAGGGAGCACTCAGAAAACTCGTAAAAGAGGGCGATATAGGCAGAGGCGGTACAGGCAAGTCTACCTATTATGTCAGAATGAAATAACAAATGCTTGTTTTTTTCACTTTAGCTTGTTAATCTATTGTACGAAACATGAGATCAGCAGCTAATTGCCGGTGCATTTGAGATGGTGGGCAGATTGGGATAAGACTGATCTGAATGAATTGATATTAGGGGAAAAGGGATATAAGACTATGAAAAAACTATCAGATAGACAGAAAACACTTATAAAATGGTTGTGTGTGCTGGTGCTGGTCGGACTTATCATATATGTGTTCCGTGACATGGCAGGCCCTATAATGTCGCAGCTTGTAAAGACAAGTCCTGTGGTCGTGGCAGCTATTCTCGGAGCGACGCTTTTATACGGAGTGATAGAGAGTTGCATAACGTTTATCCTCATGCGACAGGTGGAGAACAATATGACATTTTTCGATGCAAATATTATGACGTATTTTGTGTCATTTTACAGGGTGTCAACGCTTGGAAGCGGTACCATAGTGGCATCCACCCCGCCACTGGCCTGTGCTGGAAGCCAGGGTGAACGATGTCCGCACCCTGCCGGGGCAGCGCCTGCGCATCAGCCTGACCGACCTGCAGCTGCAACAGCCTGACGAGCAGACGCCGGTCCGCCTTCCCGGCAACCTTTCCTGGACATGGGAGCAGGCCGCCGTCTTCCCGCTGCCGGGACAGACGGTACGCCTGCAACGCAAGCTGCTGCCCGTGGACAATCAGCGCAACTTCGGCCTCACCGACTGGGGTTTCTGGTGGCACAGTCACGGTACCGGCTGGCGCATCTGGAGCCGGGGCACGGGCGGACAGCCCTCCGTCGATGGCTCGCCTTCCCCCTTTGCCCGCCAGCGTCTGGAACTCATACGCCAGTTCCTTGCCGTGCTCCTGCCGGGCAGAGACGGTCTTTTGCCGCCCGCTGCCGCCTCCGCCGGTCCGGCTGTTGCGGCTTCTCCCGCAGCGTCCACCTCCGTGGCCTCCACGCCATCCGCGGCTCCCGTGCCCCAGGGCAAGGCCATCCTGCTGGCCCTGCTCTTCGGGGAACGCTTTTTGCTGGAAGCACCCACCGTCCAGGCCTTCAATGCCGGCAACCTTTCCCACAGCCTGGCCCTTTCCGGACAGCATCTGCTCGTGGCCGGTCTGGCGGGGATGTTCATCGTCTGGCTGGCGGCTCACCTGCACCCGGGGCTCTATCTCTGGCGGCCCCGCACCGTCCTCATCCCGCTGGCGGCCTGCCCTGCGGCCCTGGCCTACCTTTGGCTGGGCAATGCACCGCCTTCCCTGCTGCGGGCGGCGGGGATGCTCCTGCTGCTGGCCACAGGCATGGCCCTGGCCCATCTGCGCTGCATGCCGCTGCCCCAGACGCTCCGGGAGCGCCTCCCTTCCAGCGGGCTGGATGTCCTGTGCTGCACGCTGCTGTGCATCACCGTCATCTCTCCCCTGTCCGTCTTCGATACCGGTCTGCAACTTTCTGCCCTGTGCGTGGCGGTCATCTGCTGCGCCACGCCGCTCATGGAACAACTGCTGCGCCGCATCCCCCGGGCATCCCCCGGGCAACGCCTGCTCCGCTCACTGACCAGCATCCTGCTAGTCTCCTTCTTCATCCAGCTGGCCCTGCTGCCCCTTTCCCTGCTGCTGTTCAACAACAGCGGGCTCTGGTTCCTGCTCAATGTCTTCTGGCTGCCCGTCCTGGGGGCCCTTGTCCTGCCCGGGGCCTTCCTGGGGCTGGGCCTCAGCCTGTGCGGCCTCGATGCGGCGGCCACTCTGGCCACAGCGGCGAGTCTGCGCTCGATGACCTCCCACGGCGTGAGC
>OGYE01000935.1_pt1 | contig 19214 bp, 17 predicted proteins | sample 1576471 | NCBI WGS metagenome assembly OGYE01 (sample SAMEA3541532, study PRJEB24748) | human gut metagenome | biome: human gut; feature: human-associated habitat; material: faeces | place: China | collected 2012
GAAGTGGGTCTCGTTTGAGAGCTTGTCAAAAATACTTTTTTGACAAGCTCAAAGAGAGCATTGCAGGTTTTGAACTGCAATGCTCTCTTTCTTCATGTTCTATTACTGGATCGTTTCGCTGTGGTTGAGAACGCCGGTGCTGTAAAGGAAGAGCACGTCGTCCGCCTGCGAGAGATCCACGAACCGTCCGGCCAGGGCGGGCGCCATATACCGGATGTCCACGACCGTGACCTTGGCATAGCCCTGCGCGAGCAGCGGGGCAATGCTGCTGCCGAACGAATCGCGGAAGATCACCAGCTCCCGGTCCGTTTCAGCGTTGGGATTTTCGATCGTGAGCAGTGCTTTCGTCCCGCCGAGGAACATTTCGTATCCGTCGCGCCCCGCGGCGAGGGTAAGATCGTAGACAGGGATCTCCGCACCCGTTTCGTAGTCGTACACGCGAAGCGCCGCTATCGTGCCGTTCGTGAGATAGCGCAGCGCGTCCGGTTCAACGGGAAGGGCGTACTGCCCGGCGTACACGCCGCGAAACGCCGAGGACACATCCACGGTCTCATATTCCGCCGGAAGCGAAGCGCCCATCGCCGCGGCGATCGCCGCCGCCGTTTCTCCCAGCGTTTCCTGCCGCCAATGGGTATCGGTGCGGTAGTACATATCGAGCGAGAGGGTATCGAAAATATCGATATACTCCGCAAACGTCATCCCGGCGCGCATCGTATCGGTGAGAAGCTCATAGTCCATGGCGGGATAGCCGTTTTGCTCCGCAAGGAAATAGTTCTTATCCGGCACAACGCTATAGTAAACGTTCGCGCCCGCACCGGCAAAATACGTTTCATATACGGCGGAAAACCGCTCCGCCGCGTGCCGGACGAGATCGGTATTCACCGGGTAGTCGAGCTTTGCGAGATGCCCGCCGGCTGCATATACGCCGTTATTATCGAGCTGCCGCAGGATATCCCCGGAGAAAAATGCCTTGAGCGCGCGGAAGCTGTCCCGCAGCGGGAACTGGTCGAGCGAATACTTTTCAAAGGCGGTCATATACGTCCCGTCCGCCACCGCCGAGGCGCGCAGCGCCGGGCGCTGGGCGAGCTTTCGCCGCTCGGAGAGCGAGTCGGTCCTGTCCGGCGTCAGGATCGCCGCGAGCAGAAAGCCCGCAAGAAAGAGTCCCGAGAGCGCAAGCGTGAGAATATTTCGGATCTTCTTCATGCCGCACCTCCTCAAAACCGGAAATAGAGGAACGGGTTAAACGACCCGTCCACCAGAAACGCGGTGCAGAGCGCGAGCAGCGCGAGCGTGCAGAGCGGCTCTGCGACCGTGAGCACCGGCGCGAGAGACTTTGCCTCCTGCGCCTTTTTCCAAAGCATCGCCGGGAGCGGCGTTGCGCCGAGCACGGCGAGCGCGAGCACGACGCCGTAGCTCTGGAGCATATAGAGAGCCTCTGTCCCCAGCCCCGAAGCCGTTCCCGCGCCGAAGAGCGTGCCAAGCTGATGCAGCGCATCCTTCAGAGACGCCGCGTCAAAGAGCACAAAGCCGAGCGTTACGGCGAGAAGCACATAGACGTGCGGAAGAGCTCTCCCCTTTTTCAGCGCCGGAAGGAGGAAGAACTTCTCCGCCATGAGCAGCACCGCATAGAAAAGTCCCCAGAAAACAAAATTCCACGCCGCGCCGTGCCAGAAGCCGGTGGCCATCCAGACGACGAGGATGTTGAAAATGTGCCGGATGCGGGAGCAGCGGCTGCCGCCGAGCGGGATATAGAGATAGTCCCGGAACCATGTGCCGAGCGACATGTGCCAGCGCCGCCAGAACTCCGTGATGCTCTTTGCGATATACGGATAGCGAAAGTTTTCCGGGAACGTGAAGCCGAAGATGCGACCCAGCCCGATGGCCATATCGCTGTAGCCGGAGAAATCGAAATAGATCTGGAGCGTGAAGGCGATCGCGTACAGCCAGGCATAGAGCGCCGTCTGCTCGGCAGAAGCCTTATACGCGGAGACAAGCTGCGCAAGGACGTTCGCAACGAGCACCTTCTTCCCGAGACCGACCGCGAAGCGCGAAGCGCCCGAGGCCGCGGCTTCGAGCGAGTGCGTCCGCTCCTTCAGCTGGGGCGCGATATCGCGGTAGCGCACGATCGGGCCCGCGATGAGCTGCGGGAACATGGCAACATAGGCGGCAAAATCGATAAAATTATGCTGCGCCGCCACATCGCCGCGGTATACGTCGATCTCATAGCTGGCGATCTGAAACGTATAGAAGCTGATGCCGATCGGCAGGGCGATCTTCAAAAGCGGGAGCGATAGCCCCGTCACGGCGTTGAAGTTTTCGATAAAGAAATCCGCGTACTTGCAGTAGCCGAGCAGGGCAAAGCTCAGCACGAGCGAGAGCGTGAGAAAGAGCTTTTTCCTTCTCCCCCGCCCGATCAGGCGTGCAAAGACATACCCCTGCACGATGGAAAACACCATGAAGAGCAGGAATTTCGGCTCGCCCCAGCCGTAAAAAAAGAGGCTGGCGGCGAGCAGAACGGCGTTTCTCCCTTTTTGCGGCACGATGAAGTAGACGAACAGCACGCACGGGAGAAAGTAAAAGAGGAACGGGATACCGGAAAAGAGCATCGGCGCTTACACGATCGGGTCGTCGCTCACGGTTTTGGCGCTCGGGTACGCCGCGGCGAGCTTGGCGGTGAACGTGTCCACAAGATCGGTGTAGCCGTACACGGATACGACATAGTCCCCCACCGTGACGATCACGAGCTTATCGGGAAAACCGCACATCCAGTGCCGGTCGAGAATGTTTTCACGAAGCGAGGCGCACAGCGCGGCCGCATCGCCGCTGTCCTTTACATGGAACGCGCCGCAGGTGAACGTGTTGAGATTCATCATGTGCACAAGAGAGGCCGCGCCGTCGATCTTTCCGGCTTCCGCCGCGGGAAAGCCCAGCGAGGAATCCAGAAGATCGGCATCGTCCATGCTGAAGTTGCCGGGCGCGCCGTCGCGCATGTTTTCTTCGGAGTAGTCGCCGCCGGCGGCGGGGAATTTTTCATCGTCGCTATAGCTGTTCCAGACGGTTTCCAGCAGTTCGAGCGCGCTCGCCGGGGCATTATCGTCCGCGTCCGCCGGAGCAGACGTTCCGCAGGCCGCCAAAGAGAGGAGCAGCACTGCGCAGAGAAGGATGGATACGATTCTTTTCATGGATTTTTCTCCTTTAAATTTCAAGTAATTTCAGGTGGATGATTCCAGATGGATGATTCTATGACGAAATTAGATTTCCCTTTGTTCCCGAAAAAAACCGGACGGCGTAGGAATTTCCTTCTGCCGTCCGGCTCATTATTCCGGCTGAGCTCAGCCGTTCTCGTCGCCGGTGTCGCTCTCCGGCGGATAGTAGACCTGTACCGCATTGCCTGTCCAGTAGCTTGTGAGGTCCGCGGCGGACATCGGCTCGCCATAGATCGTCGCGCGCAGGAAACTACGGTTGACCTTAAAATCGGCGTTATAGATGGACAACTCGTTCGCGTCCAACCCGCGCCAGAACGAACCAGGCGTAGGACACTGCTGTGCCTCGATCTCATACGTCAGAAAATCTGGCGCCTGCAGAAGTAGAGAAGCACACTGTCCCATGGAAAGGTCGGTAGTGACGATGGACAGGACCTTCTTCGCGAGCGCGTACTGCTCAGTGAGGCTCATTTTCTTCGCATTCTCAAACATCTGCATGAGCGCGTCGCGCTGCTTCCGGCTGCGGCCAGTGTCACCGCCGAGCTTGCGCTCGCGGCAGTAGCCGAGGATCTGTACGCCGTCGGTAAGGTCGTATTCGCCCGCGCCGCCTTCGAGATACGTTCTCGGTCGCGTGTTCTCGCCGGTGAGACCATAGGCCTGGTCGTAGGCTCTCGCCGCTTCGCGGATCAAGCCGTTGGTGATTTCAAATTCTTCTTCCGTAAGCGTAACATGGATGGGAGCAAGCATATCCGCCACGTCAATGAATCGGGCAAAGTCCACCATCGCCCAGTTATCGATGTGGATGGCAAAATTTCTCTCGCTCTCCAACGTCTTGACGAGCATCTCCGCACCGCCGAAGCGTGTGGCCCAGTTCAGATGGCCGATGCCCCAGTCGGCAATCTCCACCTGCGTGTCGCGCATGAACGATGTGAGCCAAATTTTCTTCGTCCGCTTGTTGACAGATACAAGAATCATGGCATCGCTGCGCTCGACCTCCATGCTGTCCTCCAACTGGCCGCGCTCGTCCGTGCCGATGAGAAGGATGTTGTATACATCGTCGCTGTAGATAATCTCTTCGGCCGACTCCTGCAGCGTGTCGCGAAGCTGCATTTCCTCAAGTTCCGCCTGTTCTTCCTCTGTAAGCGGACGCGGTGTCGGCTCCGGCGTAGCCGTCGGTTCAGTCGTCGCTTCCGCCGTTGCGGATGCTGGCGGCGATGGTGCTATCGTCGTATGTGGGTTTATGTTCATCTGGCCATACAGATCGCGAAAGATCAGAAACACCGCAAGCAGAATCGTGAGGATCACAGCCGCGACCACAATGAGGATCGTGCGGCCAACGTGTTTTTTCTTTTTGGCGGGGCGCTCGCTCACCAGTGCTTCCTTCAAATGGCGGCCGCTCTTTTCGTTTTCTCTGGATTCGTTACTCATGATTATCTCCCTATGTTGGGTTTGTTGATTGTGCAATGATACATATATAGTTAATATTATCACAGTAGCTCCCGGTTTGCAATCCTCATTTTTCTGCGGGAAATGCGTTTGCTTTTTCCCAGGTCTGCGATTATAATGTATAGTATGACTAAACTAATAAAAAAAGGATTCCTTCATGACTTCTTGCATTCTTGCTCCGCACACCGGTGCGAAGGAACAGCTATTGCCGAAATTTGAACGTAGCACCAGGATCGCTCTTGCAGCGCTGATCATCGTATTTCTCGGTCAACTTGCTGTATTCGGGTACTATATCTGTCCAGATACGAAAAAATACATAGCGTTCAGCTCACGCGTGAACTTTCTGTATCCGTGGTATCTTGCGGCGCTGCGGACGGTTTTCGGTGAGGAACAGTATTTCATCTGGTGCGCCATCGTTCAAAACCTTTTTCTCGCATGGGCCATTTTTTCGCTCTGTGAATATCTGCAGCGCGAACTTGATCTAACGACCGCCGGTTTTTGGGGCATAACATTCACTGCCGCCGCCTGCTTTCTTTTGCAGCTTGTCTTTACCAGCAACGGCATTTTCGCCCCGAATGTCATTTTCTCCGAGGGACTCGCCTATCCGCTCTACCTTCTTCTCGCCAAGTACTTCTTCGCGGGCTGGCGTTACCCCTCAAAGAAATTGCTTTGCCTCACTGCGCTCTTCTCTTTCCTCCTCATCGGCACACGTGGGCAGCTCTCGTGGACGCTGCTGCTCATTCTCGCGCTTGGCATCCGTACACTGCGCGCCGCAGGACGTTCCTGCGCCATATCGTGCGTCGCAACCGCTGCTCTCGCTGCCGCCGTTTTCCTGCTCTGCTCAGCGCTTAACACCGCATCTAACGCCTATAAAAACGGCTTTGGACAGAATGCTACGATGGGCCGCAGCGTCGTGCTCGCCACGGCAATCTGGTGCTCTGAGCCAGAGGACACCGTGCTCTTTTCGGAAGATTCGCCGGAGCGTGCGTTTCTCGAAGAGGTGAATGCCTTTATCGACGAGAAGGGCTGTGCCGCGCGCTACGCACCAGACGAATTGATCACGCGATTCTACTATTTCACAGACCGGTACGATACGCTCAAAGACGCGCTCTCCACATTTATGCTGAACCATGTACCGCTAAAAGAGCTGACATTGTTTTCCATACGCATTGCGCTACGGCTGGCCGCGCACCGTCCACTGGCTCTCCTTCGCCACACTTCCATGAACTTCCTCGCGGGCGCGGTTCGGAGCGTAGCAATCTTCTCGCCAATGTTCATCATTCTTGCTGCGCTCTTTTACCTTATCACGCTCGTCACGGTACTCATGTGCCGGAAAACGGGCATTCTCGCTGCCGAATGCCGTCTGATGCTCGGCGCGCTTTCGCTCACGACGCTCAACTGTTGGTTTGTCTCACTCGGCGTGTTCGCGCTGCCACGGTATATGTTCTACAATCTGCCCCTTTTGTATATTTCCGCCGAAATTCTGTTTTTGCGGCTGCTACTCCAGTTTTTCCGAAAAAAAAGCGCCAAGCAAACATAAAACGCGCTCCATCGGTTCATGTCCGGTGGAGCGCTTTTTTGCGGGGTTCAGTTCTTTTCGACGTCGTAGACGGTCTCGGTGCCGTCGGGCTGCACGAGGGTGTACACCGTGAAGCCGTCATAGGGCAGTACGCCGTCCTTGCCGCCGGTGACAAGGCAGCTGGAAGCATATTCCGCCTCACCGGTCGGCATGCCGATGGCGTCGTAGAGCTCCTGTACCGGCTTGCCCTTGAGCGAGAGCACCAGCTCGATCATACCGGCCACACGGTCCTCTGCGCCGTCTCCCTCCGGTTCGGCGGGGGCTTCGGTCACGGCAGGCTCTTCGGACGCCGGGGCTTCGGTCGCAGCGGGGGCTTCCGTGGCGGGTACCTCGGTGGGGGCAGGGGTCTCGGCGTTTCCGCCGCAGCCGGCGAGAGCGAGCGCCATCAGCGCGGCAAGCAGCAGAGCAAGGATCTTTTTCATGTAGTTTTGTCTCCTTTGGTTTTTTTATCAGTCTATAGCATAGACGGCGGATAGACGGGAAAAGTTTCCTCCCGCCGCTGCATATACGGCGTCGATCGTGCTGCCGACCGGCAGCGATACAATAAACCCGTCCGGGCGCGGCACAGCCTCATAGAGCGCGCCGCCGGAGAGAACATAGACGTTGGACGCATCGTCCGGCGTCACGCCGTCCCACGTGCCGGAAAAGAGCGTGTACCCTTCCGTACCGGCGCTCTCCGTCAAAACGGCTCTCCCATCGTCCAGGGCAGCCGTCTCGACGAGCGAGGCGTCCCGCTCCGGTGCGGGGGCAAGCGAATCGTACTCCACGAGATAGCGGAGATTGCGCTCGACGAGCTCGATCACGAGCGTGCCGCCTCCCGGAAGCGTCGCGGCGGTATACTCGTTCCGGCGGGAAAACTCCGCCGAGGCGAAGCTCTCGGCGAGATACGGGTAGAGATTGCGCCCGAACGAATCGCGGTAGCAGAGAAGCGCGCCGGTCCCGACACCGCTTTCGGTTGTGATCGTCACGCGGTCGGGATTATCGGTGTTCGCGGTGAACGAAAAGCCGGGGGCATATGCGAAATCTTCCTCCAGCTCTTTGCCCGCGGGATAGAGCATTTCGTAAAGGTCGCCGCGGTGGGTGTTTCCGGCGGATACGGTGCCGGGAAAATAATCGCTCTCGCGGCCAAAAGCAGCGAGCAGTGCGTCGGCGGCGAGCGCCGCGCCCTTCGCGTTCCAGTGGCTGTCCGTTTTGAAATAGAGCGGCTCGGCTTCCTGTGAGAATACATCGCGCAGATCGAAATACGAAACGCCCATCTCGCCGAGCAGCGCGTAGAGCGCGTCCATATCGGAAACGCTGCCGAGACGCGTCCGCGCCGGCATGTACTCCGGATAGAGCGTATTCTTGTTCGGCGCGGCGGTGAAGAGGAAGTCTCCGCCGCGGTTCTCCGCGTACTCCTGCAGAAGATACAATGTGCGCGCCGCGCAGTAGAGCTCACGCGCGGTCATGGGCGCGTCGCCGGTATAATCATGGATCGTCGGCGCGTAGAAAAGCCAGCCGTCCCGTCCGAGCAGGACGTTCTCCGCCGTGGACGTACGGAAGAGCGCAGCGTTGAGCTTTGCCCAGGCGGTGATGCCCTCGAGCCGGAAGGAAAACCGGCCATTCACATAGTCCGCCGTTTCCGCGAGAAAATCGGGATTGAAGTCCCCGTCCGCGGCGATCACCGGCGCAGCGGGCAGTATCTCATTCGCCGCGGCGTCCGCCCCGCCTGTCAAAAGAAGACCCAGACCGGGGACAAGGCACACGGCGAGGAACAGCACCGTAAAGATAAGAGAGAGAGTTTTTTTCATATCGTCTGCCGCCCTCCCTTAAAACTGCTGGTAAATGAACGGCGTGAAGCTCCCGCCCGAGAGGGCGAGGATCGCCGCGAGAAGCCCGAGCAGCGCAAGAACGTTCCAGACGATCTCCCAGCCGCGGCCGGTGCACCGCCGCGTGAGCGCGGGGACGACCGGCAGGGAGAGGACGGTGCCGCTAACGAGCGCCGCAATACGCGCACCGGTCAGTATCTCCTCCGCGGCAAGCAGCCCGGCAGCGCCCGCTCCGGCAAAGGAGAACATTCGAGCGATAAGCAGGAAGCCCTGCTGCACGGAGGACGCGCGGAACATCGCAAAGCCGAGAATGACCGCGAGCAGCGTATAGACGTGCATCACGATCCGCCCGCCGCGCTTTTGGCGCAGCTTTTCGATCGGTGCTTTCAAAAGCCCCTCGCCGGAAACGAGCACGCCGTGCCAGAGGCCCCAGAGGATGTATGTCCAGCCCGCGCCGTGCCAGAGGCCGGTGCAGAAGAATACGATGAGCTTATTTCGCACCGTCATCCACTTCCCGCGGCGGCTGCCGCCGAGCGGGATATAGAGGTAGTCTACGAACCAGCGGTTGAGCGTCATGTGCCAGCGCCGCCAGAACTCGCTCACGCTGCCGGAGACATACGGGTAGTTGAAGTTTTCCGGAAACTCGAAGCCGAAGAGCATGCCGATGCCGATGGCCATGTCGCTGTAGCCGGAGAAATCGAAGAAGATCTGGAGACAGTAGCTCACCGCGCCGAGCCACGCAAGCCCCATGCCGAGCTGCTCCGGCGCGAGGGCGTATACGGCATTGGCGACCGCCGCCGCGCTCTCGGCGAGCAGGAGCTTCTTCAAAAGGCCGCGCACAAGACGGCGAAGGCCCGCCGCCGTCATTTCCGGCGAAATTGGGTGCTCCGCGAGCTGCGCCGCGGCATCCTGCCAGCGGACGATAGGCCCCGCGATCAGGCGGGGGAAGAACGCAAGATACAGGAAGAGCGTGTCCGCCCTCCGGCAGACGCGGGATGGCTCGCGGTACACATCCACGAGATAGGAAATGCCGTGGAACGTGAAAAACGAAATGCCGAGCGGCAGCGCGAACGGCTGCGAAAGCGCCGGAAGATGCAGCGTTTCAAGCACGAACGCGAGATATTTATAAAACCCGAGCAGCGCCAGATTGCCCGCCGCGGCGATGCCGCACCAGAGCTTCGCTCGCTTTTCGTCCTTCGCAATGAGCCGTCCGAAGAGATAGTCCCAGAGAAACGCCGCGAACAGCACAGGGAGCGAGGCAAGACCGCCGAAGCCGTAGAACAGCGCGCTCGCTATTGCAAGAAAAACGTTCTTCGTCCGGCGTCCCGGTATGAGCCGGTAAAGAAGAAACGCCGCGGGGAAAAAGAGAAACAGAAATCCCGCCGTATTGAACGCCACAGCCGCAGCCTCCCTTCCTTCGGCAGATATGTATAGATAGTAGTATTATAGCGTATTTCCCGGTGCAGCGCAAGATGCAGCTTTTCGGTGCGGCTTGGGGGCGATTCGACAAATTTACAGTTTCTCCACACTTTTTTTATGGATTTTTCAAAGGGCGATGCTATAATACAGTCAAAAGTAAAAACCGGACTGTTTGGAAAGGAGCACATACAATGAACAACAACAAAGTGCAGGCCATCGTGGAGAAGGTCAAGGAGCTCGTGCAGCGCGGCAACGTTTCCCGTATCGTCGTGCGGAAGGGCGAGCGCGTTCTGCTCAACATCCCCGTGAACGTCGGCATCGTCGGCGGCGTTGTGGCGGTCGCCTCCGCCAAGTGGGTGCTGCTCGCGAGCATTCTTGCCACAGTCGGCTTCGGCTGCAGCGTCGAGGTCGTCAAGGAAGACGGCAACATCGTCAACGTTATGAGCGAAGAGGACACCCAGCGCGTCCGCACCGCCGCGCAGAGCGCGGTTTCTTCCGTGAAGGACGCCGTGCATTTTGAAAAGGTCGTCGATCAGACAACCGAGGCGACCTGGACCGTTCCCGAAGAGGAAACGTCCGAAGAGCCCGAGGTGCACACCGAAGTTCATACCGAAGAGCACCACGAAGAATAATTTTCGCATACAGACAAAAAGAGAGAAGAGCCGCGGCTCTTCTCTCTTTTTTTGCTTTTCTGTCGATCGGCGCTGTCGTCACAGCATGGTCTCGTCGTACATCGCTCTCGCGCCGCCGATGAATTTGGGGCGCGTGCGCGCCGCGACGACCATCGCCGCGCCGATCGTGTGGTTTTCGAGCCGCACCGGCACCGCGACCTTTTTGAGGTTTTATTAAAAACTGTAATAAATTATGTTTTGACAGAACACTTTGCCGCGACCTTTTTGAGGTGCATGCCGATGAGCGTGAGGCCGATATCGAGCCCAGCGTCCGCCTTGATCTCCTCAAGCGCGACGGGTTCTTTGAGCGCGGCGTACACCTGCGTGGCAAGCGAGCCGCCCGCCTTCGGCTGCGGGACAACGTTCACGATCTCCGCGCCCGGCACCGCCGCGCGCTCGGTGATGATGGCGCGGTTCAAGTGCTCGCAGCACTGCACCGCGAGGAAAATACCGCGGCTTCCCGTCACGTCAAGAAGCGCGCGGGCGATCTCCCCCGCCGTTTCGACGCTGGAGTTTGTGCCGATCTTCGAGCCGACGACCTCGCTCGTGGAGCAGCCCACTACAAGGATGCTTCCCGGCTGCAGATGCGCCCTTTCGCAGATCTCGGCAGCGGCCGCCGCCGTCTGTTCATATACCGTCATATTTTCCCTCCTTTACGCCTGTTTGATAACACGGCTCTTTTCCAGCGCCTTCACAAGCAGCACGCCGAGGATAAGTCCCGCCGCGCCCTGCACGCCGTTGGCCGGAATGTTCACCGCCGACGGCACGAAGCCGTACAGGCAGCCTTCAAAAAGATAGTAGCCGAGCACCATCCACAGCTCCGCCGCCGCGCCGCTCAAAATGCGCGCCGTCAGGCTGCCGGTCTTCGCGCTGAGCGCCTTGAAGCCGTAAAAGGCGATGAGCGCCATGAGCCCCTTGATGGCGAACGTTGCGGGCGCATAGGCGGCATACCCCGAAAAGAGGTCCGCCAGCCCCGAGCCGAGCCCTGCGGCGAGAAAGCCGTAGCCGGGCGCGAGCAGCCACCCGGCGGCGAGCACCACGCAGTCGCCGAGATTCAGATACCCGTCCATCGGCGAAGGGATCTTGATGACCATCGTCGCCACACACGCGAGCGCGGCGAAAAGCGCCGCCGTTACGATCTGTTTTGTTTTACCGTTCAATGGAATCGACCTCCCGGAATCATTGGTTTCTATGTCTAGTGTATAAGCAAATCTGGTTATACGCAATTACCAAATAGCGATAATTTTATATAACCAGATTGGGAGGTCAATATTTCGTTTCAGCGGACGAGCGCCGCGGCGAAGTCGTTCACATTCGTACCCGTGGGGCCGGTGATGATGAGATCGCCGGTGTCGCGCAGCGCGTGGTAGGCGTCGTTATTTTGGAGCACGTCCGCCACGGTCTTTCCTGCCGCGGCAAGGCGCTTGACCGTGCCGCCGTCCGCGAGGCCGCCCGCGGCGTCCGTCGGGCCGTCCGTGCCGTCCGAGCCGACGGAGAATACGACGACGTTTTCTGCCCCCGCGATCTCCGCGGCGGCGGCGAGCGCGAGCTCCTGGTTGCGCCCGCCCTTGCCGTTCCCGGTGAGCCGGACGACCGTTTCGCCGCCGAGGATAAAGGCCCGCGGCGTGCCGCAGGACGCATTCTCCCGCGCGAGCGCGCCGAGACGCGCGCCGACCTCACGGGCGACGCCCTGCTCACAGTCGGTAAGAATTTCCGGCGTATACCCAAGATCGCGGCAGGCTTTTGCCGCGGCGGCGCACAGTTCGCGGACGCTGCCGGTGACGCGCACCGTCACGTTGTCCGCCGTTTTCGGCGTCTCCTGCGCAAGAAGCCTCCGCGCGGTATCGCTCAGCCGGAGAGCGTACTTTTCCGCAACGGCGAGCGCATCCGCGCACGTGGACGAGTCCGGCGATACCGGACCCGAGGCGATCATATCCACCGGGTCGCCGACGATGTCGCTCAATATCACGGCAAACACATGCGCCGGGGCGCAATGACGCGCGAACCGGCCGCCCTTCACCGCCGAGAGGCGTTTGCGGATCGTGTTGATCTCCACGATGTCCGCGCCGCAGGCGAGAAGCTGCGCGGTGATATCCTGCAATTCCGCGCCCGGAACGAGCGGGCTTTCAAAAAGCGCGCTGCCCCCGCCGGAGAGAAGAAAGAGCACCGTGTCGTCCGCCGTGAGATTTTCGGTGAGCGCGATCGCCTCGCGCGCGGCGGAGAACGAGTTTTCGTCCGGCACGGGGTGGCCCGCCTCGCGGCAGACAACGCCGGGGATCGTCCCCTGCGCATGGCCGTATTTCGTGATGACGATGCCGGTATCGATCCGCTCGCCGAGCGCCGACACCGCCGCCGACGCCATGCGCCACGCCGCCTTTCCCGCAGCAACGAGGATCACGCGCCCCGGAAAGTCCGCCCCGTCGAGCGCGCGCTGGACGGCTTCATCCGGCAGCACGGCTTCGATCGCGCGGGTATAGATATACCTCGCGTCCTCGCGCAGCGTACTCATCGGTTGACCACGTTCTCCGGTGCGCCATTGAGGAACGCCTGCACGTTGCTGACGGTGCAGTCCATGATGCGCTGGCGGCTGCCGCGAGAGCCCCAGGACATGTGCGGCGTGATGATGCAGTTTTTCGCCTTGAGCAGCGGGTTATCCGCGCGGATCGGCTCGGTGGAGACAACGTCCAGACCGGCAAAGGCGACTTTGCCGGAGTTGAGCGCGTCGGCGAGGTCCTGCTCCACGACCATCTGGCCGCGGCTGTTGTTGATGATGATGACGCCGTCCTTCATCTTGGCGATATTTTCCCTGTTGATGATGCCGGTGTTGAAGTCCATGAGCGGCATCTGCAGTCCGAGAACATCGGAGCGGGCGAACAGCTCGTCGAGCTCGACGAACTCCACGCCGAGATCCCGCGCCGCCTGCAATGGGAACTTGTCATAGGCAATGACGTGCATGCCGAGACCCTTTGCCGCCTCCGCAGTATGGATGCCGATGCGGCCGCAGCCGAGAAGTCCGTAGGTCATGCCGGCCAGCTCGATGAGCGGATAGTCCCAGTAGCACCAGTCGGGGTTGTTTTCCCACTTGCCCTCGTGCACGGTGCGGTCGTGATGGCCGATGTGCAGGCAGCATTCGAGCATGAGCGCGATGGAGAACTGGCTGACGGAATAACCGCCGTAGTTCGGCACATTGGAGACCGGGATGCCCTTCTCGCGGGCATAGTCGATGTCGATAACGTTGAAGCCCGTGGCGAGCACCGCGATAAAGCGGAGATTCGGGCAGGTGTCGAGCACGGCGCGGCGGATGGGCGTCTTGTTCGTGAGGACGATCTCCGCATCGCCGATGCGGCGGACGATCTCCGCGTCGTCGTAGGGTGTGCGATCGTAGATCGTGACCTCGCCCAGCTTTTCCAGCTCCGCCCAGCTCAGATCGCCCGGGTTTTCGGTGTATCCGTCCAGAATAACGATTTTCATGGTGTTTCTGCCTCCTTCGGCTCGTTTTATAAGAAAAGTATAGCGCCGTTCTTATTGTAAATGTTTCAAATATATGCTATAATTTTTTTGATTTTTACAAAAAGGATGGTATCACGCTATGGACCTTTCCCCGCAGGACGCCATGAGCATCGTTACGGAAATGAAGCGCACGATCGGCCGCGACGTCAACATCATCGAAAACACCGGCGTGATCCTCGCAAGCACGAACAAGACGCGCATCGGCACCGTGCACGAGGGCGCGCGGCAGCTCATCGAAAACGGGCTCGACTCGTTCACGGTCTGGGCGGATGATCCATCGCGCGGTGTGCAGCACGGCATCAATCTGCCGGTCGTGCTCGACGGACGCATCGAGTGCGTGATCGGCGTCACGGGCGATCCGGCGGAGGTATCGGTGTTCGGCGCGGTCATCCGGCGGCTGATGGAGATCATGCTCGAAAGTCTCCGGCAGCGGCGGCGGCTCGCGCAGATGGACAGCGCGCGCGACGCCTTTCTCGAGGCGCTGTTTTTCGAGAACAGCCTCTCCCCGGCGGAGTTGGCCGAGCGCGGACAGCTGCTCGGCTTCGCGCCCGAGAGCGCCTGCACCGCCGTGCTGCTGCGCCCCGTCGCCGAAACCGGCGCGGAAGCGCTCACGGGGCTCTCCGGCCAGACGCTGCTCGCAAACATCCGCCGCACGGACCTCCCCGGAAAGGGCAGCCACTGCGCCATTCTCCGCGGCGAGCTCGCGGCGCTGCTCTGCGGCGTCGGGCGCAGGGAGGCGGGAACGTTCGTCCGGCGGCTCTGCGCCGAGGCGGAAAGTCTTTGCGGTGCGGCGATGGCCGCCGGCATCGGCGATACGGCCGCTGGCATCCTGTCGGCGCGGCGCAGCTTTCGGGAGGCGCGCGCGGCGGTGCGCGCGGCGTGCGCGTCCGGCGCGGGCGGACGGGTGTGCTTTTACGATCAGGTATCGCTCGAATATCTTGCCGAGAGCATTCCCCGCGCGCTGCTGCGCGATCTGGAAGAGACGACGTTCGCCGAGTGCACGGCGGAGGAGGCGCACGATCTCAAGGCGCTGCTGCGCATCTATTTTGCGCAGGACGGCGATCTGCGCCGCTGCGCCGAAGTGCTGTATCTCCACCGGAACACCGTGCAGTACCGGCTCGACCGCATCCGCGCCAAAACCGGCTACGACTTCCGGAAGCCGCGCGACGCTTTTCTCCTCTATCTCGCCTCGCTCGACGGCGGAAATGAAAGTTGACAAAACCCGCCGCAGGGCATAGAGTGGATTTGAATTTAAAAAGCCGTAAGGAGGACACGCACTTGAAACTCAACGCCAGAAAAGACGTACCGGTCAACGAGACATGGGATCTCTCCCTGATCTTCGCAACGGAAGCCGATTTTGAAGCGGCGGTCGAAAAGGCGAAAAAGCTCGCCGACACGCTGGAGAAAACGTATAAAAACGCGCTCACCACGCCGGAGAGCATCGCCGAATGCCTTGCGCTCTATGAGGAGCTGGAGATCCTGCTCTACCAGACGACGAGCTACACGAGCCTCGCCGTTTCGGTAGACTATACCGATACCGAGGCGCAGAAGAAGGACGCGAAGATGACCGCGCTCGCCGCCGAGATCGGAAGCCGCCTCTCGTTCATCGAGAGCGAGATCGCCGACGCGCCCGAAGAGCTCATCCGCGCCGCCATGGACAAGACCGGGCGCGCAAAGCATTATCTTGCGGAGATCCTCCGCGAGAAGCCGCACCGTCTCAGCGCCGAGACCGAAAAGGTCCTCGCCGCACTCAGTCCGGTATTCAACGCGCCCTACGACATTTACCACATGACGAAGCTCGCCGACATGAAGTTCGGCTCCTTCACCGTGAACGGCAGGGAATACCCGCTCGGCTACTCGCTCTTCGAGGACGAGTATGAGTACGAGGCCGACACGGACGTGCGCCGCGCGGCGTTCCGCGCGTTCTCCGATAAGCTCCGGGAGTACGAGAACACGACCGCCGCCACCTACAACACCTATCTCACGCAGCAGCGCATTATGGCCAAGCAGCGCGGCTTTGCCGACATGTTTGAAGCCGACCTCTTCACCGACCACGTCACGCGCGAGATGTACGACCGGCAGATCGACCTCATCACCGAAAAGCTCGCGCCCGCAATGCGCAAGTACGCCCGCCTCGTCGGGAAGATGAACAAGCTCGACCGCGTGACCTTCGCCGATCTCAAGCTGCCGCTCGACGCGGAGTTTGACCCGCGCGTCACGATCGGGGAATCGCGCGAATACGTCCGCAGCGCGCTTTCCGTTCTCGGGCAGGACTACGCCGACATGGTGGACGAGGCGTACGATAAGCGCTGGATCGACTTTGCCCGCAACGTCGGCAAGGAGACGGGCGGCTTCTGCTCCTCGCCCTACGGCTGCAATTCCTACATTCTGCTCAGCTGGAACAACCGCATGGCGGACGTGTTCACGATCGCGCACGAGCTCGGCCACGCCGGACACTTCCGGCTGTGCAACGGCGCGCAGTCGCTCTTCGATACGAACGTCTCCGGCTATCTCATTGAAGCGCCCTCCACGATGAACGAGCTGCTGCTCGCGCAGGATCTCCTGCGCAAGAACACCGACAAGCGCTTCCGCCGCTGGGTGCTCTCCTCGCTCATCGGGCATACCTACTACCACAACTTCGTCACGCACCTGCGCGAGGCATGGTACCAACGCGAGGCAATGAACATCATCGAGCAGGGCGGCGCGGTGAACGCCGAAACGCTCTCCGGCATTTTCCGGAAAAACCTTGAAACGTTCTGGGGCGATGCCGTGGAGCTGACCGAGGGCTGCGAGCTCACCTGGATGCGCCAGCCGCACTATTACATGGGGCTCTATTCCTACACCTACAGCGCCGGTCTCACGCTCGCAACGCAGGCCGCGCTCAACATCGCCGCCGAGGGCGAGAGCGCCGTGGCGCGCTGGCGCGCGATGCTCGAAGCCGGCAGCACTCGCGATCCGCTCGGTCTCGCCGCCATTGCGGGCATCGACCTCTCCACGCCGGACGCGCTTGAGCACACGATCGCCTACATCTCCGGTATCATCGACGAGATCGCCGCGCTGACGGAGGAGATCGACGGCATCACGCTGGATTGAAAAATTTTTCAAAACGGGTGTTGACTTCATCGCTTTTATGTGCTAAAGTTTAGCCATCAAACCGAAGAGCAAGATAAGCAGCCCGCCAATGAGACGTCTTTCAGAGAGCCGCCGATGGTGTGAATGCGGTAAGAAGTTTCCGCGGGTGAATGGCCTTGCGAGGGCAAGCAGAAAGGGAGCGTATCCCGAGTATGGGCGACGGAGTTGGCTGCCCGTTATCCTAAGGCCGGCGCATGAAGTGTGCGTTTAAGTGGGCGCGAATGCGTCAAGCCGGGTGGTACCGCAGGAGTTTATCCAAGCTCTTGTCCCTGCATTTGCAGAGACAAGAGCTTTTTCTTTTTCCTGTCTCTGCTCCAAAAAGAAAACTGACAGAAAAGGAGCAAAACACCATGGAAAACCGGAACATCCCCTACAAGATCTATCTCGACGAAGCCGATATGTCGCAGGCATGGTACAATCTCCGCACGGACATGAAACATAAGCCCGCGCCGCTGCTCAATCCCGGCACAGGCTACTTCGACATGACCGCCTATCAGGCGTTCAACGACGGCAAGATGACCGACTACATCCCCTCTGACGCCGAGCTTGCGCAGAGCATCGCCACGCTCCCGAAAGTGCCGGGCATGGAATAAAAAAACGATATGACAACAGCAGCCCCGGCTACAAAGCCGGGGCTGCTGTTGCTTTATGGGCTTTTCAGATTGACACAGCCGTTTTTGCACCGGAAGCCGCTTCGGGATCGCTCAGCGTCATAGCGTTTTGGAATAGCCGGATCTCGTCAAGGTATGTCTAAGGGCTTTGGATCATCCCAGTTTCCTGCCTTTTATTTCTAAAAGGCGATGCTTGTTGGTATAGGTCATCCTTGATTTTCTAAGCGCAATAATGGGTTATAAATACTAGTGATAGTAGCATATCCGACAATACGGGCACCTTCTTGTATGCTAATCTTTTTTCCAATCCATAAACAATGCGGATACGATTCGGGAGACAAAAATGTGATTGTACCCTTTGCTGTTCCATTTGGAGGGACGGACTCGACACCATAGTAATGGTGAATACCTGTGGTTAAATAATCATCCATCACTAAGTGCGCTGGTCTGTAGCCATCATTTGCAGGATTCTTTCTCGTGCCATTGAATTCAAATATCACTTCAACATCTGGAGATCTATTCATAACTTTCGCCTCCTTATGACATAAATTTAATCGTTCCGCTAACAGCTTGGTTAAATGCTCCAAGCTGATCCCCATAAACAGTCAAAGTGCCTGCGCGGAATATGCTTGTGTCAACTCCTCCCGTGTACAGTTGATTAAGCATACTGTTAGGAACTTTTGCACTAACAATGGTATTCTGTCCCATCGTATTTCCGAATTGTCTTGTTTCAGAGAGATTAAAACCAAACTGCTTACTTTCCATACCGCCAGGCGCTAAATTAAATTGTCCAGTATTTTTTATATTTTGAGCCTCTGCACTGCTAACAGACCTATATACAGTTGTTGTTGGTGTTCGCGTCGCTACGTATGCCGCTACTCCGTTAAATACTGCACCTCCAGCGGTTGCTGCTACAGTCCCCCAATTGCCTTGAGCATTAAACTCTTCTATCGAATTTGAACTTGATGCAGCTGCTAATACAGCAGTTCCATATACTGTCGCCGAACCAATGAATGCCGCTGCTGCAACAGTTGATGCAGTCGTGGCAGCCACGACACCATTACCAACCATACACACTGCTGTTGCTGCAGCGGCAAAGCCTCCGCACGTAACCACCGTAGCAACTGCACAAGCTGCTACAACAGCCGCGCCAAGTGCCCAATGCCACCAAGCTTCTCCGATAGGGTCAATTCTATTTATGGGATCATTTCCGCAGTAAGCGAAAAGGTTCAATCCCGTCAAATCACTACCTGTTGAAAGCTGATTGTCTGCATTAATCCACCGACCAATCTCAGGATCGTAGTAGCGGCTCTGGAGGTAATAAAGGCCGGTCTCGGCATCGAAATAGTAGCCCCGGTAGCGGATGGGGTTGGCGGCTGCGAGAGAGCCTTCGGCGGTGAGGGTATTGCCCCATGCGTCGTAGGTGTAGGAGGCGAGGACTGTACCGTCGGCGGAGATCACGCGCTCGACGTCGCCCTGCTGGTTCTTTACGAGGATGCATTCCGTTTCGGCGTTGGCGGTTTTGTAGGTGTAGCCTATCAGCTCACCGCCGGAGCTGTAGTGGAAGTAAAATGCATCACTCACACCAACGTCCGCCATGAGCTGGCTGCTGTTCCAGATGTAGCGGCGGGTGCTGCCGTTCACCGTCTTTTCGGTGCGGAGTCCGGCATCGTTGTACGAGAAGGAGAGCGTCGTGCCGTCCTTCTGCATGGACGCCAGCTGCCGCCCGCCCTGCCACGTCATGCCCCAGCCGCGGTAGCTTGTCGGGTTGCCGATTCCGTCGTAGGTTATGGCTTCGCCGTTGTACGCCGTCAGGAGATCGCGCCATACGGCGT
>OGYE01000938.1_pt1 | contig 19190 bp, 20 predicted proteins | sample 1576471 | NCBI WGS metagenome assembly OGYE01 (sample SAMEA3541532, study PRJEB24748) | human gut metagenome | biome: human gut; feature: human-associated habitat; material: faeces | place: China | collected 2012
GGCTCTGCCTTTGGAAACCGCGAGCTTTTTGTAAAAAGCTCGACCAAAAACTTTTATTTTTTCTCTCTTGTTACCTATACTTAACCTACCGACCAGCTCTTTGGGACAAAGAGCTCCTCAAAGCTTCTGACTGCAAACCGGTCACTCATCCCGGAAATGTAGTCGCATACCGCCCGTTCTTTGCCTTCTTCATCGGCAATCATGCGGTATTCCTCCGGCAGGCTGTCGGGATTCTTTTCATAATATCGGTACAACCCCTCCAGAATATACATGACCTTCTGTTCTTCGTCCTTTGCTTTGGAGCGATAGACCGCCGCAAACATAAAATCGCGAAGCTCATTGTACGCCTTGAGCACCGGCTCGGACATGCTGATCTCCGCTTTTTCCTGCGACTGCTCCACCAGATCGGATACCAGCACCGTAAAACGGGAGGAGCTATTCTCTCCCAGAACTTCCCGCACCGAAAGCGGAATGGCCTGCTCATTCGGCAGCAGCCCTGCCCGCATAGCATCCTCGATATCGTGGTTAAGGTACGCAATCTTGTCAGCATACCGAACCACCACACCTTCAAGCGTTTTTGCTTTCAGGTGGCTTCGATGGCACAAAATACCATCACGCACTTCCGCGCACAGATTCAGTCCCTGACCGCCCTTTTCCAGCCGCTCCACCACCCGAAGGCTTTGTTCGTTGTGGTTAAAGCTTCCCATGATATTGCGCAAAGCCGTCTCACCTGCGTGAGCAAACGGCGTATGCCCCAAATCGTGACCCTGCGCAATTGCTTCGGTCAAGTCTTCGTTGAGGCGCAATGCTCTGGCAATGGTGCGGGCAATCTGGCTGACCTCGATGGTGTGGGTGAGTCTTGTGCGGTAATGGTCACCCACCGGATAGAAAAATACCTGCGTCTTGTGCATCAGCCTGCGGTATGATTTGCAGTGCACAATTCGGTCGCGGTCACGCTGAAACGGGGTGCGGATGGGACATTCCTGCTCCGGGCGTGCCCTGCCGGCAGTATCTGCCGAAAGACACGCGAAAGGAGAAAGCATCATCGATTCAAACTTCTGGGTCTGTTCCCGTACATTCATCGCACATCACCCCGTTTTCTGTCAAAAAGGCTAAAAACTCTTTCATATATTATATACTGCAAAAAATCCTTTTTTCCTGCATAAAAACAAAAACTTTTTGTTAAGACGTTTGTAAATATATGAAAAGGGGGTCTTTACTGAGCTGCAAAGTGGTCAAAGCGCTCTTCCAGCACCTGCGGAACCACCAGAGCGGCACTGAGTTCGGTGACTTCCTTGACAAATTTCTCGACCTGATCCTGCTTGAACAGTACCTTCATGGTCACCACCGCGCCAAAATCGGTGTCCTCTACGCGGCAGGTATACTGCGGGAGGATATAGTTGATCTTGCCGTAGAAGGAATAGTCCATCTCTAGGCTAAGCAAGGTGCAGGTAGTCATCAGCTTGCGCTTTGCCGCATCCACTGCGATTTTTGCCCCATGGGAATAAGCGCGGACTAAGCCCCCTGCTCCCAGCAGGATGCCGCCGAAATAGCGGGTCACTACAACAGCGACATCAACCAGTCCCTCTTTTTCGATGCAGTCGAGCATCGGAACACCGGCAGTTCCCTGCGGTTCACCGTCATCGGAGTAGCGTTTGACACCGTTTCGCAGGATATAGGCATGGGTATTGTGGGTGGCGTCGTGATGTTTCTTTTTGATTTCAGCAATAAAAGCGAGGGCCTGTTCTTCGGTCTCCACCGGTGCGATGTGACCGATGAACTCGGACTTGCGCTCGATAAAGCTATCCTCTGCCCTGTCATAGATGGTGGTATATTCCTGCATGATTTTTCTCCTATTGTGGGCTTATACTGCCCACCAGCTTGAATCTGGATACAATTCGCGTTTTGGAATCTTTTTTTCTAGTTTTTGTGCCCGCGGTAGGTAAGACGGATAAGGGGGAGCGTGACCGCTTGCGGTTACTGCGGGGGCAAAGCCCCCCGAGGAGATCTCAAAGAGGACACTTCCTCTTTGATACGCTTTTGGATACTTTTTTCGTAAAAGAAAAGTATCCGCAGGGGTGGGCTGCGTAAGCCCACAAAAACTACTGTGCCCCTTCTGGGACAAAATAGCCAATTCCCAAAAGCAACAATGAGGCTGCAAGACACAAAAACATTTTTGCATAGCAAAAAGGCAATGCACCAGTTTTTCTGCTCTGACGCATTGCCTTTGGTAGTCTGAACCTTATTTGGTAAGACCGAAACGTTTGTTGAAACGATCTACACGACCGCCGGTATCAACCAGTTTCTGTCTGCCTGTGAAGAAAGGATGACACTTTGAACAAATTTCAACGCGCAGATCCTTTTTTGTAGAACGAGTTTCAAATTCTGCACCACATGCACATTTGATAACGGTTGGCTCATACTGTGGATGGATTCCCTGTTTCATCTTAGCTAGTCACCTCTTTCTGAAATTACATAGGATAACAAAATACATAGTACCATAGAAAAATCAATTTTGCAAGCGATTTTTTAAAGGAAATTCGCCCTTTTTTGAAAAAATTTTCCCTGTCTGCGGTATTCCACAGCCATTCAACAGCTTTCCCCTTTTCTTTAAACAAACTTTCTTTTTCCATGACTATTGACAATCATCGGATTTGCTGGTATATTTAAAGTGTACTATTTAGACTAATACACTTAATACACACCAAAAACGGAGGTAATTTTATGATAAAACTTGACCTGCAAAGCAGGATACCTCTTTACGAACAGCTGGAGGAACAGATCATCCGCCTTTCCCTGCTGGGGGTGCTGGATGAGCATGAACAGCTTCCTTCGGTGCGGGCACTGGCGCGGGATGTCGGTGTTAACCCCAACACTGTCGCGAAAGCCTATCAGGAGCTGGAGCGTCAGGGTATCATCTACACCGTTACCGGCAAGGGAAGTTTCGTTTCACCGGATGTGCTGTCTCTCGAACAGCCGCGCAAGGCTGCCCTTGAGGAAGTGTTTGCTGCGGTGGATAAGGCGCTTTCCCGCGGTCTTTCTAAAGAGCAGCTGCTCGATTCCATTCGGGAGCACCTGCAATCGCTGCCGGACAATTCGACAAACAGTCAGGAGGGAAATAAATGATTCAATCCGAAAACTTGACCAAACGATTTAACAATACATTGGCGCTCGATTCTCTCACCACCAGTATCGAGGACGGCAAGATCTATGGACTGGTCGGCTCAAACGGTGCCGGAAAATCCACCTTTCTGCGGCTGCTTGCCGGAGTCTACCGCCCAACCGAAGGCCGCATCATGATTAACGGAGAGGATAATTTTCCCAGCTGTTCTGCCCGGAGAGGATGTGTATGAAAATCCGGCGCTCAAATCCGAACTTTTCTTTATTCCCGACGAGATCTATCAGATGCCGGGGGCTTCGATGGATTCGCTGGCAAAGATCTATTCCTCGATCTATCCAAACTGGTCGGCATCCCGCTACGCTGAGCTGGTAAAACGCTTCCCGATTCCGCCGGAACGCAAACTCTCTGCCTGCTCAAAGGGAATGCGCCGCCAGATTGCAATTATTCTGGGGCTGAGCTGTATGCCAAAATATCTGCTACTAGACGAAGCCTTTGACGGACTGGACCCGGTCATCCGTGTGGCGGTGCGCAAGATTATCGCTGACGATATCCTTGACCGCGGAACCACCGTCCTGATTGCTTCCCATAACCTGCGGGAGCTGGAAGACCTGTGTGACCAAGTGGGGCTGTTACACGGCGGAAAGATTCTGTTCCAGAAGGAGCTTGCAGAACTTCAACAGGATTTTGCAAAGATTCAGTTTGCTGCAAAACCGCTGCCGGACAAAGCTGCCTTTGAACAGTTGGTTAACGTGATCTCCTTCCATGCAAGCGGCAACGTCGCCGAGATTGTAGCACACGGAAATCCGCATGAGGTAGAGCATAAGCTTTCCGCACTCAATCCTCTGCTCTGCGAGAGCGTTCCACTCACCCTCGAAGAAATCTTCATTACAGAAATGGAGGCAGTCGGCTATGACTACAACAACGTTATCTTCTAATAAATCATCCGAAAAACTGTTTGACCGTAAGCTTTTCAGTATGATGGCAGGCTGTCTGCACCAAAACGGCATCCTGATGGCGATGTATACAGTGGGACTGCTGCTTGTTACAGTACTGCCTACCTTTTATAATCTCCGCCAATACACTCCTGTCAACCCGAGTGAATCTCAATTATTTACCGACTCCTTCTTTTACGCAGTAACAGGCATTATCGCTCCGGTACTGCTCGCTGCGATTCTCTTTCACTATCTGCACAACAGGCTGTCGGTCGACTTTTACCACTCGATGCCGGTTTCGCGCAACAAGCTTTTTCTCTCCCGCTACTTTGCCGGTATCGTATTTCTAGTCGTACCAATTACAATCTGCCGCCTGATTTGTATTGTGATGCACTGCTTTGCCTTCCGTGGATTTTTCTCCGTTGGCTGGATCATCAGCCACCTGCTGATGGATCTTCTGAGCTGGATTATCCTGCATCTGACCGTTTTTACCTTTTCCTGCATGATTGCGGTTACCTCCTCCAACGCGGCAGAAAGCATTATCTACTCCATTGCCATCAACGGCTGCCTAACCGGAATTGTGTACATCTTTTTTAGCCTTGCCAACATGCTCTATGGTGTTGAGCTGAATCTGAACTTTTCTTTTCTCTCTCCATATGGCATGATTGCTCTTTACCAGAGCATGTCATATGCCAATCAAATTCCCGAATTTCTATTATATCGTATCAGCATCTGGGCACTGCTTTCTGTTGCAGCGTTGTTTCTTACGCTTCGCCTTTATCATCGTTTTCACAGTGAATGGGCACAGCAGTGGGGCAGACAGAGCGCCTTTTCCCAGCTGATGAAATTGCTGGCTGGCTTCCTCACTTCGTTTATCCTCTTTGTGTCTCTGTTTAACCCTATCTTTGAAGATCAAGTTCAAAGCTGTCTGATTGGCGCACTCGTTGGAGGACCACTGGGATTTTTGCTGGTGGAAGGAATCACTGGAAAAGGTTTTGGCAATCTGGGCAAAAATCTCAAATACATCGCCCTCACCGTTCTGGTCTGCCTGACCTGTCCTGTTTTTCTGTTCTTTAACGGATTCGGCATCGTATCCCGTGTTCCTGATCTTCAGGACATTGAGAAAATCGAACTAACTATCAGAAGCCAGGATGCTACTTATGAGATTCTGGATTGGAATAATCCTGGAACTTCCTCAACACGCAATTATCTGTACATCACCCTCTCCTCAGAACGTTCCAAGGAAATTGTCCGCGAACTTCACCAAAGAGCCATCGAAGAAGGAAAAGATTATTCCGGACTTCGTGGAAACAGCCTGTCTATCTCCTACACACTTCCACACTCCGAGATGAACCGAGGCTATTCCTTCGCTCTTTCCGACCTTCCGCTCATTCAGGAACTGTTCTGCCAGCCGGAATTTGTGGAACAGAGCCAAGCAGCCTTTTCCTACACACCACAAATACTCCAGTCAGTTTCCTGCTACGACAAACTCGGCACTTACTGTGATGAGATCGACGCTGAAAAATATCAGCAGCTGCTGACTGCTGTACAGACCGACCTGTTAAATCTTACTCCGGAGCTTTTAAACGACTATGAAAAAGACCCTGTCGTCGGCTATCTGGAATGGGTGCTCAAACCAACCGTTATCACTCCAGGGGAGGGAAGCTTCATCATAGAAAACGGCGATCAGGTCACATTCGGCAACTCCGCACTGGTGATTCGTTCCTCCTATCAGAACACCCTCAATCTGTTAAAATCATGGGGTATGCAGCCGCAAAACACCTATCTGGACGGCATTCACACTGTCAGCGTGTTCATGCCGGATTCCTATGATATGAACATCAACCTGCGCTCCACCATTGACTACAGATCGTTTGGATTAGGAGAAAAGAACTATCGCGACATCATGCCAAGTGAACACGGAGACACCGTCTTCTGGGATATTACCGATCCTCAGCAAATGGAGGCTCTGGTTGCTGCGTGCACTCCGTTCCCAACTTCTTCTTCCTGCAATCCAATCTATATTCAGAGTGATTCGGAGAAAAACGGAAACTCCTGCCGCAAGATGTATATTGAAAATTCTGTACTGCTCTCGATTATAAAGGACAGTCAGGAAATTTCATATCTGCTCAACGCCGAAGAACTCGATCAATTTTTTAAGATACACCAAAAGAGTGATTCGGAATACTCAACTGGAACCCTCTCTCCAGGCGATTTTGTGGATACCAGCACCTATCTGAGCGTTGCTGAGTTTGCACGTCAGAACAATCTGGACTGGTTCACAGACAAAACACCAGAACAGCTCGATGCTATGGAACGCACTGGCTTTATCTCTCCTGATGGTCAGTACAGCACCTATGACGGAGTTACAAGCTATCACTGGTAAAACTTGATTTCTCCTTTTATAATTCATCCATAAAGAAAGGGCATGACCATTTTGGTCGTGCCCTTTCCCCTTTCTCGAAGAGAAAAATTCTCGGAGAGAAAATTTCTTCGACAGAAAATTTACAAACAAAAATTGAAAACTTTCCGGTGAATTGTTATGATAGAATTGTTTACGGGAATAGTAACAATATCCTTTCATTTATGGAGGTCAAAAAAGAAATGGAAAATAATCCGATTAATATGAAAATTTATTTTGCTTATGGCAGCAACCTGCACTTGGAACAGATGAAACAGCGCTGCCCTACTGCAAAACTTCTGGGAACCGGCAGAATCGAAAACTATACCCTGCTGTTTCGCGGTTCCTGTCAAGAGGATACCTTCCTCACAGTAGAGCCAAAACAGGGAAGCTTTGTTCCGGTTGCTGCTTTCTCGGTCGAACCTTCGGACGTCAAAGCTCTGGACGATTATGAGGATGTCGAAAACAATCTCTACCGCATCGAAGCTGTTTCCACCGAAGTCACCGGTCACGGCATGCTTTCCGGCTTTTGGTATATCATGAATGATGGACAGCCGCGCCTTCCTTCCGACCGCTACTGGAATACCGTTCTGGAAGGCTATCAGGATGTCGGCTTTGACCGCGCCCTGCTGGATGAAGCCCGCCGCGAGTGCCAGCAAAACGACCGCTAGAAATACGACGAAAACTTTTGTACGGGAAAGACTTGACCTTTCCGCTTTTCTGCTGATATAATAGATAGCGCAGTAAAGCTGCACATGATACGGATTCAGCGTATCCCGGGAACCCTCCCCACATCAAACAGAGGGCATGAAATGTGCGGATATGGCGGAATTGGCAGACGCGCTAGATTTAGGCTCTAGTGGGTACCCCCGTGCAGGTTCAAGTCCTGTTATCCGCACCAAAATAGATTCTCTCCTTTTTGGAGAGAATCTATTTTTATATGAAATACCATCGGCAGAAGTTTTATGGTTTTGCGAAAGCAAAATTGTGCCAATACCAATCGGCACAAAATAAAACTTCAAGAACGAAAACTTGTTTTCGTTTGGTTATCACGCATCATAAAAGGCAGTACCTCTTTCTAGGACAGGGGTGCTTTTCTTTTATCCTCAAGCGCCTGAAGGTCAGCTTTCCCGTGCTGTTCATATCCATATCATCCAATCCCAGTTAAAAGACAAGAAGGTATTATCATCATGTCGCAAACAAAACATTCTGTCAACCACCCTTTCAAACGCTTTCTCTTTCTCTGCCTTGGTCTGATTATCATGGCATTTGGCGTAGCGTTCTCCATCCAGGCTGCTCTTGGAACATCCCCTATCTCCAGCGTTCCTTATGTAACTTCCGCTATTTCCGGGCTGTCTGTGGGCACCACCACGATCATAATGAATTTCATCTTCATTCTGATCCAGATTGCTATTCTGCGCAGAGAATATGATTGGTTTCAGCTTTTGCAGCTTCCCGCAGCAATCCTGTTTGGTGTTATGATTGACGTGGCAAAAATCTGTATTCAGGGCATCACCGCATCCAACTATTTTGAGCAATGGATTCTTTGCGCTGTCGGCATCTTTCTGATTGCCTTTGGTGTCAGCGTTGAGGTAATGGCACATCTGGTTACCACCGCGGGAGAGGGAATCGTCCTTGCAATCTGTCAAAAGCTCCCCATCCGCTTTGGCAATATGAAGGTTATCTTCGATGCGACTCTGGTATGTATCGCTGTCATCTTGTCCGTTCTCTTCCTTGGACACCTCGACGGTGTACGGGAAGGTACCATCGCTGCTGCCCTGTTTGTCGGTCTGATTACCAAACAGACCAACAAACTGACAAATCTTATCGAACGCACCTGCTTACAATAAATTTTCTTTTTTCTTTGCCACCTGCTCATACCGGAATAAAATAAATTTATTCCGGTATTTTTTTCATTTCTTCACTTGACTTTATCAAGTAAACCATTTATACTTGACCTAGTCAAGAATAGGAGTTGAATGATCATGTTTCAGACCCTGGCATATTATGCCACCGCATTTCATCGCAGCTTTGTAAACTACACCACCGCCAAACTGCAGACACTGGGGCTTAACTTTGGCTCCCTGTTTCTGGTCATCTATGTGGGAAAACATCCCGGCTGCACCCAGACACAACTGACCTCCGACCTGAATCTCGACTGGGGATATTCCCAGCGCAGCGTCACCAAACTGGTGGAGGAAGGATTTTTAACAAGAGAAAAATCCGGACGCTGCTATCACCTGAATCTAAGTGATAAAGGTCAGCAGGCGTTTGAGGTCAGCCATCAGGTCTTTTTTGACTGGGATGAACAGGTTTTATCGGCACTCAGTTTACAGGAGCGGGAACAGTTATTCACTCTCTTAGCAAAAGCAGCCCAGAAAGAAGTGGATTCTATATGTACGAAATCATCAACAGCCCAATAAACTACGGTGGGCTTCCCTTAAAAAACCGCATCATCTTTGCTCCTACCTCGCTGGGACTTCCCCAGACAGAACAGCTGGAGCTTCTCAAAAAGATCGCCTGTGGAGGATGTGCCATGATTATCATCGGGGATGTTCCGGTGCTTCCTTCCCGCTTCGGCCCTTCCCTCTACACCAAAAAGGGATTTGATTATTACCGGACCCTGACCGATATGCTTCATGCGCAGGGATGTAAAGTTTGTGCCCAGCTGCATCAGTCCGATTCCAACCTTAAGGGAATGATCCGATATATCCCCGGTGTGCTCACCAAACGAATTTCCATGGAAGAACTGCGTCCCCTGCTCAATCAGCAGGTAGGCCCCTATATCACCAACCTGCCCATCAAAAAGGTTCAAAGCATCACCTCCGCTTTTGGCACCGCTGCAAAACTTGCAGTACAGGCTGGTTTTGATATGGTTCAGGTTCATGGGGACCGGATGTGCGGAAGTTTTGCTTCCTCCCTGTTCAACCAACGCACCGACTGCTATGGCGGAAGTCCCGAAAATCGTGCGCGGTTTGCTGTGGAAGCTGTCACTGCCATCCGCCGCGCTCTGCCAGATCTGCCCATTGATTTTAAGCTTGCAGTCCGTCAGGAAAACCCGCACTACGGAAACGCCGGCGTTCTGGAATCTGAACTTCCTGTCTTTGTTCCGCTGCTAGAACAGGCAGGTGTCACCAGCTTCCATGTAACTTTAGCAAACCACGGGGAACTTTCCGACACCATCCCGCCCGCAAAACATCCGGTATTTTCTTCTGAGGGATGTTTCTTAAAGTTCTGCGATCAGGTCAAGGCGCTGACTAACCTCCCTGTCTGTGGAGTAGGTGGACTGACTGACCCTGATTTTGTGGAAGAACAGCTTAAGAGCGGACGAATCGACTGCGCCGCAATGAGTCGCCAGCTGATTGCAGATTCCGAGTGGCCCAACAAGGTTCAAAACGGTGATGCAAAATCGATTCACCACTGTATCCGATGCAACAAAGAGTGCCTGGGTGGCATGATGGCTCACCGAGGCGTTCACTGTATCTATGAAAGGAAGAAATGATTATGAGTTACGCTATTGTTTTCAGCAGCCGCACAGGCAACACCGCTCTTCTGGCTCAGACCATCCGGGACACCCTGCCGGGTGACTGCCTCTATTTTGGCACCCCAGACCCCAAAGCACTCGAAGCTGAAACTGTCTACGTCGGTTTCTGGACCGATAAAGGAAGCTGCGATGAAAGCATCGCCCAGTTCTTAAAAACTCTCACCAATCAGAAGGTATTTTTGTTTGGTACCGCTGGATTTGGTGGCTCTCCAGAATACTTTGAACAGATTCTCAAGCGTGTTTCAGAAAATCTGGGAGAAAACACCCAGCTTGTTGGCAGCTATATGTGTCAGGGCAAGATGCCGCAGGCAGTCCGCGATCGCTATGAAGCAATGGAAGAAAGCCCTCGCCGCACTGCCATGCTGCAAAACTTCGATCAGGCAGTTTCGCATCCTGACCAACAGGATCTGGAAAACCTCAAAACTGCTCTTACAAAATAATCGTTTTCATTGCACAAAAACCATCCCCGTTTTATGGGGATGGTTTTTTATGTATCAATGATGATTTTCCTTTGTAACAATGCTTTGATAGAACTTTAGATACTGCTCATAAACAAAGTCGATATCAAACCCGATTAACGCATCAAAGGAAACACTATCCAGCAGCGTGCGGACAAATCTTGTTCCCAGATAATACCCGACATCTCCGTGTCCATGATAGTCGCACCAGTCACCAAAGTAACGTTGATTATATCGGCTCATGGTCGGGAGATCATGGTGAAAATCGTCCAAAATCTGCACAAAATTGCGGTCGCACCAGCTTTTCCAGCCATTTTCGTCCTGATGATAGTAGCTGTCATCCCCCACTAGAACCTGTTCAAAATACATGGCAATTCCTTCTGTAAAAAGCTGCCAGACAAAATTTTTCTCGCTTTGCTCCGACTCCTGTTCCAGCTTGCCGTACTGCTTATGATAAAGGTGTCCCAACTCGTGGTAGATCAACCCGTACATTGCCTGACGGGAATAGCACCCAAGTTCCAGAATCTTTTCGATTCCGAGCAGAATCACATCTCTTCCATGGATGCTGGTCACCCATCCGGCAGCGTTGCACAGCCCCAGATACAAAACAAGATCAGCGTCTATCCCCCTGTGGAAGGTTTGGATGATGCGCTCATTGATATGGTCAGTCACTGCCAGAAAGGACTTCTGCAAGATATCCCGCTTCGGGTTTTGAAGAACTGCCTGAATAACCGGCAAAAAGTCCTTCTCAAAGGTGTGCTCTCCGCTTGCAATATATTCTTCTACCTCATCCTCAAACAGATGAGACGAATCTTCATAGATTAAATTGATATACTCTCTCCATTTGTCGCGGGAAAAAGCTCCCTTATCAAACAGGGCGTCGATCTGTCCGGATGTGTTGATGATTTTAAGCATGACAAATCCGCCTTTCCTCTTTTTAATATCTTTATTCTATCAAAAATCAGAACCGATTCCAACACACAAAATTTTCTCTTAAAATTTCTTTTCCCCTCTTGACTCTCAACCAAACTTCAGGTTTATACTGACGTTGCAAGGTACCAAAGCAATATGATATCGGAGGTTTTTTATGAAAATCGGTGAATTCGCCCAGTTGTGTCACACCAATATTTCGCTGCTGCACTATTACCAGAAAACCGGTCTGCTGCTTCCCGATTATGTTGACCCGTTTACCGGTTACCGCTACTATACCAGCGAACAGATTCCTGTCTTTTTCCGAATCCGCAGCCTCAAGCAGGCAGGATTTGAACTAAATGAAATCAGAAAAATGATTGCTGCGCAAAAAAGTGATGCCGAGATCCTGCAGCTGTTTGCGCAAAAAAGAGAAGCCCTTCTTCGCTCTCTGCACGATCTTGAGCTGGCGCAGCAAATGATGTCAGGAGGTAATTTCATGCCAACCATTCAATTTGTCAGCAAAAACGGCAAGGATACCGCATTCCTGCCAAGACAGCATACAGACGACCTTTCCCTGCTGTATCGAACCCTCGATCAGGAGCTTTCCGCACAAAACTATCAGCGCATCTCCCTCTTTGAAATAACGGACAACATGGTTTCCTGTGAGGTATTAAAGAAAACCACTTCTTCTTTTACTCCACACGAAACAATCGACCTTCCTTTTGAGAATGACCCGTCCGTCATCGGAAGATGGGAAGCAGTCGGAGAATTTGCGACCAAAGAAGATTTTCTGCAAAATATCCTTCCCCTGCAAAACGATGACACTCTTGCCCGGGAAATCTACTTCCTTCCAAATGGTGAGCGTTACTGGTGCTACGGCTGGACCAAGGGAATGTTGCTGATTGACGACGGTGTTTCTACCACTCAAAACCCTTACGTTTTGGAACAGTATGACGGGGAAGAGTACCTGTTTGTCACCTTCAAGTCCTATGACTACTGCCACGGCGGCAAACCAACCGTTCTGGTGCTCAAAAATGTCGACCACAACCGCTACTCTGCCGAGGAACTTTCGCGAAAGGACGACCTCAATCTTCCATTTGTGCCGGACGAACGGTTAGTCGGCAGCTGGAAAGCGCACAGTTTCTGCAAAACCAAAGAAGCGTTTGACCCAGAGCACCGCACCTGCAACCCATACTGGTCTGAAGTGACCTTCTTCCCAAATGGAAGCTGCACCAGCATCTATCGGGAAGGTGAAATTTCCGGCGACGACAAACAGACCTGGACCAAAGGCTATCTGCTGCGCAAATTTAACCACTGTGCCTGCGCTTATGAAATCCAAACCATCGACGGCATCGACTATCTCACCATCGAGTGGAAGAGCGGCGACTACCGCTGGGGCGGCTTTGACACCGACTACTATGTTTTTACCCGAAGTGAAAATTGCAACTAACTTTTTCTTCCTTCTTTTCTGCAAAAAAACTGTATCTTCTGCACCGGGGATAGAATCGGCACCAAAAGTATGTTATGGTAGTCAAGGCAAGGGATTCATCCGCACAATTACCCCTTCCGTTTGTTTTAAAAAAGGTTAGTCCATTTTTTGGACTGACCTTTTTCTCTTTCTCACATTTTTCCCTTTTTCAGAATAGAATGACACAGTCTATTCTGAGGAGTGGTCTCATGGCACCAAAACGAAAACCTTTCATCAATCCGGTCGATGGCTTTTTGATTCTTTTTCTGCTTTTGCTCCTGATTCAGTCCGCCTTCAATCTGCTGTTTGACCAAACCTTTACTGCGGACACAAACGCCATCGATGTGGTGGTTCGCACTTCCGCTGCTTTGATTTTCGGCAGCTTTTTAAGCGGTCAGGACAAGGTCGAAACACCCTCTATCCAAACAAAAAGCACTCCTGCTCCAATGACACTTCCTTCCGTTTTGCCATCGGAGAACATCCCTTCCAGTCAGATCGGTTTTTCTGCTCCGATACCTTCCTCCTCTTTGGATGAGGTTTCCTCTCCTCCAACCTTTTCGGAAAAGCCTGCTGTGGATACCCGTACCAGGCTAAATCTTTCGGTGATCGTTGTCGCACTGGTCGGACTTTTTTCGCTGATTTTACTGCTGTTTGTCCGCAATTTTACCACCGTTACGCCCGGCATGGCCGCTACCCTTTCCCAACTACGGGACTTTGTGTGTGGCTGTATTGGCTTTCTGGTTCGCCGTGCAAGAGAAAACTAAACTTCTTATAAGCTCAAATCCTTCTTGCTGAAAATTGTAATTCCCAATCCATACAGCAAAGCGCCGCCCAGGTAGAGCACTGCTGTCATCCATAATTCCCCATTTCCCGCCGCAATCGCTTTGGGGTCAAACAAGGTCATGGGTGTCAGATATTTTAAGAACTCCATGTCCTCCCCTACCTGCGAAAGCATCTGGATCAGAATAAACAGGATGCTCAATCCGCCTCCAAATCCCAGCGCGTATCTTGCTTCGCTAAACAAACAGCTTCCCAAGAAACAAAGTCCGGACAAAAACAGATGCAGTCCCAAAAGTCCCAGATTCAAGATCAAAAACCTTCCGCCATCCAACTCATCAGGGAACTGAATCTGTGCATAAAGCATCGAGATTGCCACCACATAACCCATCTGCAGCACGACCGATACCACCAGTGTGAGCGCCTGGGTCAGGCAAATTTTGGTCCTGCTGTTTGGGCTGGACAGCAGCCATGCCATCGAGCCGCGGTCGACGTATCGAACCATCAGGATGTTGACCGCAATCAGTTCCAGAATCAGCGGCAGACAAATAAGCAAAAATCCATACAGATAGTTTGCCATAAAGTCAAGCAAGGTGCTGCCCGGCGCATTCATTCCAAATGCGGAAAAGAGCTGCGGCATCGATTCCATCATCTGATTTAAACTTTCCCCCAGCGCAGGGTCAAACATTCCAATGATGACCGTAATGTACATGGTCAAAATGGCGCTGAAAATAATCCACGGTTTATAGATCGTCTTGAGATTGCGAACAAACAAGGTCTTAACCATTTTTCTGCTCCTCCCCATAAAAATGCAGGAACATTTCTTCCAGTGTTTCCTGCTTTTCTCTCAGGTCGCACACCCCGTATGCAAGCGCTGTTTGCAGCAGCTTTTGCAGACTCTGCTCCTTTTTAAGGCTCACCGTCCACACATTATGGCTAACCTCTCCATCCTGCCAGCACTCCCTTGCCAAAACAGCCTGCTGCTCACTGGAAAAGGTCAGCTGATATACCCTCCGGTGCAGCTTCTGCATCGGTTCGGTCGCAACCAGTCTTCCCGCTCTCAATATTGCCACCCGGTCACAGACACGTTCTGTCTCCTCAAACAGGTGGCTGGAAAGCAGCACCGTTGTTCCTTTTTCCTTCTCCTTCAAGATTACCTGTGCAAAGCGGTTCTGCATCAATGGGTCCAAGCCGCTGGTTGGTTCATCCAGAAGCAGAATCTTCGGGCTATGCATCAAAGCACAGACAAGCCCCACCTTCTGTTTGGTTCCCTTGCTCATACGGCGGATCTTCTGACCTGCATCCAGCGAAAACAGCTGGATCAATTCTTCCATTCTGCTAGTATCCTTCATATTGCGGATTCCTGCCATCATCCTTAAAAATCCAATCCCTCTCATGTCTTCCATCAGTGCAAGCTCTCCTGGCAGGTAGCCCACTTCCTTCTGGATTTTACTGGCATCTGCAAAACAGTCCATTCCCAGAATCCGGACTGTTCCGCTGTCCGGACGGACAAAGCCCATCAGCTGACGGATGGTTGTTGTCTTGCCCGCTCCGTTGGGACCAAGGAACCCAAAGACTTCTCCCTGTTCGATTGCAAAGCTCAAATGAAAAACGCCCCGCCCGTGCCCATAGTCACAGGTCAGATCCTTTACCTCAATCATTGTCTTGCTCATCTTTGATATTCCTCCTTATAAGCATAACCTATCATCATCTGTTTCCAGCGCGCATACTCCTGCATCAGGGGTTTTAATTCTATCTTCCCGCTGCTCATCAGCTGCCAGTGCAGGTAGCCGTCGGTAAGAAAGATCAGCGTCTGCAAAACCTCTCTGGGGCTTACCCCCTCCCGAAACCGGCTGGTGTCAATGTGGGAAAAGTAAAGGTCGTACATCTGATTTGTCATACTGACAATGTATTTTTTTGTCACCGGGCTGATGTCCTTCTCGGTGTTATAGTACATCCGAACCGAAAATTCCAGCACCCACGGCATCTTTTCAAACAGCTTTAGCTTCCCTTCAATTCCATAATCGAGAAGGTCAAAGAAGTCATCAATCCCCATCAGCACCTCTTTTTTGAGGTGATTTTCGATCATCCTTTTCAGATATTCGCCCAGATAGAAATAAAGTGTTTTTTTGTCATGAAAATAATAGAACAACAGTCCCTTGGAAATCCCTGCTCTGGACGCAATCTCATCGGTGGAAGCGTGCTTGTAGTCGTTTTGGGCAAACATTTCGATCGCTGCCTGCAAAATCCTCTTTTTCTTCTCCTTTGGCAGCTGGGAAAAAGGACTGCCCTTTTGCTTTGTCTCCATCCTTTTCCTCCTTTGTTTTGACTGTCCGGTCAATTTTCTTTACGCTCATTTTACCAGATTGACTCAGATTTACAAGGCTCAGCGACACAAAAAAAGCACCCCTTTACAAGGGTGCTTTTTTCCGGATTCTTATTTATTCATAGGCACAGAAGGTATATCCCTGCGCGCGCAGATCATCGATAACCTGACCGAGAATCTCCGTATTTGTCTTGGACACTGCGTGCAGCAGATAGATTGCGCCCGGATGACACTTGGACTCGATGGTCTGGATCGCTTCCTGCGGGTCAGGCTGATCGTCCACCAACCAGTCACGGTATGCAAAGCTCCAGAACACACTCTTATAGCCCAGCTGCTGCAGGACACTTAAATCCGCTTCGGAAAACTCGCCCATCGGGAACCGGAACAGGCTCATCTCATAGCCGTAATTTTCTTTCATATAGTCATGCAGCTCCATGACCTCTGACTTACATTCCTCGGTAGAGATTTCCGGGAAGGATGGATGGTTGACACTGTGATTGCCGACGATGTGGCCCTCGTCAATCATCCTTTGAATCAACTCAGGCTCGGACTTAACATAAGGCATGGTGACAAAAAAGACTGCCGGCACCTGTTTTTCCAACAGCACATCCAGAATTGCGCCGGTATAGCCGTTCTCGTACCCTTCGTCAAAGGTAAGATAGATCTTTTTCTCATTTTCCCGGATAAAATCCGCACCATACTGACCATATTTTTCCTGATAGGAGGTCGCTCCGCTGGGGCGGTTGTCCTCATCGACCGGTCCGCCCGGACCCCATCCAAGTTTTGTGGTGTCCAATCCCTGTACCGAGGTCTGCTCGGTCACAACCTCACTTTGGGGCTGGGCAGACTGTTCTGTCGATTCCTCTTTCTGCTGTTCTTCCGACTGATTTGTTTCTTCTGCTTCTTCCTGCTCGGAAGGTTTTTCCATGCTCAGCTCATCCCCAGCTTCGTCTTCTTTTTCACCGGATAGGCTGTCGTTTCGCTCCTGAGATTCGCCTTGCTCATCAGGCTGCACCTCGGGCTGTTCTTCTTCCGATACTTCCGGCACCGACTGTTCAACCGGTGGCTCAGGCTGTGTATTCTGTGGTTCTGCCTCCCTGCTGCAGCCGGTAAAGGCGGTCAGCAGCAAAGCAGCTGTCAATATCATCGAAATCATTTTTTTCATCTGATTACCACACCTTTCTTTTCTATCTGACATCTCCCTTATTTTGTGCTAAAGTCCGGTCAATCATTCGCTCTTCTTATATCCTCATTATAAAAGACTGTTGTCATAAAAAGCAATCCTTTGGGCAGACTATTTTTGATAAAAAATTCAGATTTTTCCGAAAGGATGAGACCCATTATGAACAAACGACAGATTGAATCGATAAAAGCCCGACAGATTCTGGACTCCCGCGGCAATCCGACACTGGAAGCGGTAGTTGTATTAAACGATGGCAGCATTGGAAGAGCAGCTGTCCCATCCGGTGCTTCCACCGGGGAACATGAACTTGCCGAACTGCGTGACAACGACCCTTCACTCTATCTTGGAAAAGGTGTGACTCAGGCTGTGGGACAGGTAACACAAACCATTTTACCTGCGCTCAAGGGAAAAAACATTTCTGCCCAGCAGGAAATTGACCAGATTTTGACAGCACTTGCTGACGATCAGGGAAGAAAACTCGGCTCAAATGCGATGCTGGGTGTATCGCTTGCCTGTGCAAAAGCTGCCGCCATTTCCTATCGTCTCCCGCTCTATCGCTATCTTGGAGGAAGCAATGCCAATATTCTTCCCGTTCCGATGATGAATATCCTCAACGGCGGAGCGCATGCTTCCAACAATCTGGACATTCAGGAGCTGATGATCATTCCCCACAAGGCAGAAAGTTTTTCCCAGGCACTGGAACAGTGCTGCCGTGTCTACCATCGTTTAAAGGAGATTCTCAAAGAAAAGGGTCTTTGCACCGCGGTGGGCGATGAAGGTGGATTTGCTCCAAACCTCGGTTCGGAAGATGAGGCATTTGGACTGCTGATGCAGGCAATCGACCGCGCAGGATTTATGCCGGAGGAAGATTTTGTGTTGGGAATCGACGCCGCCGCTTCCGAGTGGGCAAATCCGTTCCCCCAGTCCCCCGACGAACCCATGCCGGACAAACCCTATACCTTGCCAAAATCCAACCTTTCCTACACCGCCGAGGAACTGATTGCCCATTGGGAAGGTCTGTGCGCCAAGTACCCCATCCGCTCCATCGAGGACCCGCTGGGAGAAAACGACTGGCAGTCCTTTGTCCAGATCACCCATCGACTGGGAAGCCGCATCCAGATTGTAGGGGATGACCTGTTTGTCACCAACCCAGAGCGGATTCGCGAGGGAATCGGCATGAAGGCAGCAAACGCTGTTTTGATTAAACCAAACCAGATCGGAACACTCAGCCAGACACTGGAAGCGGTACAGATCGCCCAGAGGGCAGGCTGGAAAACCATCCTCTCCCACCGTTCTGGTGAGACCGAGGACTGTTGTATTGCAGACATTGCAGTTGCCTGCGGTGCCGGACAGATTAAAACCGGTGCTCCCTGCCGCGGCGAGCGCACCGCAAAATACAATCAGCTCCTGCGCATCGAGGAATCTCTGAACAGCTCAAATTCGCTGCATATTGCTCGCTTTGGGTTAGTTTAATCTGTATCTGATTTTTCCATTTTGTCCTGCGATAGAGTTAAAGATAATTTTTCCCTTTAATGAAGAAAAAAGATGCTGCCATAATGGCAGCATCTTTTTATCATTTTAATTGTTCCATATTTCCGGACTGAATTGCCGTTATGTTCTCAGCAATTTTTTCCTTCGGCCAATCCCACCAACGAATAGACTGAAGTTTCTTGATGCTCTCCTCAGAAAAACGCTTTTTGATTGGTTTTGCAGGAACTCCACCCACAATGGTATAAGGAGGAACATCCTTTGTTACAACGGCGCGGGCTCCAATCACTGCACCATCTCCAATTGTAACGCCGGAAAGGATAACCGCTTCATACCCAATCCACACGTCATTGCCAACAACAATATCTCCCTTGTTGTCCCAACTGTCTGCGACATTCTTTTTTTCCAACCCCCATTCCTCAAAAAACAGAGGAAACGGGTAGGTCGATAGCGAAGAAAGTGTATGATTTGCACTGTTAAAAAGAAATTTTACTCCGCAGGCAATCGAACAGAACTTGCCAATTACGCCGCATATCGGTCTCAATGTAAACGCCCATGATGTGGCCGGTGCCGGACATAA
>OGYE01000939.1_pt1 | contig 19178 bp, 36 predicted proteins | sample 1576471 | NCBI WGS metagenome assembly OGYE01 (sample SAMEA3541532, study PRJEB24748) | human gut metagenome | biome: human gut; feature: human-associated habitat; material: faeces | place: China | collected 2012
CTGAATGTCCGCGTCGAAGTTGCCCTTGGCAAACATCAGCGGCGGGAAGATCATGTACTTGTCGCCCTCGCAGATGGTGCCGCCGCTCGCGGTCGTGAGCGTCTTGCTCGTCGCCGTAAAGTCGGTGATGCGGCGCACACTGCCAAGCTCGTCGGTGTTGGTGCTGCTCGCGCCTTTTTCGACCAGCACGATGTAGCCGCCGTTCAGGTCGTCGTCCGCCAGCGTCGCAAGGTCAGTGCTGACAAAGGTCGTCGCGCTGCCGCTGGTCGCGGCCATCACCGGTGCCTTGCAGCGCATGATCATGCCCGGGTCGTCGTACACGAGGATCTTCGTGCCGTTGCTGCGCGGGTTGATCGCATCCTCGGCGCCGCTGTGGTTTTCCTTCGCCACGCCAAGGATCGCGCCGGTCTCGGCAGCCGTCGCCGCCACGACGAGGCCCTCGCTCAGCTTCACGACCTGCCCGGCCTTGATCGCGGTCGTCTTTGCAATGTCGTACTCGTGGACGCCGAAGGTAAAGCCGCCGTCCACGTTCTGGTATGCTCTCATGTGTTTTTCTCCTTTCAGCGTTCCAGGAACTCTTTTTCCGTCATTTTCAGCTCCGGATTGTTGCGGTTCCACGCCTCGAGCGTCTCGCGCTGCTCCGCGGTCAGGCCGCCCCCGGTCGAGCCCGTGCCGTTGCCGGCGCCGCGCGCATTGCGGCTGCTCGCTTTCGCGGCCGTTTCCTCCGCCACCGAGCCGACGAGGTCCAGATAGTCCTGATACAGGTCGGCCAGCGGCTCCACGCCGTAGCGTTTCCCGCAAAACCGGCGGAACTTTTTGTTCTCGTCCAGTTTCTGCAGGTCGACCTTCGGGAATTTCTCCATGAACGCCTTCGCGTCCGCCATGATGAACGCGCGCCGTTCGTCCTCCCGCTTCTTCGCGTCGGCCTGCTCCTGCAGCTCCGCTCGCTTCTGCGCGGCGAGGCGTTTGTCCTCATCCTCCCGCCGGATATCCTCTTCGGTGCGCTGCTCGTCCTGTGCCCGCTGCCGGATCTGCTCGTCGTGAAAACGCTTGGAATAGTCCTGGAATTCCTTCCAACTGCCAAACGGCTTCCCGGTATACGGGTTCGGGATGCCCGTCGCCGCGATTTCCTCGTCGAACTTCCTGCGCATCCGTTCCTCGGTTTCCCGTTCCGCCTGCTTGCGTGCGGCCTTCGCCGCCGCGTTGAGCTCGTGCGTCTGCTTCCGGCCCCGGTCGCCGTCGCCGGGTTCTTCCGCGCTTTCGGCCGCGCCGCCTTCCGTCTCCGCCTGCTCCTGCCGGTCTTCGTTCCCGGCTTCCCCGCCGTCCTGCACTTCGGTCTCGTCGATTGCGTCAGTGATCGGGTTTTCGTTGTCCATGGTGATCCTTTCGTTCGCCGGTGTCCGCCGCGGCCGCGAATTTGGCATAGGTCTCCCCCAGCCTGTCCCCATCGTACATCGCGCACCCCCTCGGGATTTCGTCAGCTTTTTGCACACGCATAAAAACAGCGGCTCGCATTTTCTGCAAGCCGCTCGCGGTTGTTTTCGCTATCATAGCATCTTCCGCCGTTTTCTGTGTTCCAGCTGCACGATCAGCTTCTCGCGCTTTTCCTCCGGCCGCTCGTCCACCGTCTGGCGCCCCTGCTCCCGCGCCATGTGGCAGATCGCTGCCGCCATCACCAGGTCGTCGTGCTCTCCGGCCATCGCCTCCGGCCGGTCGTGTTCGTTGCGGGCGAATACCATCATCTCGCCAAGCGTCCACTTGCTTCGCACCAGCTCCGGCACCTCGTCCATCACGCTCCACAGGTTGGCCAGCGCCACCGGCCGCGTGCTTTTGTCCGTCCGCCATCCGTTTGCGTCCATCAGCTTGGCCGCCTTTTTATCGAATCGTTTCCTGCGGTACAGGTTGGGATATGCCCACTCTTCCAGCTTCAATTCGACGTATGTCGAAAAGTTGATTTCCACCGCCAGCAGCGCGCCGTTGTAGTACCGCCCCAGGCAGTATAGCTGCCGCGCGTATGCCGGCTCGCTCAGATCCTTTTGCAGCTCTGCACATTGCCATCCGCCCGCGTTGTCGATCAGGAACGCCGTGAACCGGTCGCTGCCGTCCCCCGCCGTGTCGCATCCGGCCACATACGGGTGGCCGTCCTCCGGCTCCTGCCATATGCGCACATACCCGTTCTTGTCCTCGCGCCACGCCACGTTCTCCGGTTTCCCGTCGGCCGCTTCGGTGTATGTAAAATAGCCGATGTGCTTCGGCTCCGGCGCCCGCTCCCGCAGCCGCTCCAGGCTTTCGTTGTCGAAAAACGGCCGGCCCGTGAACAAAAACGCCTCCTGCGGATTACTCGGGTACTCCTGCCGGAATTTCTGCACGTCGCCTCCGCAGTTTGCCTTGATGCACCAGCGCCGCCATTGCAGCTGCTCGTCGTCCAGCCCATAGTCTGCGCGCATCTGCTTCTCATCCTCTGCCCATTCCGTTCCCGGCGGCACCGGCCGCCGATAGTCCGGGTCGAGATACCACGCCAAAAACACCGGCCGGAATGCGTTTTCGCCCGACACCGCGCCGTCCCAAAACGTCTTGAACTCGTTGTATCCGTTCGCCGTGCTCTCCATCACCACGCACGTGTCCTTGTCGTCCGGCACGGCCTGCAGGATGCCCAGCATGTTTTCCGTCATATTCGGCCAGAATGCACTTTCCGAGCAGTGCACGTTCCGCAGCGTGAACGATCGGCCCACGCCGCGGCTCCCCGCCGTCACGCATCGGATGCGGCTGCGCAGCCCCGGATTGCGTTTTTTCTCCACGGGATCCTTCGTCGGATTTTCAAACACCAGCTCCTGCGCGTTGCTGGCCTTCAGCATCGGTTTGATCTCCGGCGGCAGATTGTCGTAGAAGAGTTTGTTCATGTTGAACAGGTTCGTCGTCGCGTCCTCCACGTGCGCCACGATCAGCGTAAAGACGTTTGCGCGCGTCGCAGCGTCCGCGAAAAACAGTCCCTCCACCTCCGTGCTGGTGCCCAGCTGCCGCCCCTTCAGGATGATGAGACGCACGGGCCTCCCGGCATCGTGCTCTTCTTTGATGATCCGGTACAGCATCTCCTGTGCCGGCTTCAGCCGCAGCGGGATAATGTTCCCCTTCTTGTCGCGGATCTTCAAAAAATGCTCGCAGTATTGCTTTGGATTCCGGATATCGATCACTCAAAACTCCCTCCCGTCATCCGGAAGGCTCTGCAGGAATTCTTCCACGCTCTTTCTCGTCTCGCCTTCCTGCTTCTGCGCCTGCCGGAACATGCCCATGCTCTCGCCGATCTTGCCCAGCGCATTCAGTGCGCCCTTCGCGTCAAAATTCCACGTCCCGTCCGGCACCCATGCTTTCTCGTCGCGGTCCCACTCCAGGTGCGGCACCGCCTCCATGCACCGGTTGTACACCTCCAGCAGCTGGTTGCCCACCCACTCCGGCGTGATCCCCTGCCGCTTGTACAGGTCGATGGCCCGCGCCCGGCGGTATGCAGCGATCTTCGGCAGCTTGAGCATCCGGCTCGCCTGGCTCTCTGCTGTCTTGGCCGAGTACCCGGCGCGAATCGCCGCCTCCTTCGGCCGCCCGTCCCGCTCCAGCTCCGCCACAAAGCGTTTTTGCTGCTCGGTCAGCATCCGCTCCAGCTCCGCCAGCGGCAGGTCATAGACGTCCCGCTCGTCACCACGCATCGTAAAATCGCCTCCTCAGTCTCGTCAATGTCTCCTGGCTCAGGCCGTAATCCATGCATGTCCGCTCCCACGAGATGTCCGTCGTCAGGTACGCCAACAGCGCCTGTGCGTATTCCGGCCCCGCGGCCGCGCACAAGCGTCGTATCTTGTCCTGTGTCTTTTTCGGCTGGCGCGCGAAATTTCGGCACGCGAAAAAGATTGCCCCCTGCTCGTCGTAGCTCTTGCTCACGCTCCGCAGCCGCTTGAATTCCTGCTTCATAACCGCAGCCTCTTTCGCTTCGCGCTCGGCCGATCCGGCATGACAGCTCGGACATAGCCGTACCGCAGCCCCGTTTCCTCGTCGTCGATGATCGTCTTTTCTTTTACAAGCGCCCCTTCCGGCGCCTGGATGCCGTCCACGTCGCGCACGATCACCGGCTCCGTGTAGATCGGCTTCTCCAATCCGCGCGAGCTGCTCCATTTTTTTGCGTGTGCGTCCTTGCATGCGTTGGATACCATGTAGCGCGCGATGCCGGTGTAGTCTCCCCGGCCGTCGAGCAGGACGTAGCCGCACTGATCCTCCGGCCAGTACCGCGTCACCACTTCCCACGCAGCTCGGTCCATCACAAGGTGGTGGTGCAGCCGCACCTTTTTGCCTGTGCGCGGATCGGTGTCGCTGGTCGTCAGCACATAGCGCAGGCTTTTGCCCGTCTCCTTGCGGTATCGGCCGCCGACATTGCGCAAAAATTTGCTTACTTCTTTTTTTGCGGCCTCCATATCCTCCGGCAGCCGCTCGTCGCTGTACTTGAGCTGCAGCCACAGGTCGCCCGCCCGAAAGTTGCAGTTGATGATCCTCGCCAGACGGCGGACTGCCTCTTTCTCGTTCGCAGCGATCTTCCTCGCGCTGCTGTTGCCGGCGATCCGTTTGGATCTGCTCTTGCGGCCCATGCGCGTCCGTGACGACACATCCAGGATGCATCGCCGCGTCTCGACACAGCGACCGGACACGATGTGATACTCCACCAGCTTTCTCATCCTTTCTTCCTCCGTTTTTCAGCCGGCTTTCCCCGGCCGCATTTGCTATCGCGTGCACGCGTCCGCGACACGGTTGACGTTTTTCAACTCCTCACGCTCTTCGGCGGCACGCAGTTAAGTTAGCCGTTAAAGGGCCCGGAAAGATACGCACGCACGCGCGTATAAAATTAAGGTGTTTTTGCTGTTTCGTTCTCATTTCCGCGGCGCGTCCGGCGCCGCAGAAATCAAACCGAAATCTTGCACAACTTCTATCTCATTTTTTGTTCATCTTTTGCGCCGTTTGAGCGTAAAAGTGCTTGACATTTGCGCTCATTGAGCGTATACTTAAATCATCAAAAGGGGAAACACGACAGGCCGATAGGCCGGAAAGGACGAAAACTATGACACGCAACGAGGCAAAAGCACTGCAGGCAAAGCACAACATGGAGATCCTCCGCGATCCCATCACAAGCGAGGCGCACGCACTGTATCTCGAGGCCGAGCAGCCGATCTCGGAGCTCGATGATCTCGCGGACATCTCTCGCCGCACCAACGGCTGCGCGCCGTGCTACATGGAGGCCAACTACGAGGTGTATAACGCCACCGGCTCCGGCGTCACGTACAAGCTGAGCTGCCCTACCACATGGTTTGACCTCTGGGGCTGGGTCGACGAGTAATCTTGTGCGGATACACATTCGGCACAAGATCGGCACAAGAAAGGAGATAAATCATCATGGCAAAAGCAACTGCAACCTGTACTTGCGCCACCTGCGGCGCAACGTTTACGCGCACCAACATCTGCCGCAACCGCCGCGAGGCGGATGGCTGGGAGGCGTGGGCAGCCGCAAACTTTGATGAGTGCGATGCTTGCTACACTGCGCGCAAGGCATCCGAGCGCGAGGCTGCCGCCGCAGCGGAGGCTGAGCTGCCCCTGACGCTGCATATGACCGGCTATCCGTACAAAGACAACACGCCGGTCGTCCTGTTTTTCGGCGGCGACACCATGCCGCGCAAGGACGACATTAAGGCGCTCGGGTACCGCTGGTCATTTGCGGATGACTACATCACCTACGGCTACAGCGTCCAGCGCGGGGAGCAAAAATGGATCAAGGTCGTCCCGCAGGAGGACGCCTACGACGAGATCGAGCGCGCGAAGGCGCTCGGCGCCGTGATCGACGATAGCATTGTAGACACGGAGTATCTTGCCAAACAAGCCGCCGCAAAGCGCGAGCGCGTCGCGGCCGCTGAGGCATCCGGCATCACGGAGCCGGTCAAGCCGGTATGCTACCCGGCCGGCCGGTGGAACGGCAAGGTCTACGGTACGGCGGCTTATGGCTACCGCATCTACGTTGACAATGCGGAGATCCGCATCAGCAACGATGATGCCGACGCACTCAAAAACTATGCCAAGGCTCTGGCAGCCTGGCGTGAGGCTACTAAAGGAGGCAAAACGCAATGATAAGCAAAGGAATCACTGCAAAAGAATACGAAGTGTACGTGTCCGGCAGCCAGTGGCCGGACACGATCAGCGGCGCCACACTCACAGACGCGATCAACGGGAGCCTCCAGCGCCTCGTCTCGAGCGCCGGTATCCGTGGGTCATACACCGCCATCGTCGGCTACCGTGCCGAGTACAAGCCAGGCATCCTCGGCGGAAAGGGCGGCGTAGATGTGGCGATCACGCTGCGCCACGACCCCAAGCACGGATACCCGGCAACCGACGTCGCGCACGCCTGGATCTATGCCAGCGCAGACGATCTGGATGAGCACTACGATCTCACGGATAAGCAGTTTTCGGCAGCGCTGCAGGAGGCCGCTGCCTACGATGACCCGGATGCGTTCGTGTCCGACGTTGCGACGTCAGACATCTTTGGCGCCAGCGAGGACGAGCTCCCGGCCTTGGCCGCAGAACTGCGGCCCATCTGGAGCTACGCGCACCTGACCGTCAACGAGATCGTGCAGCACGCCGGCCTGTCGCAGACGGACTTTGCGGCGCGTTTTGCAATCCCGCTGCGCACGCTGCAGGGATGGATCTCCGGGAGCCGCGAGTGCCCACCGTATGTGCGCCTGCTGCTGGCAAAGCAGTGCGGTTTGTGAGGGAGATGCTAGCATGAGAGACCGAGAGACCCCGCTGCCGCTGCTGCGCAAGTGGCTGCGCAGCTGCCCGGATGCCTATCGCCAGCTTGACAGCTGCGCGACCGCCAACGGCGAGGACGGCTTTGCGTGGCCGGACTACTGCCCGCTGCCGATCAACGCCGCCTACACCTACCTTACCTACGCCCGTGGCCGGAGCGAACTGGATGCCGCAGCCATGTCCGCAGAGCTTACGGCCTGCTGGGCGTGGCGGCGCAGCCGCATCATCTACGCCGTAGATGACGACATGGCCGAGATGCTTTTTGCCCAGGCGGAGGACATGGAGGACACCGACGTCCTGCCGGTCGACCTGCTGCTGCACCTGCCGTACCCCTGCATCTATGTCAAGGCTCACCACCCGGAGCTGCCCGGCGTCGACGGCTTTTTTGCGTGGATCGACTACGATGTCAACCATGGCTCCACGGAGCTGCGCGTGCAGTGGCTGTACGATGATATGCTGGGCACTGTCCCGCAGGTGCTGCATCTGGACCCGTCCGGCACGATCGGCGACTGTGTGCGGGCCACGCTGGACCGCACGCGCGAAAATGTCGGCGTCGACATCAGCACCGTCTCGGACGTCGCTTCCCTTGGCCGCATTATCCTTGGCGTCATCCAGATCATCCTGTATATCATCTCCGACGGCGCGGACATCGCCGCTGCGCCGGATCACAAGCACACGCAAAAGATCCCGCACAAGCCCGACGACGTCGGCAAGGCCAGCACCGTCGATCTGCAGTATGTCGGCGTGCGCATGGGCGCGGCCATTCGCGGCGCAAGAGCGCGCGCGGAAGCAGACGAGGCTGACACCACCGGCAGCACGCCCGGCGGAAAAAAGCGGCCGCACGCCCGCCGCGGTCATTGGCATCACTATTGGGCAGGCCCGCAGGATGATCGCCGCCTGATCCTGAAGTGGACAGCGCCGACTTACATCCACGCGGACGATATGCCACCGGACGGCGAGACCGTCATCTACCCCGTGCGCAAATAACTTGCTCTTCAGCCCCGGCAGTGATCCACTGCCGGGGCATTTTGCTATCCGTGCGTTATCCGCGCCCGTATTTGTGGTTGTTGCGCGCCGCCAGCGCCAGGCTTGCATCCGTCACCTTCTGCTCGCGGGCGCGCTCAGCGATCCGCCGGTCACATTCCGCCCGTACCTCCAGATACGCCGCGCACGCCGCGTGGCACCCCGGCCTCCGCTCGGCACACCCTTTACACGGTCCCGCCGGCATATCCCATTGCCTCCATCAGTTCGCGGATCTGTTCGCGCGGCCCCAGCTTCCCTAAGCATGCCATCCATGCCGGGCAGTCACCGTCGCACATCCAGCGCTTGCATGTCTCAGCATCCTGGCCCAGCGGCGTGCGCGGCACCTTTCGCTCCTTCCATTCGGCCAGCAGCCGGCCGGCCAGCACCTTTTCCAGATTCCGCACCTCCATCTGCTCCTCCAGTCTCCGGATGTGCTCCTCCTTCAGCTCCGCACGCACCTGTTCCAGTTCCGCACGCACCTGTTCCAGTTCCGCACGCACCTGTTCCAGTGCGCGCATCGCACTTTCCATGTTCTCCTTCGCTTCTGCTGCTTCGGCGCGTTCCGCTGTCAGTGCCTTGCTGGCTTCCGCGCTCCGCCGCTGCTCATATTCCAGGTCCATTTGCTCGCGGATCGCTGCCTCATTTGCGCTCTTGGCCACCATCTGCCAATACCTTATTGGCAGCAGCACGCGCATCGCCAAATGCTTTGTGCACAGCCGCCCGCGCGGAATCTCTCTCCCGCAAAATTCGCATACATTCATGCTTCCGCCTCCCCTGCCGCGAAAACGTGCGGTTTTTGGATGTACTCACAATACGCCTTTTCCAGCATCGCGCCCGGGCTGCCGCGCCAGTCCGGCAAAAACAGCACCGCATCCGCGATGTCGATCATCGCAAAGCACATCCGCATGTAGTCCTGTGCCGCCATCCCCTCCGGCTGCTCCGCCGGGTTAAGTGGGATGCAGCCCATTCCGCTTACCGTCTCCGCCGCCCGGCGGAACTTCTCGCGGTATCCCTCGTCGCCGGTGATCTTCCCGGCAATATAGATCTTGGTCAGTCGTCGTCCCACGCCACCCAGCTTGTCAGCGCGAGTGCCTGCCACATGGCCGCCGCATTTTCCAGCGTCTGCGCCGCGAACGTCTCCTCCGGTGTGTCGAAGCGCATCACCGTGCCGAGTGCATCCGTCGTTGCCTCCCGCGTCATGGTGACAGCCGCCTGCGCATCCTCCGGCAGGCCGATGATCTGCCGGTCGCGCGTCTGCCACAGCATTGTGCTGCCATACATCAGCGGCGTCGCCTTGATCTCCCGCGCACCGTCCACCTGCATTGCCTCGCTCAGGCGTGCCAGTGTCACGTCCAGCATCGTGTGCTGCTCCGTCGACCCCCGCACCGTTACGGCCTCCTCCGTCGGGATTCGCCCGACCATTCGCACGATCTCCGCCAGCAGCTCCCGGCCGTCCGACTGCTGCAGGCTCTCCACCTGCGCGCTGTACGCCCACTTTTCGCCCAGCAGGCTCAGCATGCCCGCCGTCTCGCAGATCAGCAGCGCCCTGTTTTTTGCTTCCTTCGCCGCCAGCTTCGCCAGCCCCTTGTAGTGCATCATCGTTTTCTTCCTTCCTCATGTAGTGCGCGTGTTGCTGTGCGCTCGCTCTCGTGCGGCCCAGCGCCTCGCCGATCTCCCTGTACGTTTTCCCGTCCTCGATCATCTGCATCAGGCGCTTTTCCTCTCTCTTTGTCCATAGTCTCTGTTCTCTTCCCATCGGCTTCTCCTCGCTCCCTCTCCGCGCATAATCCTCCGGCGTAACAAACTCCGTGCATGCATCCCCTCCGGGACATGGCCTGCGCCGCTTTTCGTGCAGGATGTACAGGCACACCGTCCCGACTCCGCGCAGCCCCGTGGCGGACCCGTGGTAGCATTGTTCGCACGTGCTCATAGTTCCACCACATACACGCCGCCGTACCGCCGCCGTTCGCAGCAGCCGCACGTCAGCTTCCCGCGCACGTTCCCGGTGTGCTCCACCCGCTTGCCTTCCTGCTTCATCCGCTCTGCGCACGGCACACACAGCAGCATTTCCTGCTTCATCCGTCGTTCTCCTTCCATTCCGCCACCATGTCCATGATCTCCTTACACAGCATGCTCAGCAGCGCGCCCAGCCGCTCGATCTGGCCCATGTCCTTGTAGCCGTAGCTCTCCCTTTCGTCTGCGTCCACGCGGTAGAGCATCAGCTTCTGCGTGTCGTTTGCGTACATTTTTCCGACTTCGTTGTTCAAAAACGCCTCAAATTCTGCGTTCAACGTCGTCCTCCTTTCCCGGGCACCATGCCGGCCGGTACACCGGGCAGTCGTCCGTCGGCCTCCGGCCGATCACCGCGCCCCGCATCCGTCCATCTGCCATGCACCGCGCCGCAGGGTATCCGCGCGGCCACGGCACCGTTTTCAGCTGCCGGCATCCGTTGCATCGTTTCCTTCCGTATTCGCGGATCATTTTCCGTACCGCACCACCACGGTCGGCTCGTTCCCGTAGTTCGTGTTCAGCATTTCGCGCAGCCTCGCCTCCCGGCGCTCCCGCGCGGCCTGCGCGATCGTTTCCATGCACGTCGTCCTGCACATATCGTTCTCCTTCCTCCGGCTCTCTTCCGGGCACAGGCGGCGGTGCCTTTCCGCCGCCCGGCCCGCTCTTGCGGAATCAAAAAAAGAGGAGATGTTCCGGGTGCCCTGCACCCGGAAGAGGGCCGGCTTCTCTGATGTATCAGCCTGCTTCTCCGTGCTCGTCCAACCTGCCCTTCAGCCGCACCACTTTGCGCCTGCGCTCATTGCGCACATCATCCGTGCAGCAAAACAGCATTTTCATCTGCTCGAGCATGATCTCCACGTCGGCGATCTCCTCGGCAATATGCTCGAACGAGCCCCGTCCGCGCAGGTACTTGCACAGCTCCTTTTGCAGCTCGCTCATTTCCTCAAACACCATCGCAATCTGTAGGGAAGATCCGTAGGTGTCCAGCGCTCTCTGCAGCACTTCCGTTTCGTTTATGTACTCACCCATTCCGCTTCACCTTCTCCCCGAATGCCTCCAGCAGCTTCTCCGCAGCCGCTCGGAGCTTTGTCTGGTTCTCGCCGCTGGCCTTGGCGATCAGAGCCAGCATGTCGTTCAAATTCCCCTGCACGGTGTCAAACACGATCTTGAACTGCGCCACCGTCACGTCGCTCATCTCCAGCTTCCGGCGCGCCTCCTGCAGCTCCAGCTTCAGGCCGTCGCGCTCCTTGGCTACGTCCGCCGCGGCGGTCTCCAGCTTGTCCTCGGCGGCCTTGGCCGTGGCCTCCGCCTGCTCGCGCGCCTTTTCCGCCTTCTGCAGCTTCTTTTCCAGCCGCTCAAGCTCTTTCTGCGCAGCCGCCTTTTCTTCCTCGCGCGCCTTGGCCACAGCGCCCTCGTCCACCTGCACGGCCACCTCAACCGGCCGGCTCTCCAGCGTGCGGATATTTTCCTGCAGTGCCCGGATCTGCGCCTGTGTCTCCGCCAGCTCCCGGCAGCGTGCCTCGGCCTCCTGCGCCGCCGTCTCGGCGTCCTTTTTCAGCCGCTCCGCCGCGCCCATCTGTTCTGCCAGCTTCTGCTCGTACAGATCCCGCTCGTCCTCGGCCGCCTTCTTCTCCTGGATCAGCTCTTCCAGCTCCCGCGCCGACATGTGCTCCACATCGTGCTCCTCGGCGAAGCTCTCCCGCTCGTTTTCCGGCAGCGCGAGCAGTCGCAAAGCATTGGAAATGCTCAAATTATTCAACGTTGGGTAATTTGATTCCGCCCCAAAAAGGGTCTGCTGCTGCGCCCCGTATTCGCGGTACAGCGTCATAAAGCGCGATGCCGTGCTCTGGCTGAACTCCGTCTGCGCCTTCAGGTACGGCAGCCACTCCCCGTGGCCGATCATCTCCTTCACCTCACATAGGCGGCGGCCGATCTCGATGCCGAACCACAGCGTCATCTGCTTTGCCTGCGCCGTCAGGCCGCGGATCTCCGCGCCCACGGTCTCCGGCGTCCTTGTCAGTTCATTCATGCCGTTTTCTCCTTTGCTTCCAGTATTGGCTGCTTCTGCTTGCCGCGGCGGCTGCCTGCGTGCACCCAGCCGAGCCATGCATCCAGAAACCATGCGTACCGCTCTTCCGGATCCTGCGCATGGTTATAGCTCTCGTTCTTGTATCCGTGGATCTGGCGGATCGTGTCCTTCCCCGTCAGCTCGATGGTCATCCATGGGCGCTCCGGCCGCTTCTCGTGCCGCAAAAACAGGATGGTTGTCTTCCCCTCAATATGCCGCGCGGCATAGCCGCCCACACAGTGGTGCAGCGTCTTGCCCTCGCGCACGATCTCGCTGCCGCTCTTCGGCACCACGATGCGCAAGCCGCTCAGAGCAAATTCATACTTCCGGCACAGCTTCTTGTACCGCTTCGCATAGGCCGCAGCGGCGGCTTGGTCCTTCCGGATCTCCAGCAGCTCAGCCGCCGCGTCGTGCCGCTCCCGCAGGTCCTTCGGCATGGCCACCGTCGCCTCCGTCAGGTCATAGCCCAGCTCGCGCGCCATGCGCAGATAGTCCACCCACAGATGCACGCCTATCCTGCTCTCGGCATATCGTGCCGCCTTTTCCAGCTTCACACCGGCCGTCTCCGCGCACTCCTTGCACGCTTCCACCATCCATCCCCCGCCGAGCCGCTGGCAGAGATGGATGTACACATCCGGTGTCAGCTCCGGCGCAGTCTCCCGCCAGCTTTTCAGCGCCTCAAAGTCTCCGCCAGACTGCAGCCATGTGCGCGTCTCCTGCTTGCTCATTCGCATAAAGTCTGCCGGATTTCGCGCACTCCAGTTCAGGATCCGCGCGTTTTTCACGCCGCTCACCACAAGCTGTGTCACCGCGTCCCCGAGGCCGATCTTCACGGCCATTTCGATCTGTGGCCACATCGCGTAGGCCGCGAGATACGTCACAACCCACTTCACCGGCTCGTCCCAGCCCTCCGCAAGTTCATAGCACATCCAGTCCTCAATCTGGCAATAGCGCCACGCTTTCGTCTCGCTCAGCGCGTCCGTGCCGATCACGGTATAGTCGCCCTGATAGCACGCCCAGCCCATCATGTTCGGCTGAAACGGCTCTGACACTGTCGCCTTCGCCTTCCAGTACGGCCGCGTCAGCTCTCCGCAGCTCCATTCCCGCGTCCACTCCCACATCTGCACCGTCCCCGGCGCGAGGTAGTAGGCTTTCTGCCCCCAGCAGCTCATGTCGTAGTAGATGCCCCCATAGATCAGGTCCTTTGTGTAGCTGATCTCGATCTGCATCGCCTCGATCAGCAGCGCATCGCCGTCCCTGCGCAAGAATGCCACGTGCGTCTCTTCCCGCAGGGACGTCATCCGCTCGCTGTACTTGCCGATCGCGCTCCACACGGCCGTTTGCCCGCAAAACGGGCAGCTGGCCTCGCTGCCGTGCTTCGGCCCGTGCTTGCCGATGATCCCATGCTGGCGGCAGCACGTCGCCCACACCTCGCGCCGCTTTCCGTATGTCTCGAAAAACACGTGCGGCGTGAACAGATCGTGCACTGCGTCCTCTTCCTCCTGCGTCGGATAGTCCCAGAACTTCCCCAGGACCTCCTCGTGCCGCTCCGGCTGCAGGTTGCACTTTAAGTACCGCATGGCTCACACCCCGAAGAAGTCGTCCAGCTTCAGCAGCAACCCCTCCGGCTTCGCGTCGTCGCTGCACAGCCGCACGCGCATCTGCACCTCGATCTCCGCGCCCGGGAAGTAGAACTGCACCGCCCGGCGGTATGCCTCGATGTCCGATATGCTCCCGCCCACGCCTTTGGCCACGGCCTTCATGCACTCCGGGAAGCTCCCGCCCTGCGCCACGGCCTGCGCAAACTCACCGTCATCCGCGCAGAACTTCTCCAGCGCCTCGCGCACAGCCGGCGCCATGGCGCGTTCCTTGTTCCCGCTCAGTCCCTTGTCATCGCGCAGCCGCTCGATGGCTTTCTCATAAAATTCGTTCATAGGCACATCTCCTCTTGTCTTTTTCTCGTGTCAGTCATTCCCCGCGCCGAGCGCGAGCTGCCCGGCGGCATACAGCTCGTACACCGTCCGGCCGCGATCATCTGCCATATACGGCAAGAAGATCTGCTGCATCGGCACATCACAGGATTCGACCAGCGCCATTTGCGCCAGCACCCAGTCGCGCACGTTCCGCCACGCGGTCATTTCCGCCTGCCCGCGGTCGGCCTTGATCTTCTGCTCCGCAAACACCCGCAGCGTCCCATCCACGGCCGCCGGCAGGCGGAAGCCGCGCGGCCCCGCCGGCGTGTCGATCCCAAACGCGATTGCCTGCGGCTTGCCATTATCGTAGTCAATCATGATCTTGGTGGCGCCGTGGCGCGCAAGCGCGCCTTGGATTTCTCCGATGGACGTATATGCATCCACTTTTGTCGTGTAGTTTTTGATTGCCATGTCCCCAACACCTTCTCCGCTCACAGCTCTCGGCGGTTCCACCGCACCTCGGCGATCCCCGCGCTCGCGCTGTATCCGCTCATCAGTCTGCATTCCGCGTTCTCGCACTGCACCCAGTACGCCGCGTGTTCGGCGTCGCCGGTCCTGTGCATCCGCGCTCTCGCCCCGCAGCACGGGCACCGCTCCAGATACATCCGCCCGAGCCTCCTCACAGCCCCGCGTCCCGCAGTGTCTCCTGCAGGAAGCTCAGCTGCTGCCGCAGGTCGTCGATCGTGCGCTCCTGCTTTGCCACCGTGCCGGAAAACTGCAGTGCCTTCTTCTGCTCCTGGCAGTAGCGTTCCTCCGCCTTCTCGCGCAGCTCATGCTCCTGCTCGGCGTAGTCGCACAGCTTGCTCACCGTGTACCGCGCCGCCGGCGAAAAGTCCGCGCTCGAGCGCGGCCGTCCCAGCATCTCCCGCGCCTTGCTGATTGCTTCCGCACCCTGCATCATGCCACCCCCAACGCGGAGAAAATCACATGGAACAGCCACCCCACCAGGCAGCCGCCCGCAAGGAAGCTCGCGCAGACAATGCCGTCCTCAACGCCCCATACGATGTACCTGCGTACCTTCGCCTTCGCCTTCGGGTCGCCGAACACCTTCATCACCATTCACCCCCGAACGCGCGGATCGCTTCTCCCGCGCACCGCTCGCAGATGCGCACTCCGCGCACCTCCTTCGCGTCCGCGTCCCCGCAGAACACGCACCCCGGCGCATACTTGTGCAGGATGATCGTGTCGCCCTCCGTGTAGATCTCCAGCTTGTCCTTCTCCTGGATGCCCAGCACGCGCCGCAGCTCGATCGGCAGCACGATCCTGCCCAGCTCGTCCACCCGGCGCACGATCCCTGTTGCTTTTTTCATGTTGTTTTTTCTCCTTTCATACCATCCATCTGGCCAGCGCGACCAGCGGCACTACGATTTTCCCGTTTCTTCGGTTCCCCGGCTTCTTCGCCGGGAATGTCTTGTCCTGCAGCAGCGTGTCGCGGCACAGGCCCACGACCTTGCACGCCTCCGGCATGGAGATCGTCTCCCTTTCGGGAAACAGCTCGCACAGCCGCTCCAGTTGCTCACGGAACCCTTCTTTTTCCTTTGGCACAGGCATCTCCTCCTTCGTTTCGCCTGAAAATGCCGCGGCGGTGAAAGATGTCCAAAAGGCCGCCGCGGCCACAGAAAGGATATGTGAGGGTCGCCCACCCGTCGCGCCCCTCAGTTCCGGCGCGGAAAAGACTCCGCGCCGCAGCTCAGGTCCTCACCCGGCAAAGTCCACCACCAGCTCCGTCTCGCGGAAGGTAAACGGCGCCGGCGCCGCCCTCTCCGGCTCCTCGTCCAGATAGTTCTTGCCAAATACCATGCGGAACTGCTCCCGGTTCCATCCCTGCTCCCGCATGGCCTTCTCCTGGCCGTAGCGGTGCAGCCGCTCGGCGGTCTCGCCGCTCCGGTGCGCCGCCTCCGGCCCGAAGATGTGGCACCGCTCGTGGCACAGATACACCGTCAGCCCGAACTTGTCGGAGAGCTTCCGGTTCGCCCCGCCGAAGATGTGGTGCACATCCAGCGGATCGTCCGCGCCGTTCCTGCCGCACAGCCAGCACGTTCTTTCTTCCATCATCGCGCCTCCCATGTCGCCTCATAGTTCTTGAACCATCGGTTCAGCTCCTCGCACCGGTGCTTTGCCCTATGCTCCTGCTGAAACTTCTCCGTTCCCAGCACCTCGCCCGTTTCCCTGCTGCGGATCGTCACGGTGTACCTCATCGCATTTTCCTCCCTTCACGGCCGGCTGCGTTCCGGCTCGCACACCGCGCGCGCCTTACGACGCGCGCTTGCTGTGCTCCAGCGCCATCGCCAGTCCCTCCGTGAAGGCGCACAGCTGTGCCTTCTGCATGTCGTTCATGTTCTGCATCATGCGGCCGAGCCGCTCCAGCGTCCTCTGTTCGTTTCGTGTCAGCATTTTCGTCACCTCCTTTGCACATCTATGTGTTTGTATTGCCATTGTAAGCAATGCAAACACATTTGTCAAGCACTTTTTGTGTTTATTTTGCATTTCCTATTGACAATTTGCGTCTTGATTGCTACTATTGCGGCAAGGAGGTGATTCCAATGGGAGATAGAATCAAAGTGCTGCGGCAATCGCTTGGACTAACACAGCAAGAATTTGCTGACAGAATCGGTATTAAGCGTGGAGCGATTGCAAACTACGAAATAGGACGCAACATATCCGACGTTGTAATAAATTCGATCTGCAGGACATTCAACGTCAACGAACACTGGCTGCGCACCGGCGAGGGCGAGATGTTCGTCCAAATCTCGCGCGATAAGGAGGTCATGCGCTTCGTCGGCGAGGTCATGCGCGGCGAGGAAGATACCTTCCGTCGCCGTTTCCTTCTGGCGCTGGCCCGTCTTCCGGAAGAGCGCTGGGCCGACATCGAGGACTTTGCCCGGCAGATCACCGCGGAAAACACGAAAGAGGAGCAGGATTGATTTCCTGCTCCTCTTTCTTTGCTTATTCTTTGCTTATTCACGCTGCGCGCAAAAATTCCAGCGTCAGCTCCATCGACCGGCTGTCGGCGATATCCAGCAGCCGCTCGATCTCGCGCCGTAAGTACGCCCTCCATTCCTCGTCTGTCATAGTTCATCCTCCCATAGCTTCTCCACAGTCGTTTCGAGCGCCCGGGCGATCTTGATCGCCGTCACCACGTTCGGCAGCCGCCCGCGCTCCACCTCGCTGATCGTTGTCTTCCCGCATCCCACCTTTCTCGCCAGCCACCGCTGGCTCATGCCGAGGTATTCTCTGTATTCTTTCACTTTGTTTCCCATTTCGTGCTATCACCATATCATAAAGTGTCGGCTCTGTGTGCTTTTTGGCCCGAAATCAGTCCGTTTCCTCCTTTTTCTGGACTTTCGCACTTTTATATGGTATACTGCACCCAGCCGGCCGCGAGAATAGCTTGCCACATCGCGGCCAAAATATGAAACGCCCGTGTCCCGCGGGCGAAAGAAAGGAGCCAGATCATCATGCGCGAATCACGCGCCTCTTCCCCCGAAGTTTGCCGCAGGCCCTTTCCATGGAGCTCCGTCACCATCGGCGTCCTGTTTGTCCTGTGTGTCGTGCTTGCCGGCCTGCTGGTTTTCCAGTCCGCGCGCCTGCACCGCGAGCAGGAGCGTCTCGCCGTCGCAAACGACACGATCGAGTTCGCGCGCAGCGAATTTTCCAACGCTGACGACGAGGTCGCGCGCTACCGGTCAGCCGCTCTCGGGTACTACGCAGAGCACGGCGGCACCTACATCATGCCTTATGATTATTCGGCTGGCTTTGAAGGGTACTGCAAGCGTCACCCAATCCCGGCCCCGCTGCTCGATCTCGGCTCGTGAGGTGTCTCCATGGATTTTGATACCGCTCGTCAGCTGCTCGTCGAATACGATGATAAAGAAACACGCCGCCGCATCCAGCGCCGTATGTCACCGGCCGAGCGCCGCGCCTACCGCGAACGGATCGCTGAAGCCGAGGACGTTTATCATCTCGGAAAATTTACGCACGAGGAAGATCTCAGCACCATCAAATCCCTGCGTTCCTGCCTCTGGTGCATGGCGCTCTCCGGCTCTGCCTGCGTTGGTGTCGCTGTTTACAGCGTTATGCCCGTTCTGTGGCTTGTCCTCTCCTGCGCTGCCATCGCCTTTGCCTGCCTCGTCGGCATGCTGTTTCTGATTACGTGGCTCTCCACAATGGCGGATGTCTCCATTCTTCCCCGCTGGCTTCTTTATGTTGCCTCTTTCGCGGCTCCGCTGCTGTTCTGGATTGTAATAAATCTGTTTTCATGATAGTGCACCGCATCCAGCCATATCTCAAAACCACTTTTGCATATTGCCAACGTTGGCAACATGGTTTGATGCCAACACAATTTCGCGGCCTCACGAAAATGATGCCGAGCCAAAAACAAAAAAGCCGCCACGGTGCTGCAGCACCGTACCGTTATAACATTGGCTACGGTTCCGTCAACCACAATCGTAACCGCTGTCTCGACTGCGGCTACGAAAATGCGGAAACGCATTTGGAAAAATGCCCTAAATGCGGCAGCACCCATCTCGACAAACTACAGCGCATCACCGGTTACCTGGTCGGTACGACAGATCGCTGGAACAAAGCGAAACTGGCAGAACTAAACGACAGGGTCGTCCATAATTAAAAATTGAAGATTGCGAGAGATATAAACAGTTATATTATAAACCAAGAATTGAAGCTCAGAAGTCAAGCATTTCATTTTTCAATTCTTAATTTTCAATTACCATGCGTTTCGCTATTCTCTCCCCCATTTATCCCTATCGTGGCGGTATCGCCCAATTCAGCGGGATGCTCTATACGGAATTAGTAAAAGAAGGTCATGAAGTAAAGGCTTTCAACTTCAAACGCCTTTATCCGGATATCTTATTTCCCGGCAAGACTCAATACGTAGAAGCGGGAGACCGTGCGATCGAAATCGAGAGCGTGCGAGTATTAGATAGCGTCAACCCGGTTAGTTATTTCAGTACCGTAAACGCCATTCGTTCCTATGCGCCGGACGTACTGATTATCTCTTACTGGATGTCCTTTTTCGTTCCCGGATACGCCCACGTAGCGAACCGGATGAAGAAGCATTGCAAGGTAATCACCCTTATCCACAACGCAATTCCCCATGAGCCGCGTTTCTTCGACAAGCCTTTAGCTTCGTTACTTTTCAAGCAATGCCATGGCTTTATCGTGATGAGCGATAACGTGCGGTATGATTTGCGGAAACTTTACCCGGGCGCTAAATATATCCAGAACCCACACCCGCTTTACAATCATTTCGGGAGTAAGAT
>OGYE01000941.1_pt1 | contig 19131 bp, 15 predicted proteins | sample 1576471 | NCBI WGS metagenome assembly OGYE01 (sample SAMEA3541532, study PRJEB24748) | human gut metagenome | biome: human gut; feature: human-associated habitat; material: faeces | place: China | collected 2012
AAGCGGACAAGCGGTCCATAATATGAATCTCATGTTCAATCTGGAAGAAACCGTAGGGCTGAGGTTGAAACCGTCTGCTTTTTAATAAAGAAGAGTTTATGAAATTATTTGATGTATATCCTCTTTTTGACATAAACATTGTCAAGGGAAAAGGTTGTCATGTATGGGATGATCAAGGTACGGAATACCTTGATTTGTATGGTGGTCATGCGGTTATTTCTATCGGTCACGCACATCCGTATTATGTGGAAATGATAAGCAAGCAGGTTGCACAGTTGGGATTTTATTCCAATTCGGTGGTTAACAAGCTACAACAGGAAGTGGCAGACCGTTTAGGGAAACTTTCGGGTTATGATGATTATCAATTGTTTTTGATAAACAGTGGGGCCGAAGCTAATGAAAATGCGTTGAAACTGGCTTCTTTTTACAATGGTCGCAAACGTGTGCTTTCTTTTTGCAAAGCATTTCATGGACGTACTTCACTGGCAGTGGAGGTAACCCACAATCCGAAAATTATAGCCCCAATCAATGACAATGGGCATGTGACTTATCTGCCTTTGAACGATATAGAAGCAGCTAAAGCGGAATTGGCAAAAGGAGATGTCTGTGCGGTGATTATTGAAGGTATTCAAGGAGTAGGCGGTATTCAGGTTCCGGAAGTGAAATTCTTGAAAGAACTGAGTAAGGCTTGCGAAGAAGTGGATGCAGTACTTGTTTTGGATGAAATACAATCCGGCTACGGGCGTAGCGGTAAATTTTTTGCTCACCAACATGCAGGTATCCGTCCCGATATGATTACGGTTGCAAAGGGGATTGGCAATGGCTTTCCGATGGCTGGTGTCCTGATCAGTCCGAAATTCAAACCCGTATATGGACAATTGGGAACCACTTTTGGTGGTAACCACCTGGCTTGTGCTGCTGCTATCGCGGTGCTGGATGTTATGAAAGGTGAGAACCTGGTAGAGAATGCTGCCAAGGTAGGTGCTCATCTGCTGAAAGAATTGAAACAATTCCCACAGATTAAAGAGGTGCGTGGCGAAGGTTTGATGATCGGTATGGAATTTGACGAACCGATTAAGGAACTGCGTCAGCGTCTGCTGTTCGAACAGAAAGTATTTACCGGAGTCAGTGGTACGAATGTAATCCGTCTGCTCCCGCCTTTGTGTCTGACTATGGCTGAGGCTGATGAATTTATTGGACGCTTTCGTAAAGTGTTGGTATAAGCTGGAGATTCAAGAGGGATAATAATCAGCGAAAGAAAATAAGGTCTCGTCAGGAAACATTTCGGTTCCGGCGAGACTTTTTGATTTCATCTTCTTCAAAGTAATTTTATTTTTAGCTTTTCATAATACGTTCTTCTCCTTTTTTCCCTTATCTTTGTAGCTATAGACTTAATCTTTAATAATATGAAAGTAGCAATTATTGGTGCGGGAAATATGGGAGGGGCCATTGCTCGCGGCCTTGCCCAAGGCACTATCATTCCAGCGAGTGATGTAACAGTAGCCGATCCGTTCAGCGGAAGTCTGGAAACTCTACAGGCGGATTATCCGGAGATTAATGTGACAACGGAAAATCCGAAAGCGATAAAGGATGCCGATATCGTTATTCTGGCTGTAAAGCCGTGGTTAATAGACCAAGTGTTGAGTGTGGTTCATTTGACTCCACGGCAAGTATTGGTTTCTATTGCAGGTGGTGTAACTTTCGAACAGCTGGTAAAGAGTGTAGGTCCGGAACAGACCATATTCCGTTTGATTCCCAATACTGCTATTTCTCAGTTGGAAAGTATGACTTTGATATCCAGTCGTAACGCCAGTAAGGAACAAGAACAACTGATGCTGGATATCTTTAATGAATTAGGATTGGCTATGCTTATTCCTGAAAGTCAGATGGCTGCTACTACGGCTTTGACTTCATGTGGTATCGCATATGTCTTGAAATATATTCAGGCAGCTATGCAGGCAGGTATTGAATTGGGGATTTATCCGAAAGATGCACAGAAAATGGTTGCCCAGTCTGTGAAAGGAGCCGCTTCCTTGATATTGAATAATGATACTCATCCCAGTGTGGAAATAGATAAGGTGTGTACGCCCGGTGGTATGACTATCAAGGGTATTAATGAATTGGATCACGAAGGGTTTGACTCAGCGATCATTAAAGCAATGAAGGCTTGTCTGAAATAGAAACAACCTCATGGAAATGACGTGGATAACACGGTTCTCGTTTTTGTGTATTGTGTTATCTACGTTTTTATAGAAGGTACTTTTGCAGGTTTAGTATAAAAATATGTTCACTTTTTTGTTTCCGATTTCATATTTCATGTTATCTTTGCTATACAAGATCAGATCTAATGTGAAAGAGAAATATGATAAACACAGAATTGTTCAAAGAAGTGTCACCTTTGTCTGCCAAGGATTGCTTTATTTTGATAGAGCGTCAGAAATCGAATTTTAATTTTCCTATACATATACATCCCGAATATGAACTGAACTATATTGAGAATGCAAAAGGCGCACAACGCATTGTGGGAGACTCCATAGAAGAAATAGAAGAAGAGGAACTGGTGCTGGTCACCAATCCTCAATTGGAACATGCTTGGAGGGATTATAACAACAAGCCGCAGAATATCCATGAAATAACCATTCAGTTTCATTCCGATCTGCTTTCCGACCAGATTCTGAACAGGAACCAGATGATCAGCATTCGGGAACTTTTCCACCGTGCCCGTAAAGGAATCGTGTTCAGCAGGGAGACTATCGCGAAAGTCCGTCCGTTGTTGAAAACGCTGTCTTGTGAGAACGATAGTTTCTATTCCTTGATAAAACTGCTTGTTATTCTTCATGAATTATCATTGGACAAAGGGATGCGTGAGCTATCAACCGGGCAGTTTGCCATTAACTCTGTTTCCAAAGAGCATACTAACGAGAAGTTGAACAAGGTGCTGGATTATGTTCATTTTCATTTTTCGGAAGTGATCCGTCTTGCAGATGTGGCTAAAATGGTAAATATGAGCGAGGCCTCATTCTGTCGTTTTATCAAACAGCATACTTCCAAAAGTTTTATCGATTTCCTTACTGATATCCGCTTGGGGGCCGCTTCACGTGCTTTGGTTGATTCTTCCTTGTCAATAGCTGAAATAGGATATGATTGTGGCTTTAATAATCTATCCAATTTCAACCGTATCTTTAAAAAGAAAAAAGGAGTGACTCCTAAAGAGTTCCGTGATAATTATCGTAAGAACAAGACTATCATTTAAAAGGTTCGGCCGGAACTTTCTCATGGACTTGCCTGATTTTGACAGCACTAAAAGAAAGCGGATTTTCTGAAAGTTCGGGGATGTTGTAGGATTTGAATGCCTGGAAATAATGTTCCGTGTCTTTTTGCGGTACTACGAACGGCTTGTAAGTTGTTTTTTCTTTATTCGGATAGCCAGAACAAGGCTTCTCATATTGACGGTCTCTATTTTGATAAAATATCATAAGTATATGTTCGGATAGTATTGGTTTGTCTGTCGGTAAATTTCCATCTTTGCCTTTGGGTTACAACCTGGTAAAACTTTGAATACTAACCTTAAAAAAGACAAGTGTCATGAAAAAGCTATCTTACCTTTTTGCCGTGGCAGCTTCCGCCGCTTGCCTCTGTGCCTGTACCGATGTTACCGATGCTCTTCCGGCAGAACAAATCCCGGCCGATGCACGTAGTACCTTGGGGGCCGATGTAGTTCTTCAGTGGAACAACGAAGAACAAACCATCGATGGTTTTGGTGTGGCGCAGGCCGGCTGGTCCGACTATCTTTATGCCCACCGCAAGCGTCAGGAGATTATGGATGTGATGTTCGGACAGGACGGGCTTCGCCTCAGTATCCTCAGGGGCGAGGTATTCCCCCATTACGATGAAACCACGTTTAATATGGACGAGGATATCAATCTGTCTTTGGACGATCCTTTTTTCGATATTGATTTCAACCGTGATGAGAATCGTGTTGCCGAAGGCATCGCACAGCGCAACGGACAGTTGTGGATCATGAAAAAAGCGAAGCAGGAATACGGTGTGGACAAACTCATCTTTTCCGTTTGGTCTGCTCTGGCTTATATGAAAAGCAACGGCAGTACCTCGCAAGGTTTTTTGAAACGCGGCAGCTACCAGGCCTTTGCCGACTATCTTTCCAATTTCTGTGATGCCTACACAGCGGCAGGCCTGCCTGTCTATGCCATCTCTCCTGCCAACGAGCCCGAGTATGCGGCAAGCTGGAACTCATGCCTCTGGCTTCCCGGTACCACTACGCTGGGACCGTTCATTGTGAATAACTTAGGTCCCAAGTTGCGACAAACCCATCCCGAAACCCGGATTATCTTTGGCGAGAATGCCCAGTGGTCTGCCATTCTGGGCTTTATCATGGGCAGTAAAAATTATGTGCGCGACATTCTGAACCTGAATCCTAAAATCACCAACTTTCCCGTCATTGCCGCCGGACACGGCTATGTGGATCCTGTGACCGGGAAAGATCCTGCCATTGAACCGTTCAGCAAAGCCGAATCGAAGGGAATTCCCGTGTGGCTGACCGAAATCAGCGATCCTACGGAAAGTTATGATGCTACCATGACCAGTGGCTTGAAATGGGCGAAGAAGTTCCATCGTTTCTTGTGTGAGGCCAATACCGGCGCTATTGTGTGGTGGGCAGGTGCTATACCGGATGGCGGAACCACCGAGGGGCTGATTAACATTGAAAAGAACCGCGTGGACTATGAAGTGACCAAGCGTTGCGAGGTGTTCGGCAACTTCTCCCGTTACATCCCTGTAGGCAGCAAGCGCATCTCGGCGCAATATGATTTCGAACAAGGCTATATGGTGTCTGGCTATAAATATGGTGACAACGGTTACACGGTTGTAGCCATCAACCCTGCGGATCATGAAGTAGTTATTTCGTTGGCTCTTGAAAGCGCTCAGGTTTCCGGTGCTTTGCAAGGCTATGTCACCGATGACACCCGTAAATGGGAGCCGGTGGAAGCTGTTCAACCTGCCGATGGTGTCTATATCTTGACATTGCCGGCCCGTAGCGTGGTTTCCTATACCGGAACTGTGTTGAGTAGTTCGTCTTTGTAACGTTGATTCTGTTTTTATTTCTACGCTGCAATAGTTTTTTGTTCCGTCATTGTATTGCGCTGATAAACAGTAATATGAGGTGACGGAATTTCCTGTATCTCCACGAAGTGCTTTTTCGTTTTTTCCTTGCAGAAGCCGGTTCGTCGGATATCGGTTTCCATGTCGGGTACGTAATCTTGATATATGTATGGCAGTATCCGTGCAAGGGGATGGGAGTTTCCATGCAAGAAGACTGCATCATTTGTTGCACCACTCGGCTGAACGTGCCTTTTCACTCAAGTGAAGTGCCGTTGCCACCTGTGTGAAACGGTTGCTTCACCAAGGTGAAGCAATAAAGTCATAAGACTGTTTTCACGGTTGCATCCTGTTGATAAAATACATCTATTGAAGTTTTGTCATTTTGTGTGTGGCGGTTGTTGTGTTGTACATTGATGAACGATACCACCGCTTACCTACCGGTTGAGAGCCTTTATGGATGTTTTTTTACAGTAATTGGTTGATAATTAGAAGAATACTGTGTAGGAAAAATTTTATATTTCACGTTCAATTCAGATGCGTTTTCCATTGTCTTGAAGAATTTTTTTTTGATATTGATAAGATTTCATTGTTTAATGCTTGAATTGTATTTGTTCCTGCTTGCTTGAATTGCCATCTTTGCAATGTTAATTTTTAATTCAAATAACTATGAAAACAAAGACATTCTTAATTTCAGCTGCTATTCTTCCATCCATGGGGCATTACCGTTGTTTGCGAAAGCAATAACGTGTTGGAAATCTATTTTTAGTTAATTTTACAGCAATATTTTTTAATTAAACTCTAATACATTATTTATGAAACAAATTGCATTTACATGGTTGCTGTGCATACTTAGTATATGTGCCTATGCTCAGCAAATTACTGTTACCGGAACAGTGACGGATGCGGAGAATAATCCGTTGATTGGTGCGGCTGTTGTTGTAGTAGGAACTACGGATGGCGTGATTACCGATTTTGATGGCAAATATACCATTAAGGCCGCTTTCGGTCAGTCTTTGAATTTCTCTTATGTAGGTTATCGGGAGCAAACTGTTAAGGTTGATGGCCGCAGTGTGATTAATGTGAAATTGTCGGAAGGTGAATTGTTGGACGAGGTGGTGGTTATCGGTTACGGTACAGTGAAGAAAAGCCATTTGACAGGTGCGGTCGCTTCTGTTTCCGGTAAAGAGTTACAGGCAAATGTTGCACGTAGTGCTTCAGCTGCTTTGCAAGGAAGAGTTGCCGGTGTTACTGTGTCGGCTGCCAACGGTCAGCCGGGGGAAGGCTTGAATATTAATGTCCGTGGTATCAGTTCATTGAGTGCCACCAGTCCGCTTTATGTGATTGATGGTGTGTATGGTGATATCAATATGGTTGATCCCGCTGACATTCAGTCTATTGAAGTGTTGAAAGATGCTTCGGCTGCTGCTATTTATGGTTCTCGTGCTGCTAATGGTGTTGTATTGGTCACTACTAAAGGCGGTCGTTTGGAAACTCCTGCCCGTGTAACAGTGGATGCCTATACAGGCGTTCAGATGGTTGCCAAATACATTGATGTAATGGATGGTAATCAGCTTCGCGATTTGGCAAAGGCTACCGGTTATAGTTCGGCAGAAGGGTTGCTGAATTGGAATGGAGGTGCTGGAACAGACTGGCAGAAAGAACTTTATAACTCGGCTATGGTGAGCAAGGTTAGCTTGAATGTATCTGGAGGAAACAAGACTTCGACCTATAATCTGTCGGGAAGCTATCTTAACCAGGATGGTATTGTGAATACTACCGGTTATGAGGCATGGAACATTCGTTCTAAGAATACTTTTTCTTTTTTCAATAATCATTTGCGTATGGGGACTACGTTGATGATGAAATTCTATAAAAAGAAGTACGAAGATGTTTCATATACTGCCGCTCTGACAGCTGTGCCTATGTGGAATGTATATGGTGAAGATGGCACTTGGGGTGTCGCTCCGGAATGGACCAGAGGAGATAATCCTGTGGGTTGGACAGAAGCCTATGATTACCAAAGACATGGGATAGACATTTTATTGAATGGCTATGCCGAAGTGGATTTGTTCTTGAAAGGATTGAAATATAAATTCAATGTAGGTATAAACAAATATACAAGACGTAATTATGCCTATAGTTCTCCTTATTATTTCAGTTCTACTTCACAAAAGAATGAAGCGGAATTGTCGGAAAGTACAGACTGGGAGAATGATTGGTTGATTGAAAATACAATCAATTATGATAATACGTTTGGCAATCATACGGTTTCTGCTTTGGTGGGTTATTCTGCCCAGCGTAACAATGCACGTGGTTTTGGTGCAGGACGTAAGGGTTTCCCGGAAGGTTTCTCTGTGATTGACGCCGGTTCGGTTTCTTCACAAAATACATCGGGTAGCGCTTGGGCCAATACAATGATTTCTATGTTTGGGCGTGTGATGTATTCGTATGCCGATCGTTATATGCTGTCTGCTTCTATTCGTCGGGACGGTTCTTCCAAATTTGCAGATGGAAACCGCTGGGGCACATTCCCGTCTGTATCTTTGGGTTGGAATGTGATGAATGAAGATTTCTTTGAAAATATCAAGGAAACCATGAATGAATTGAAAATTCGTGCCAGTTATGGTGTACTGGGTAATTTGAGCGGCATTGGCAATTATGCTACCCAGTCTGTTGTTTATAAAGGTATGAATAACATGATGGGCACAGAACTTTGGGAAGGTGCCATTACCGGTAAGGAATGGACTTCACCCATGAATGTGACTTGGGAAAAGACGAAGACTTTGAACTTGGGTTTGGATTTTGCTTTCTTGAACAATAAGTTCAGTGTCAGTGCTGATTATTTTATTCAGAAAACAGAAGATATGTTGTTGTCTATGCCGCAGTCTTTGAGTTTTGGCTTGAGTGGGAATCCTACAGTAAATGCAGGTACAGTAGAAAACAAAGGATTTGAAATTTCATTGAATCACCGTAATAATGTAGGCGATTTGTATTATCATGTAGGTGTCAATGCCACCTTTATCAAGAATGAACTGACGGAAGTAAACGGAAGTCGTGATGAATGGCAGGGATTCAATCCTCATGCCAAAGGAACGATCACTTATGCCAAGACCGGTCATTCCATAGGTTATTTCAATTTGATAAAGACGGATGGTGTATTCCAAAGCCAACAAGAAATTGATGCGTATGTGGATAAGAATGGTAATAAGATCCAGCCTAATGCACAACCGGGTGACTTGCGTTTCGTGGATTATAACGGAGATGGTAAGATTGACAATAATGACCGTCAGGATGTAGGCTCTGCTTTCCCGAAAGTTAACTTGGGTGTAAGTCTGGGTGCTGAATGGAAAGGTTTGGATTTGAATATGTTCTTTGACGGAAACTTTGGCAACAAGATTTACAATGCCCAGTATTATACTACGGTTTATAATGAATCAACAGGAAACCAGTATGCAGAACGCATGAACAGCTGGACTGAAAACAATCATTCTGACATTCCTCGCTGTTTGTTTGGTACTAGCGATCCTAATGGTACAAACTGGGGCTATACGGACCGTTGGTTGGAAAATGGTTCATTCTTGCGCTTGAAGACTTTGGAATTAGGTTATACGTTGCCCAAAGTATGGGTATCTAAAGCCGGTTTGCAGAATGTGCGTGTTTATACGGCTATGGAAAACCTTTTCACTATAACCGATTATAAAGGATATACTCCTGACTTGGGTATGGTAGATGCCGATGGTGCCGGTACATCAGGTGGTTCGGGTGTAATGACCCGTGGTTGTGATGACGGTCGTTATCCGATGGCACGTACTATCACCTTTGGTTTACAAGTAAATTTCTAATTAGGAATAAGTAATATTTGCAGAATATGAAAAAGAATTTTATAAAATACATAGCTGCATTGGCTGTAGCTCCAATGTTATTGTCTTCTTGTAGTGATGACTTTCTGAATGAGATTGATCCTAACCGTCAGACTCCGACCACTTTCTGGACATCCGAAGATAATGTGATGAAAGGCTTGTCCGCAGTTTATAATCCTTTCCGCCGTATGACCAGTGGATATTATGGCGGGTTGGAAGGTATCATGCATCTTCAGATGCGCGGTGACGACCTTTACCCCACTCGTGGAGAAGAACCTTATATTTGGGAATATTTGTCGTTTGTCAACACAACGAATACAAAGGATTTGAGCTGGGGAAACATCTATGAAGGCATTCAGATGGCAAACGAATTCATATATCGTGCGGCTACGGTTGATATGGACGAAACCAAACGTGAGCAAATGATAGGTGAGGCTTATTTCTTACGTGGATTCTGGTACTTCCGTTTGCGTACTGATTATCGTGATGCGGTTATCCGTACTCTCCCGCAGGATGCAGATCCGGAAACTCATGGACTGTCTAGCGGTGATGAAGTGCTGGAACAGGCTATTTCAGACTTTAAGGAAGCCAAGTCTCGTTTGCCTAAGCTTCGTTCAAGCGATGAGAACGGTCGTGTAACTCAAGGTGCGGCTATTGCCATGTTGGGTAAAGCTTATATCTGGAAAGGGGATTATCAGGCCGCAAAGAATGAGTTTGAAATTATAATGAATGGTTATGGTTACGATTTGACTCAAAAGTATGAGGACAACTTCCGTGACGATACGGAATTTAATGCTGAATCTATTTGGGAAATCAATTATGATGCCAAAGGTAATTCGGGTGACGCTTGGGGCAATGGCACTAGTGACGACTCGTTTATGGGAAACAACCTTGCTCATTATTTTGGCCCGACACTGAAAGGTGAGAATATTGGCGGTGGTTGGTATAAGATGCAGCCTTCTCCCTATTTGATAAAAGAATTCATTTCCGAACAGCGTCCGGAAGGCTCTGATTCCAAATGGGATAAGCGTTTATACACTACGTGCTTCTTTAAATATTCTGATTTCGGTGATGTGAAGCCGGATGAAAAATTCTATGGTGGTAAAGTGGAATTTGATGATATGTTTAAATGGACGGTACTGCCCGAAGGCGATGGCAAATATGGTATTGCCAAGCAAGGATATGCTCCTGCTTATCCGGTTATCGAGGGTGTTCAAGGGCGTTTCATGATGAAGAAGTTTGCAGCTTGGTGGGTTCCCACAGGATGTACGATGTATTCTAACGATGCCGGACGTATCAACAATTTACGTATTATGCGCTTTGCAGAAGTTTTGTTGCTCCACGCTGAGGCTTGTCTGGAAACCAATGATGAAAGCGGAGCAATGAAAGATATTAACCGGATTCGTGTACGTGCCGGGCTGCCGGAGAAAAACTTGAGTGGAAAAGATGCTATAATGACAGAACTCCAGAAACAGAAATTGCTGGAATTTGCCGGAGAGAATATACGTTGGGATGATATGGTTCGTTGGTACGGAAATGATCCTGCTAAGTTGAAAGCTATCATGCACGAACGCAAGACCGATTCTCAACATTATGAATTGCTTTACGAAGAAAATGAAAGTGGTGAAAAGGAATTGGTAGGATATAAACCGACAGACCGCATTTCGGATACACAAGGATTTGACCATTTTGAAGCTAAATTCTTGTACTTCCCGATACCTCAGGCAGAGGTGGACGCTAATTTGAATTTGGAGCAAAAGCCGGAATGGAGATGATTGTATTGAACTGATAATTAAAAAGTATGAGAGGGAGGGGGATCTCTCCCTCTATAAAAACAATGAAGCCAAATGAAAAGGAAAGGATATTATTTATGCTCTTTGTTGGTTATGATATTTGTATTTTTGTCATGTCGTGATGAAGAACAGGATTGTACCCAAGCTATGCAGGATATACAAAACCAGTTGAAGGAAAATGATTTATTGAAATCTGTTTCTCAGGAAGGTGAACAATGTGTTTTGTTATTCGAGTCCAATAAGATAATTTTTCCGCAAGAGTTAATCCAAAGTGTAGATGTGGATGCGGAAAACTGGAAAACGACTTTGACATTTGCCAATGGAAGCACTTATGTTATACCTACCTTAGGTACTTCGATTGACAACTTGATATTGAGTTCTACAGTCAATCCTTCCGGTTGCAATCCATTATCGGCCAGTGTAGTTGTAAAATTACCTGTATTGGGACGCATTAAACTGATTGTACACAGCAAACCGGGAAAGCATACGCCTGACGTGGAATATACATTTAAAGATGTGGGATTAAAACAGAATATTCCGGTATTGGGACTTTATCCCAATTATAATAATCAGGTCACTTTAATTTATACAGATTTGCAAGGAAATGAACGTGCTCGGTCCAATCTAAAGCTTCAGACGAAAACATTGGAAAGCAGAAGGCTGCCTAAGGAAATCAGAGTGGTAAAGGCTCAATATGACCGTATGGAGCCAGGCATGAATTTAGTTAACTCTCCCGGACAGGATGAAACAGACACTTCTATTCCTTATATGATAGATGCTGACGGAGAAATCCGTTGGATTCTTGATTGGGAGAAGTCGGATGAACATCGATATATCGGAATCGGGTGCGGACTGATTCGGATGCAGAACGGACATTATATGACCGGTGACGGAAACCATCATCGGATGGTGGAAGTGGATATGATGGGAAATACAATTCATAATTGGGATATGCTGGAAAGGGGATATACTATGCATCATGCCATATCTCAAGATAAACAAGGCAATATATTAGCTACGGTGAGCAAGACTTCCGCTAAAATAGCCAATGGAAAGGATGTACGGATAAACGATTTCATTATTAGAATGGATCCCGAAAAAGGGGAAATATTGCAAGAATGGGATTTGGTGCACATGTTGGATTCGGCTCGCTATGGAATGACCGATTATGATCTAACCTCAGACCCTTTTGCACAAAGTGCCAGTAATTGGGCGCATAATAATGGTATAGTAGAGTGGGGAGATGATTATCTGGCTACAGCTCGTTATCAAGGAATCTTTAAGTTTAATAAAGCTGGAGGTATTGAGTGGATTATATCGCCTCATGGGTATTGGAGAGATAAATACTTGAAATTATTATTGAATCCTCTTCATGCCGACGGGACTCCTATTACTGATCCTGAGGTGATAGCCGGAACGAAGAATTGTGATGATTTTGAATGGCCTTGGGGATGTCATACAGCTGTCCCATTACCTAATGGACACATTCTTTATTTCAATAATGGTTATGGGCGTAACTTCAAACTGGATTTTACAGACAGGAAAAATATTTATACTTGCGGCATAGAATATGAAGTGGATGAAGTGAACCGTACGGTTCGCCAAGTTTGGCAGTATGGAAAAGAGCGTGGTGCCGCGTATTTTACTCCGGCCCGTTCCGGGGTGCAATATTTGGAACAAACGGGTAACAGATTAATTTGTCCGGGAATGAGCAATGTGCTTAGCAATGGCAATCGTGGTGCACGCGTGACAGAAGTAGATCCTGAAACACAGGATGTTGTGTTTGAATTGGAATTGGAAGATGCGATTTACCAGCGGGTTTACCGTATGTCTCTTTATCCTGAGAACCAATAACAACACTGTATAGAATATGATTGATTTTTGATAAAATAGTATAATTCTAGATGCTTGGATAGCATTCTTTTACTGTAAAAGATGGATTGATAACAATGAAAAGAAAATAAGATATGAACGGATATTTCAAAAAACAAATAGAAGCATTGCGCCAACGCCATGAAGCGTTGTTGCAACGTCCTAATGAAATGCAGGAAGAAACGAACGGTGTCATCCGCCGTTATGTTTATCCGGTACTGACACGCCAGCATATTCCCCTGGAATGGCGTTATGACTTCAACCCTGCCACCAACCCTTGTTGTATGGAGCGTATCGGCTTTAATGCTACCATGAACAGTGGTGCCCTGAAATGGAACGGAAAGTATCTGATGGTGGTGCGTGTGGAGGGAGCAGACCGGAAGTCGTTCTTTGCCATAGCCGAAAGCCCTAACGGGGTGGACAATTTCCACTTTTGGAAACGTCCGCTGGTATTGCCCGATGTGGATCCGGCGGAAACCAATGTGTATGATATGCGTCTTACCGCTCACCAGGATGGATGGATTTATGGTATCTTTTGCAGCGAACGCCATGATGACAAGGCACCGGCGGGAGATCTGTCGGCGGCGGGGGCAAAGGCGGGAATCGTACGCACGCGCAATCTGGTGGACTGGGAACGGTTGCCCGACTTGAAAGCGGCGAGCCAACAGCGCAATGTGGTGTTGCATCCCGAATTTGTGAATGGGAAATATGCCCTCTACACCCGTCCGCAGGATGATTTTATTAATGCCGGAAATGGGGGAGGAATAGGATGGGCGTTGATAGACGACATCACCCGGGCGGAGGTGAAGGACGAAATGATAATAAACCACCGTTATTATCACACGATCAAAGAGGTGAAGAACGGAGAGGGACCGCACCCCATCCGCACCTCCCAAGGGTGGCTGCACCTGGCGCACGGAGTACGCGGATGTGCCGCCGGACTGCGCTATGTGCTCTATCTGTATATGACCGCAGCCGATGAACCGTGGCGCGTCATAGCTGAACCAGCCGGCTATCTGCTGGCTCCGCTGGCGGGGGAAAGGGTGGGCGATGTGTCCAATGTGCTTTTCTCGAACGGATGGATAGCCGATGACGACGGTACGGTATACATCTATTATGCCTCCAGCGACACGCGGATGCACGTGGCGGTTTCTACGGTGGATCGCTTGGTGGACTACTGTCTGCACACGCCTGCCGACGGATTGCGTTCCGCAGCTTCAGTGGCAGCGGTGAACGCGCTGATAGATCGCAACGAGGCATTTCTGAACGGGTAAAATAGAAGGAATATAAAGGCATTGATAAGATAAAGTCGTTTTTAATGCGGAATGGCTGTTTTTTAGGTGGAAAGAGAAGTGGATAATGCCATTTATTTTCTTGTCGAAAGGGAATAAATGGCTAATTTTGTAATTATAAACCCAAAATAGATATTGTATGAAAAAGATTGCTTTATGGGCTATGTGCATAGCCGTAATGGTGTTGTCGGGTTGCCGGAAGGCTCCGGAATGGAAAGCGGAACATGTGTTTGTCATCGGTTTGGACGGATGGGGCGCCTACAGTGTGGCAAAGGCGGATATGCCGAACGTGAAGGCGTTGATGGATGCCGGATGCTACACGTTGAAAAAACGCAGTGTACTTCCTTCATCCAGTGCTGTAAATTGGGCTTCCATGTTTATGGGGGCAGGTCCTGAACTGCACGGGTACACGGAGTGGGGATCAAGAACGCCCGAACTACCTTCGCGTGTGCTGAACGAGCATGGCATTTTCCCCACCGTGTTCAGCGAGTTGCGCAAGGCGGCTCCCGATGCCGAGATGGGCGTACTGTATGAATGGGATGGTATCAAGTATCTGGTAGATACGCTGGCTTTGAACCATCATGCGCAGGCACCCGACTATAACACGCATCCTACGGCTTTGTGTGACATGGCCTGTGAGTATATTATGCAGAAAAAACCGGTGTTGAGTGCTTTCTGTTTCGACAACCCTGACCACGTAGGGCACGGTGACGGACACGATACTCCGGCTTATTATGCCAAACTGAAAGAACTGGACGGCTATGTGGGCCGTATTGTGGATGCCATCAAGGAAGCGGGTATTTATGAAAACAGCATCATTATTGTCACCGCTGATCATGGGGGAATCAATAAGGGACATGGCGGAAAGACCATGGAGGAGATGGAAACGCCGTTCATTATCGCCGGAAAGAACATCAAGAAGGGGGGAGCTCTCGAAGAGAGCATGATGCAGTTTGACTGTGCGTCTACTATAGCATCTGTTTTCAATCTGGAGCAACCGCAGGTGTGGATAGGACGCCCCATGACACAGGTGTTTGAATAAAAGATGAAGCGGATACTATGAAATTGCATATCGTTGATATTCTGATTATTTGTGCTTATCTGATGGTTATTGTCGCCATCGGGTTGTTTTTGAAAAAGAAGGCGGCAAAGAATATGGATTCTTATTTTTTGGGCGGAAAGTCGTTGCCGTTTTATATGTTGGGGCTGTCGAATGCATCGGGCATGTTTGATATTACCGGCACCATGCTGATGGTGTATTGGGCTTTTGCTTATGGGTTCAAAAGTCTGTGGATTCCATGGTTGTGGCCCGTGTTCAATCAAATTTTCCTGATGGTCTATCTGTCGGTGTGGCTCCGCCGGAGCAATGTGCTGACGGGCGCCGAATGGATAAAGACCCGTTTCGGGCAGGGGCGGGGGGCTACGCTCTCGCATACTATTGTCATTGTCTTTGCTCTGCTCAGCGTGCTGGGCTTCTTGAGCTACGGGTTTATCGGAATCGGCAAGTTCATGGAGATCTTTTTTCCGTGGGAGGTAGTGTCGCAGTATGTGCCCTGGGATATTCCGGTACAATATGTGCCTCATTTTTACGGCATTTTCTTTACGGCCATTGCTACCTTCTATGTGATGCTGGGCGGTATGCTCAGCATTGTGTGGACGGATGTGGTGCAGTTCCTCATCATGACGGTGGCGGGTGTGGTCATTGCCATTATCGGGATGAACATGGTGGCTCCTGAAATGATCCGGGAATTTGTGCCTGCAGGGTGGGAGTCGCCTTTCTTCGGCTGGACGCTGGACATTGACTGGAGTGAACGGATGAGTTTGCTGACGGAACGCATGGCGGACGAGCCTTACAGCCTGATGGGTATCTTTGTGATGATGGCGTTGCTGAAAGGGATTTTTATGAGCATGGCGGGACCTGCTCCGAACTATGACATGCAGAAGATCCTGTCGTGCAAGTCACCCAAGGAGGCGGCGCTGATGAGCGGTTCGGTATCGGTCATTCTGCTGATTCCGCGTTATCTGATGATTATGGGGTTTGCGTTGCTGGCTATCTATTTCTTTAAAGTGGATGGAGGACTGGAACAGATGACGGCTGTCCACACGGATTTCGAAACAATTCTTCCTCACCTGATTACGAAGTATGTGCCGGTGGGGCTGGCGGGTTTGTTACTGGCAGGATTGCTGTCGGCATTCATGTCTACATTCGCTTCTACGGTGAATGCGGCACCGGCCTATGTGGTGAATGATATTTATCTGAAGTATATCAACCCAAGGGCTTCCGTCAGGACACAGATACGGGCGAGTTACCTCGTTTCGGTACTGGTGGTGGTTATCAGTACGGTGATGGGCTTTTTTCTGAAGGACATCAACGAGATTTTCCAGTGGATTGTGGGCGCGTTGTTCGGCGGATATATTGCCGCCAATGTGTTGAAATGGCACTGGTGGCGGTTTAATGGTGAAGGGTATTTCTGGGGAATGACTTCGGGTGTGGTGGCTGCCATTGTGATGAAGTTCACGGTACCCGATTCGTTGGTACTTTATTTTTTCCCCGTGTTGTTCGGCATTTCGCTGGTGGGTTGTATCGTGGGTACGTACTCGGCACCTCCTACTGACGAGGAGACGCTGGTGAACTTCTATATCCGGGTACGTCCGTGGGGGTGGTGGAAACCGGTGGCGGCCAAGGCGGTAGCACGCTATCCGCAGGTGACGCGCAACCGCCATTTCAAGCGGGATATGTTCAATGTGGCGATTGGTATCGTGTGGCAGTGCTGTCTCACTATTGTGCCCATGTATCTGGTGGTGCGCGGTACGGGGGGACTCATTGCGTCGGTGTTGCTGCTGGTGGTGACCACCGTGGTGTTGAAATATACCTGGTACAGGCCGTTGTGCAGGGAAGAGAAGGAATATGATGAGTTGATGAAACGTATCGGAATGGACTGATAGACAAAAAAGGGTAAATGTGTCAAAACTAAAATGGCTACCTCGCAAAGTTACAGATCGTATTTATAACACTTAAAAAAGGGTCGTATCAAGCTCTGTATTGAGTAATGATATGGCCCTTTCTTTAGCCTTTTAGGATGTTCAAATGCCAGATTATAAGTTCGTATTTTCAAAAACAGAGTTTTGACATCCTCTTTTTGTCTGTCAATATCAACCGGAAGGTTTAGCTCACTTCGGGCGGCTCCAGTATGCGGCTGGCGTACTCATGTTGTAGCGGTAGCTCGACACCTTGTTTCATCAGTATTCTTCCGGAGAACATTTTGTTGTCCAGTGGCAGCGGACGGGCATCTTTTCCGGTTTAGTTCCGTGATGCGGTATTGCTTGTCGGCTTTCAGCCTGTCCATGCGGAAACGGGGAACAATCTGATTGCAATAATGCTGAATCTTGTAGGCAAGAACACGGCATGTTTTTTCTGTGGGGTGTAGAGCATCAGTGAGGAAACACCTTTATCATTGTAAGGTGAGATGAGACGGTATGATAAATTGTCCAGCTGTATCATCGGACGGATTTTCTTGTAGGTAATAATGGCTTCACGTTTTCGGGAACGGACAACGGCAGGGAGGTGTTCGGAGTAGCTATCAGAATATCTTGTTCCTATACCCGGAGCGGAAAGGAAGAGAAGAGGCATAAGTTTGCCGGAAGTAGTTTTTTCATGGGATGGTATTTTTTTGAAGAATAATGATCTGTATGTTTGGAGTTATGCAAAAATGAAAGAAGTTTTTGGCATTTTATGATAGAATATTATTCATGTGGCACTATGTGCGCATTTTATGTAATTATGAGGTGCTTTGCCGCAATAAATATCAAGGAATCTTTTTATCTTTGCGAATATTGGTAATCAGTGCTTAAGTATAAAAAAAGGTTATGGAAAAGAGAGATAAAGAGGAAATGAGCCGCAGGAAGTTTCTGAAGATAGTAGGCGTCAGTGCGGCTGCATCGGCGGCAGCCCTGTATGGTTGTGCATCCGAAGGGAAACCGGCTTCATCCGAGGCTTCTGTGTTGGGCGAAGTGCCTGTGGATAAAATGACGTATCGCGTTTCCCCCAAAGGGGAGCGTGTCTCACTTTTAGGATATGGATGTATGCGCTGGCCGTTGAAACCTGCACCGGACAGCGATGGAAATGTGATAGATCAGGATGCGGTGAATGAACTGGTGGATTATGCTATCGCTCACGGAGTGAATTATTTCGATACATCTCCTGTTTATTGCCAAGGGTTTTCTGAAAGAGCCACCGGTGCGGCCTTGAAACGTTATCCCCGCGAAAAGCTCTTGATTGCGACAAAGATGTCCAATTTCCAAAACTATACTCGTGAGAATTCCATCAAGATGTACCATCAGTCGATGAAAGAATTGCAGACGGATTATCTGGATTATTATTTGCTTCATTCCGTAGGTGGAGGGGAAGGGATCAAGACTTTCCATGACCGTTATATTGACAATGGAGTTCTTGACTTTTTACTAAAAGAGCGTGAAGAGCCGAGTTCGGCTTCGATGCGCTGGACCATTCCGTCGAGCATCGCGGCCATGCCGACGATGGTGCCGGAGAGAATGCATTCTTCGGTGTTTCTGCCAATGATGCGTTTCGGGATCTGGAGGTCGAGCCGCGGGAGCTGGGCGGTCCGCTCGGAGAGGGCGCCAAGTCCCATATCGAGTCCCGGTGCGATGGCGCCGCCGCAGAAGACGCTGTTTTCCCGGATGACATTGAAGGTCGTCGCTGTTCCAAGATCCACGGTGATGACCGGCAGCGGATAATGTGCGGCGGCCCAGGCTGCATCAACGAGGCGGTCGCGGCCTACTTTTTCCGGTTCCGGGATGGAAAATGTCATGCCGAGATCACTTTCGGATGTGACGAGCAGCGGTTCTGTGCCGAACAGATTACGGACACATTCCTGCAGAAGCGTCAGAACCGACGGAACAACGCTGGAAATGATGACGCCCCGAAAGTCGGACGGGGAAAGATTCTTGTCTTCAAAAAGCTGCTCGATCGCAGATTCATACTGGCTGGCAGACCAGGTGTGGTTGATGTCAATCCGGGCTGTGAATTCGAGGGAATACGCTTGCTGCGGTGCGATCCGGACGCCGCCGAGCGTAACGGTTGTGTTCCCGATATCAATGGCTAAAATCATAGTGTTCTCCCTTCACGATTTCTCCCGCCATGGTACACAAAGCGGCTTCCGCCTGCCCTGCTTCCAG
>OGYE01000944.1_pt1 | contig 19121 bp, 16 predicted proteins | sample 1576471 | NCBI WGS metagenome assembly OGYE01 (sample SAMEA3541532, study PRJEB24748) | human gut metagenome | biome: human gut; feature: human-associated habitat; material: faeces | place: China | collected 2012
GAGTACACGTAAATTAAGTTTAGAAAAGTGAGAGGAAATTATGAGAAAAAATACAAGTAAAGCAATAGGGGCAGTTCTTATTGCCGGTATTGTGGCATCAGGATTAAATGGAATGCCATTAAATAATAGTGTAAATCAAATTAATGCGGCAACTGTTGAAGCAGGAACTCCATATGACGGGGCAGGAAATTATAATGTAGCAGTAAATCATGTAATTATTAACCAGGTGTATGGTGGCGGAAATAATAAGGGTGCAGGTTCGCACGGTTTTATTGAATTATACAATCCTACAGATTCAGAGGTAGACTTATCCACATGGTCTGTTCAGTATGAAGGTGCTACAGGCGATGACAAGAATGATCCGGGATGGCATAAGCTTGATCTTAATGGAAGTATTCCGGCACATTCATCTTATTTAATAAGAACTAAGAAGTATAAGGATAACACTACACCGGCTAATTTTCAGGTTCCTACAGGTGACATGCAGTGGGATGATATTATAATTAATGGCAAAGGTGTAGCAGTTACATTAATGAGCAATCAACAGCTTTTAACAGATAATAATATTTTTGATAACACATCGTAGAAACCGTTAAAAGAAGGATATGTTGACCTTGTAGGTGTTCATGGCAATGATTCAATGGAAAGCGAAAAGGCTTTTGCTTTTGAAGGTTATGCAACAGACAGTCAGTCAACTAAGAAGGCTGTTAGAAGAATTGATTTTCAGGATACTGACTGTAATGCAATTGGTGAAGATGATGGTGACTTTGTAATAATTGAATATAATGCAACAGATGCTGATTATCTTCAGTGGGCAAGACCAAGAACAACAGCAGATGGTGCATGGTACGCAACACCAATGCCGGAATTTAAGGAAACTACATCATTAAGCAGTAGTGAAATTAACGTATTAACAAATACTTTTGGCAACAATGTTGAAAGTACCAGAAAGTTTACATGGCAAATGCCGGCTAGTTTTTCAGAAGGCTATGTAAATGTATCTGTAAATGAAAATATGACAAATGCTAAGAAATTTAATGCTACAAAAGCTTTAAACCACAAGGAAAGTGCAAGTGTGTTTAGAGCAGAGGCAACAGAACTTTCAAAGAATACAAAATATTATTATCAGGCAGTATGTGGAGATGTAAAATCAGAGGTTTATTCATTTACAACAGGAAGTTTATCTGATGATTTTACTTTTGTAAGAGCATCAGACAGTCAGTCTAAAACAGAGTCGGGATATGATATTTTCCAGAAAGCAGTTACAAAAATAGCAAATACATATAACCCTGTATTTATTATGGAAACAGGAGATCTTGTAGATACAAATTATTTTGAAGATGAATGGAGATGGTTTATAGGAAAGTCTCAGGGAATGTTTGGAAGTACAGCATATATTCCGGTAGTAGGCAATCATGAACAGACATCTTCATATGATGCATGGGCTTTTAGAGAACATTTTTCAGTTCCAAATGAATGTACAGAAGAAGGTGTGACACCGGGAACAGTTTATTCTTTCGATTACGGAAAAGTACATTTCGTAGTTTTGAATTCAGAATGTAAGGGTGAAGGCTTAAAGTCACAGGCTAAGTGGGCAGCAGATGATATGTCAAAAACAAAACAGAAATATATTATCGCAGCAATACACAGAGGACCATATGGCGGAGCAGGAATTGCAGGAGATGTTTCAGAAGCATTTACACCTGTTTTTGACAAATACAATGTAGAATTAGTATTATTCGGTCATGACCACTCATACATTAGAACAAAAGCTTTAAAAAATGGAGTAGAAGATAAAAACGGAACAGTTTATCTTGAGTGCGGTGGCTGTGCATCAAAACAGGATTCAGCTAACAGCACAATTCCGGGATATGCAGAAATTACTGGAACACCGGGAATGCCTGTATATGATGTTATTACAGTAACAGATGAAAGTATAAAGGTTAAGACAGTAACAGTAGATGAATCAACTGACACAATTTCAGATTTACAGGATACGGGAAGCATAAATTACGTAAACCCTGATGCTAAAATTGAATTTGAGGTTTTGCCTAAGAATCATTCAATAAAAGAAAATGAGTCGACGACAGAACCTGCAACAAAAGAAAATGAGTCAGCAACAGAACCTGCAACAAAAATTGAAGGTATCAATACGACAGCTAATGCCGAAACAACAAATAATGAAACTTTAAAGACAACAGATATAATTAAAGAAAAAGTACCTGCAAAGGTAAAAGATCTTAAAGTAAAGCAAGTAAAAAAACGTTCAATAAAAATAAGCTGGACAAAGAGTAAGAATGTTAAAAAATACGAGGTAAGTATTTCAGCAAATAAGAAGTTCAAAAAATCAAAAACAACTACATATATGACAAGTAAAAAAGTATATGTATTAAAGAAACTTAAAATCAGGAATTACTACATTAGGGTTAGAGCAATAAATGGCAAAAAAACAGGAAAATGGTCAAAGATATTAATCAAAATAGTTAAATAATTTCAATAAAAAAAGGATGCTATTAATGGGTGAATTGCTTCATGTTAAGTAGACAATTAAAACAATAAAAAATTTTTCTATCCAGCAGGATATTCCTGCTGGATGTTTTTATTCTACTTTTAAATAGTTTTTGTGTTTTCAATAAGTGTTAATATTCCTAAATTTCTTTGTAATCTTTTATTGCTGTCTCTGACTACGTAAGCAACAATTTTTCTGTCATATAAATCGAGTATTGCACTCAAGTACACATTATATTTTTCAGTTCAAATATAATACTTAAATTCTGTAACAGCAGTTAACTATTTTTATTTGGTGTATAGGCAGAAAATTCACGGCTTAATATGTTTTTAGTTTCAGTAGCCGGGATTTTCCTATTAAGTCATTTATAATAGGAAGCTCAACTTACTTTTCCAAGGTTGCATAGTGCATTAATGGAATATCCATAAATTCTATTTCCTTCCTTGATTGTCTGAAAGATAATTCAATACAGCTTGCTCTTTTAATTATTTTGGGTAATGTTTATATGTAGATACGTAAAATTCATCTTCACTAGAATTGTTGTAAATAGTTATCCATTGCTAAATAGAAGTTAGTGTAATTTCTAGTCTATTGGCCATATGAGTCATACTTTCTTTACAGATTTAATTATATGAATAGAATCAAGATTATCTTATGGACTGATTGTGGATTTTAACATAGAAAATGCTCCCTTCTAAATATTAAGTGATTTTTCACTTGTCTATTTAGAAGGAAGCATATCCGAGGTATGAACAGCCTCAATCTTATGTATTTAAATCTCATAAGTTATGTTTGACATTCATAATTTTATTTTTCTAACAATTGTTCAAGAAAGAACATTAGACTGTCAGCTGATACAAGTTTGTTAACTTTTTCAGGCTTTTCTAATGTCTGGACTATACCATTATATAATTCCATGAATTTTTTCCTGTCATTTTGTTGGACGGCTAACATTAAAACAATATGAATAGTATGTTCGTCCCATTTAATGCCATTTTCACTAGTAAGAACACAAATCATAGTATGGGTAGCGTTCATGTCTAAAGCATGTGGAATTGCAAAGGTGTCAAAAAAACATGTTGAAGATAATTGTTCACGTTCTAAAACAGATTCAATAAAACCATCTTTACACAAACCATAATCTATAACATTTTGTCCCAAAAACTTAATAACATCTTCCTTATTGCTAAAATTGTTTGATTTAAAGAAAAGCTTTTTATCAAAAAATGATGATAACATATTGTTTCTTTTAATTTTTTGCTTGTTTTCTAAACATTTATGAATGGCATTATCTATGTTTATTTGATCCATCATAGTAAAAAATGGTGATACCACAATAACTTCTTTTCCAATGAGATTTAAAGGTTGTGTAGTTATAATCAAATCAGAGTATGCATCAATTAAAGTAGAACTGTTATTAGTGTTAAATAATTTTAGTGTTATAAAATTGTCATAATTATCTAAAAGTTTTTTTTCAATATTAGAGTCAATATGGTGGTAATCATGACATAAAAGCAAAATAGAAACTTTATCAGAATCAGTGTTAGATGATTCAATAAGATATCCAATATGTATGCTTATGTATCCGATTTCAGAATCAGCAATATGAATGTTGTATTTTTTATTTAGTTTTTGAGCAATATTAACAGATACATCATATATAAAAGGACAATTTTTCTTTATATTATAGAGAAAATCGTTTCCTGATGACTGAATACTGTTAGCTCTTTTAATTAAACCATGTATATGTAGAGCAAAACTATAAAGATACTCATCAAAATTAATTTCTAACATGTAATAAGAAAATACATTTAATAAAATCTCTCGGATATCTTCTATAAAATCTTCCGACAAGATATCTTTAGAACTTATCAGATGATTTTGGTTTATAGGTTTTATTATTCCCTCTAATAATGATGAAATATAAAAAATATCATCTTTTGTAGGAGCAATATTGCAATGTGCTGAATACTGAGTACAAATTTCGTTTGCAATTTTCGATTCTATATTATCAGAATGGTCGGATATATTATTAATCGGTTGTGAAACATAATGATCCGTACGCATTCTGTATAATGCTATAGTAATGTTTACAATTAAATTGTTATAGTAAGCATTATCAATATAGTAGTCATATTTATTTATTGAGTTTAGAATAATTATCTTTATTTTATCAACATCGATGCCTTCAAAATAATTGGTCAGATTGTCAATACTGTTAAAAGCCGGATTAATTTCATCAAAAATAATTTTGTTTAAGTATTTGCGCTTATTTAATTCGTTGCCAACAACAAAAACAGTGTTGTTGTTTCTTGATATTTTTAAATCAAAATTTTCTAAAGTTTTATTTATTGTTTTAAAGTATTTTTCCAAGGTAGTAGTGCTAATATATAGAGAATCCGCCAGGTCATCAATATTATAATGAGGCGTGTGAAAAAATACTTTTTTCAAAATTATATGTTCCAAATTTTGTTCATCTTCAGATAGCTGGAAAGTTAATGCTTTATACATATTGTAATCAAGAGAATATCCTCTGTTAGTTGATAAAATTAACGGTAGGACTTTATTTATTTCAGCAACTTCAGATTGAATAGTTCTTAAAGAAACATTTAAAATCAAACTTAGTGATTTCCCTGTTATATAATCATTAGAACTACTGATTTCTTTAATTATTTTTTTTTGCCGCTTAGTGAATCTGTTCATAACAATCTCCTTAATAAAAAATACGTTATAAAAGTAATTAAATTATACAATATTGATAAAGTACAGGCAAATACTTCAATGCGGTGTATACCGCAAAAGTCGATTTGTAATCGCAAATCAAGTGAAATATAATAGCAGCATAAAGAAACGAAAGGAGAAAAAAATATGAATAGAGAAGAAGCACAAATGGTAGCTTTTCAACTTATAAGCTATGCCGGAGATGCGTTTTCATCTTTTTTTAAGGCAGTGGAAAAAGCAAGAAATGGAGAGTTTGATGAAGCTGATGAGCTAATAAAAAAAGGAGAAAGTGAGTTAACTAACGCTCATAACGCTCAGACAGAATTGCTGGCAAAGGAGGCTCAGGGAAAGGATATTGAATATAGCATAATGTTAGTTCATGCACAGGATCATTTAATGACGACAATAATGTATGAACGTGTTGCAAAAGAATTTATAACATTGTACAGGGAGAAAATTAATGGATAGAAAATTCTTGTGGGGAAGTGCTACAGCAGCTTATCAATGTGAGGGAGGATGGAAAGAAGGTGGCAAAGGAATGTCCAATTGGGACACTTTTTGTCATAGTGAAAAAAACAATATAAATCCTGTAACAGGAGATGTAGCATGTGATCATTATCATAGATATGAAGAAGATATAAAAATGATAGCAGATGGAAATCAGAATGCATATAGATTCTCCATTGCGTGGACAAGAATAATACCGGATGGTGTAGGAAAAATCAGTAGAGAAGGTATTGATTTTTATAATAGATTAATTGACACATGTAAAAAATATAATGTAGAACCGTTAGTAACATTATATCATTATGACTTACCACAATCCTTATTTGAAAATGGTGGATGGGAAAACAGGGCAACAGTTGATGCGTATGAAGAATATGTAAAGGTTTGCTTTAAGGAATTTGGAGACAAAGTAAATTATTGGGCAACAATAAATGAACCAAATTACGAAACACTTTGCTGTTATGGTTTTGGAAATTATCCTCCTAATGTAAAGAATCTTGAGAGACGGTGGAAAGCTATGTATCATTTAATGTTAGCTAGCGCAAGAGCTGTTAAAGCATATAAAAATATGGGATATAAGGGAATGATAGGACTTGTAAGTGATAGCTATCCAATTGAAATATTAAAGGATAATGAAGAATATAGGAAGGCGAAAAAGCTTGCAAATATATTTTTTAACACGTCAGTTAATGATACATGCATAAAGGGATATTATCCTGATGAATATATAGAACATTTAACAGAGTTAGGTTATGATTTGTCATATATGAAAGAAGAAGACAAAGAAATATTTAAGGCAGGAACAGTAGATTATCTTGGTGTGAATGCATATTGCAGATTTTTGGTTAAACCTTGTACAGGAAGAGAAACTGTAATGGAGGTGAATAATACAGGAGACTCATCAAAAAATGAGGAAATGGAAATAAAAGACTGGTGTGCGCTGGATGATGATCCAAATACGAAGAAAACACCTTGGGGAACAGAAATATATCCTAAATCAGTATATGATATGTTGATGGAATTTAAGGAATTATATCCTGATACACCAATTATTATTACGGAAAATGGTTTGGGAGAGTATGACATAGTTGAAGGTGAAAAAATACATGATCAGTATAGAATTAATTTTCTACAGGGATATGTAGATTGGATTAAAAAAGCTATAGTTGAAGGTTGTGACTGTAGAGGATATTTTGTATGGTCAACAATGGACGTTTACAGTTGGATTAACGGTTATAAGAAACGTTATGGTTTAGTTTATATAGACTTTGATGATAACTGCAAGAGAATACCGAAAGACAGTTATCATTGGTATAAAGAATTTATAAAAGAAAAAGGAGGAAGTTACAATGGAAAAATTTAGTAACTGGATTGAAAAGAAGATATCTCCACTTGCAAATAAATTGGCAAGACAGAAATATCTTCAAGCTTTGCAAAACACATTCCTAGCTTTAATTCCACTATTCACTATAGGAAGTTTTGCTCTTATTATTATATCACCGCCAATGGATTATACAACAATGGATTCAGGTGTGCTTAAGGCTATTATGCACGGATGGGCAAATATTGCATCGTTTACAAGTCCAGCACTGGGGTATGTTTATTCGGTAACAATGTCTCTGATTGCATTGTGGACATCAATTGGATTAGCAATTAATTTAGGCAAACATTATAAGATGGACAAATCATGGGTTACAGTTGCAGTTTCAGTTGCGTCATTTATGATAACAGCAACTATGAACAAAGAGGGAACGTTAGTTTTTGATTATCTGGATGGAAAAGGTTTATTTGTTGCAATATTAGTAACAATTGTATCTTTTGAATTATACAGATTTTTATCTGACAGAAAGGTTGGATACATCAATTTGGAAGGTGGTGGAGTTCCACCTGCACTTGCCGAATCGATAGGAAACCTTGTTCCAATAGTGATTGTTTTGGTAGCAGTTGCAACAGTTGACGCAGTATTATTAAACTTTACGGGAGTAGGAATTCCGGCAATAATGCAACTTATTATGACACCTATAGTTAATATGGTTGACAGTATTTGGGGAGTTGTTATATTAGCATTAATAGTTATGATTTTCTGGTGGTTTGGTATTCATGATACAGTAATAACAGGTCCGTTGGATACATTCTTAATGAATAATTTTACAGCTAATCAGGCTGCCTTTGCAGCTGGTACAGCAGCAGTAGCACTTCCGTATATTGTTACTGAGCCATTTTGGTGGACATTTATGGCTATTGGAGGTAGTGGTGCAACACTTGGACTTGCTATTTTAACATTGTTCAGTAAATCAAAACAACTTAAGACAATAGGAAAAATAGCTATTATTCCTTCATTATTTAACATTAATGAACCGTTGATTTTTGGTTTGCCACTTATGTACAATTCAACAATGATGTTGCCTTTCATATTGGTTATGCCGTTAAATGGTGTAATTACATATATAGCAATGAATACGGGAATTGTAGCAAAAACTTTTGCATATGCAAGTTGGAATATGTTTTGTCCAATAGGTGGACTTATTGATACTATGGATATTAAAGCATTAATTTTAATTTGTGCTTTAATTGTAATTGACATAATTATATACTTCCCATTCTTCAAAATATATGAAAAACAGAAAATAAAAGAAGAAGTGATGGAAGAGAGCACGCAGGCATAAAATAGATAATTTTACATCGTAGGATAATAGGTTGAAAAATAAAATTTTTCATTACTATTTGTGCCCAAACAACGAGAAAGGAATGAAGATTAATATGAAGATTTTGTTAGTATGTAATGCAGGTATGAGTACCGGGATTATGAAAATGAAACTTGAGCAGGAAGCAAAAACAAGAGGGTTAGATGCCAGTGTAGATGCTATCCCAATGGTAGAGTTAGGTGATAATCTTGAAGGAACAAGTGTTATACTTCTTGGACCACAAATAAGATTTGCATTAGATGACATAAAAAAACAGGCAGAAGGAATTCCGGTAATGGCAATTGCTGCTCAGGATTTTGGAATGATGAATGCAAAAAAAGTTTTGGATGAGGCATTAAAGGAAATATAATGTTAAGGAGGCAAATATGATTCAAATTGACCATATAATAAGTTGCATAGATGGATTACATGCACGACCAGCCGCAGAATTAGCAAACATTGCAAGCGAGTATGCAATTGAAGTGTATATAAACAAAGATGGAAAGATAGCAAATATAAAAAATATAACTGAAGTTGTAGGTTTATGTGCTAAATATGGTCAGAAAATATCAATATTAATTAATGGAGATAATGAAAAAAAATCATTAAAGACTATAAAAAAATATATAGAAGAAAAACTATAAATTAAATAATATGGTTTGATAATATATGAAGGATAATTTGGCCTTAAATATATTTATTTTATCTTTCTTATTTAGAGGGGCTGTCGCTTTAACGAATGAAAATTCGTGAAGTGACAGTTTCATTTATGCATTTTTTGAGGTTTCTATTGAAGTTTTAATCTTTTCTGTCACTTTTTATGGTGTAATTTAATAAGCCGTTATTAGCGGCTTATTAAATTTATACGACGTTTAGTCTGATTCTTTGTTACTGTTTTCTTCTATGTTATATTTAGTTGCACTGATTTAAATTATAAATTTTCTGTAAGTTAATGTTTGAGTTCATACATTAATTTTACATCAACTGTCAGAGTCTTTTGAGGCATGGCAGTTATTTTTTGAAAATTTTTACATGAAAAAGTAGCATATAAACTAATTACTTTTTCAATAATATAGTATCCCTTTTTTATATTGTAATCAATCCAAATGCATTTGCGATTGAACTAAGAAGAATAATTGTTGCAAATATAGGACAAAGATATTTAATCATAAAATTAAAAATTTTCTTTCTGCGAAATTTTCCCTCGCCGTTAAGAACCTCTTCCTCAATCTTATTAAGACCAATTACCTTTGAAACGAGTATACATATGGCAAATGCTGCAATTGGCATCATTACAGAGTTTGTTAAAAAGTCAAAGAAATCTAAAAATTGCATTCCAATGATTTTTACACAGGCTAAAGGTCCATAACCAAGAGCTGATAAACTTCCTAGAACAAGCATTATTCCACCAAGAATGAAAGTAGCTTTCTTTCTGCCCCATCCAAATTCATCTTGAAAAGTTGAAACAGCACTTTCAGTTAAGGCTATTGAACTCGTAAGTGCTGCAAATAAAACTAATGTAAAGAATAAAATTCCAACAACCGTGCTAAGTCCCATGCTTTCAAACATTTTAGGAATAGTGATGAACATTAATGAAGGACCTGCATTTAAGGCATCAGGGTCACCACCAGAGAAAGCAAATACTGCAGGGATAATCATTAAGCCAGCCATAATCGCAATAGCGGTATCAAATATTTCTACATTTTTAGTAGAATCTTCGATTGATAAATCCTTCTTCATGTATGAGCCGAATGTAATTAAAATTCCCATAGCAATTGATAAAGAATAAAACATCTGTCCCATTGCAGCAACAACAGTCATCCATGAAAAATTCTCAAAATTAGGAATAAGGAAATATTTTACTCCGGCTAAAGCACCAGGTCGTGTCATAGAATAAATTGTAATTATAATTGATAAAACAATTAAAATAGGCATCATAAATTTTGATACACGTTCAATACCATTTCTAACTCCGGCATAAATAATGGCTAAAGTAATAAATGTAAATATTATAAAGCAGATTTCAGCGGAAAAACCACCTGTAATAAAATTAGTAAAATAGTCATCACCCGCTAATAATTTGCTGCCGCCAATTATATATTCGGCTAAATATTTAATAACCCATCCACCAATTACAGAATAATATGGAACAATGAGAATAGGAATAATAGCGTTAATCCATCCGCCTAAAGATGCAAACTTAGAGTTGCCAAAAAATTTAAAAGCACCCACAGGACTTTTCTTAGTCATACGTCCAATAGATGTTTCAGCAACAATCATTGTATATCCAAATGTCAGGGCAAGAATGATATATACTAATAAGAACATCCCGCCGCCATATTTAGCAGCTAAATACGGAAATCGCCATATGTTTCCAAGACCTACAGAAGCTCCGGCAGCAGATAATACAAATCCCAGCTTTCCGGAAAAAGAACTCCTTTTATTATTGTGTTTTTTCATAATTTTTTACCTCTCATATACTTTTTAATCGCAAGTATAAAAAGTGTAACATAGAGCAGAAAAAAACACAATAAGAGTAGAATAAAATCGTCTGACAGAAGAGTAAAATAAATCGCTATGAAACAAAGAGTAAAAACAGTTAGAAATCAAATGAATATGCACCAAAGGATACATCAAAAGTGGTGGCATTAAGAAAACTTGACAGAAAGGCAAAAATGCCGGCAACGATATTTACTTATACTTTTGGTATTTTATCAGCATTAATTACAGGAATAGGGATGTGTCTGTCAATGAAGGTAATAGGTAATGGAAACCTGATGTTTATTTTGGAAATAATAATTGGCATGAATGGGAGTAAATTATCCGATTTATAAAAAAATGTTTAAACACATTTTTAGTCCGACAATGGATATGTATAGTATTTCAAATGAAGAAAAAACATATATTGCAGCATTTTACATAAATGGAATGATTGCTGTTGTAAAAGAATGGCTACAAAATGATTGCAAAATGTCAGAAGAACATATATGTGACATAATTTTAAAATGTGTAAATACATCTAATTAATAAATTATTTAATGTAATCTTGCAGTGTTAAAAATATTAATATTAGTTAAATTTAGTAATTACAAAACAATTTAATATTATGGTCAAATTTAAATTATTATAATAAGCAGTAATGAATATTTGGAGAAGAATTTTACGAAAGCAGGAATTTATCTTGGAAAAGAGAGTATATCCGTATCTAAGATTTGTAAAAAATGATACAAAGAGAGCAGGAACAATAGGCGGCTTTTCAGAGTATATTTTAGTACCGGAGGCAAAGTTAAAGCATTCACTTTATTTTATACCGGCTGAAATAAGTGACAGGGAAGCAAGTTTAATTGAGCCTTTTACAGTGGGATGCAGAGCTGCAAGACGTTTACAACCACAAAAAGGAGAAAAAGCAATTGTATTTGGATGTGGAACAATTGGAATTGCAGCTGCAATTACGCTAAAATATTTTGGATTAGATCAAGTTATAATAGCAGATTTATCAGATTTCAGATTGAATATTGCAAAAAAACTTGGATTTGAAACATGCAATATAGCAAATAATGAAAAGTAAACGATGGGATATTGAATCAATTATCACGGATGAATATCCGTTAGAAAAACTTGACGAAGCAATAGAAAAGGCATCAAAGTCAGACGAAGCATTTAATGTTGTGATTAAATTTTAGAAAAGATAAACAGCGTAGGAGTAGGACAATTTTCTCAAGCAATTGCTGCAGTAGAAAAAACAGAGGAATAGAATTTATATGGTTAAAAAATATGGCTAAAATGAAAAGGGCTTTTTCATTTTAGCCATATTGCAATTGTATAGGTAATTTATAAATGATAAATATTACCTTTTACTAACTAACAACCGAATTTAAAAAAATTGCAAAGAGCATTAAATAACTCGGAACAGCTATTGAATTTAAAACACATAGTTTCGTCCTCCTTATTTTAGATTTGTACTGGCCAATTACAAGATGAATTGTAACAATTTCGTAATATTTAAACAATAGGGGATAATTGGAAATAGTTTATACGTTTAAAATAAAATTTCCTAAGTACATAAATATGTGGAACTAAGCTCAAAGCATTTTAAAAGCCCTACAAATTTAAAAATAAGTTAAATATAGGGCAAGTTGCACGAGTTTACCTAAGCCCAAATAAAGATGCTTTTGAAATTGAATTATGATATAATTACAAAATCCCTACTAATTAAGAAAGAGAAGGTCAGAAAATGAATATTGCAATTTGTGATGATGATAGGGTGATTATTGAACAGATTGAAGAATTTCTTCAAATTATTCACGATAAATCATTGGAATATGAGGTGTTTTTTTGTGCGGAAGAATTACAGAAATACATAACAGAAAATAATGTTAATTTTGATGTGTTTATATTAGATATTGAAATGAAAGAAATGTCAGGGATAGATTTTGCAAAAAAACTTCGAGAGAAAAATGTTGATTCTTTAATTATTTTTATGACCAGTCATTCGCAATATGTGTTTGATGTGTTTGAAACCGTAACATTTGACTTTATACAAAAACCGTTAACCTTCGAAAAAATAAAAAATACATTAGAGAAAACAAAGAACTATTTAGAAATAAAGAGAAGGAGCTTTGTATTTTCTTACAAAAAAAATAATTACAACATTGCATTTTCAGATATTTGTTATTTAGAAAAAGATGGTAGAAAAGTATGGATATATACAATTGATGATAAAAAATATCAATGTAATATGACATTGAAAGAAATATGGTCACAATTAGATGATGAAATGTTTGGAATGTTAAATAAATCGTTGATTGTAAATCTTTCAAAAATCGAAGGGATTATAGGAGAAAATGTAATTTTGCAAGATGACAGGATGCTATATGTAAGCAGAGATTATAGAAAAGAAATTAAGAAAAAACACTTGAATTATTTAAGGGGGCAGGTATGAATTTAATTTATGATTTAATAATTAATATAATTGACTATTTGATTATTTTCAAATATTTTAAGAGTTTTAGTGAAAAAAGAACTATGAAAAAGAAATATTGTACGATTCTTTTTTGTGGATGCATAATTTTGATTAGTGTTGTAAATCAGTTTCACAATCCAAATGCGAATCTGATTTTATGTATATTGATAATTTATCTATATAGTTGCTCATTTTCATATAGTATTTCGTATCATATAATTCTACCGGTTTTGTACATAGGATTTGGAATTGTAGCGGAACTGATAGGATTTTTTGTTTTGAATTTTTTAGGACAGGCAATTCCATATTTTATCCGTTACTATGGAAGTTCTTTTATCTGCGAAATTATCCGCTTTTTAATAGTTTATGCAATTTGTAAAATTAGGAAAATAAAATTCCCTAAATTGTCTTTTGATATAAGTAAATATCTGGTTATTATTCCACTTACATGTGTTTGTATATGTTGTATAACTATGAATATTATTCAAAACAGTAAGAATAATCCGGTTATTATAATGTGTTTAATGATAATAGTTATGACGATTTCGAGTAATGTTTTAATGTTTAAAATGTTTGTTAAAGTAACAGAAACATTATCGGATAATTATGAAAAGGAAATGTTGTTACAAGAGGCACAGGCAAAAGAACAATATTATAATGAAGTGGAAAAAAGTAATAAAGAGATACGAAGAATTAAGCATGATTTGAAAAATATGCTATTAGCGATATGCTCAGAGGCACAAAAGAATAATGAGATTTCAAAAGAAATTTATAAAATTATTAATGAGTTAGATGCGAGTAACAAAAAATTATATACATCTAATATAGTTATAAATACGATAATAAATCACAAGATGTGCCTGGCAGAAAATTTGAAAATAAAGACATATGTAAACATTAATGTACCAAAATCCGTTAATCTTGATTATAAAGATGCAGGAATCCTGTTAGGAAATATATTAGATAATGCAATAGAATCTTGCAAAAAAATTAATATGGAAGACAGATGGATTAAAATAGACATAATTTATAAGAAGAATACAATGTTTATAAAAATCTGCAACAGCAAGATAAAGGAGTTAGTGAATATAAAACAAACTAGTAAACATGATGTGCATAATCATGGAATTGGAGTATCAAGTATAGAGAATATTGTAAAAAAATATGGTGGGTATGTAGAATTTATTGATAAAGGAGAAGAATTTGAAGTGGCTGTAAGTTTGTATGGAATATAATAATTGTTAATAAAAATGGCAATCGGGCAATTATTATATTGATATTTGTTAATTTTAAAAATATTTTACAAATGATTACATATAAAACACAAATGATTACATTGTGGCAAAAAAAGAAAAAATTTAAGGTATGATAGAAAAATCTGAAGCAAAATAATTACTGGAAAATTATATTCTGAAAACAAAAAAGGAGAGGTTATGAATAAAATATTGGAGAGGTTTAAAAATTTCTTTTCTGCATCCCATGATAGGGAACAAAAAGGAATTCAGTCAACTAAGCATGGAATGCTTAATAATTTCATGTTTGCAGTTAAGTTGACGTGGAGTTTTAGCAGAATATTTATTATAGCGGTTATTGCCGGTGGAATATTAATCTCATTATACAATCTTATTGGAATTTATATACCAAAAATTGCTTTAGCATTGGTAGAGCAAAAGGTTAGTACAGACGTAATGATTAAGGTGATGGTAATAGTGGGAGTGGCAACTCTTATACTTAATCTTATTGCCTATAAGGCTAGTTATATTTACGAATATCAGTGGGAAAACGTGTACAAAGGTATAGTTTCAAAATATCTTAGAAAATCATTTACAACGGATTTTAAAAATATGGAAAATCCGGATTTTCTTGATTTAACTCAAAGATCAAAACAGGCATTGTATACATATCAGGGAATTCATGGATATTGCATGAGAGGGCAGAACATAATTGCCAATCTTACCATGGTATTTATTTCCGGCTTTGCCATAGCTTTAGTTAATCCGGTGCTTGTACTTGTTATAATTACACTTTCGTTTTTTATCTATAAAATTTTAGATTCAACAATGGAGTGGAGCAAGACAGAATTTAGAGATGCTATGGCATCTAATTATAGAAAAAATAGTTATTTTTCAAATACAGCAAGAGACTTTAAGTACGCTAAGGACATAAGACTGTTTAAAATGCAGGAGTTTATACAGAATATGTGGAATGACATTAACACAATATATTATGCTGCCTGCAAAAAACATCACAGTAAGTGGATTATGTGTGAAGCAAAAATGAGTATGCTTAGATTAATTCAAAATGTATTGCTATATTCAGTGCTTATTTACATGATTATGTTTAGGGGCATGAGTATTTCTAATTTTGTTTTATATATTGGATTAGTGGCTGCATTTTCAACAGCCATGACGGATCTGTTTTGTAATCTTGTGTGGATGAATATGAACAGAATGCAGTTAGATGATTTTAGAACATTTATGGATTGGACAGAGGAGATACCTGATTATCAAAAGGGTGAGGGAACAATAAAGAATATCAAATTAGAAAAATACGAATTTAAATTTGAAAATGTCTCATTTAAATATCCGGGACATGATAAATTTATTCTAAAAAATCTTAACCTCACAATAGAGGCAGGAAGTAAACTTGCAATAGTAGGAATAAACGGCGCAGGAAAAACTACTCTCACAAAGCTTCTTATGAGACTATATGAACCAACAGAGGGAAGAATTTTACTTAATGGAGTTGATATAAAACAGTTTGACAGAGAATCATATTTTAATATCTTTGCTCCGGTATTTCAGAATATAGAAATATTTGCTTTCCCTGTATGGCAGAACATTTCAATGAAGCCTGAAAATGAAACTGACAGAAATAGGGTTATGGAAACATTAAAAAGAAGTGATTTAGAGGAGAAGATTAACAGGTACGAAAACAAAATTGACACTACACTTCTTAGAATTATTGATCCTGACGGAGTGGATTTTTCCGGTGGAGAAAGACAAAGACTTGCTATGGCAAGAGCATTATACAGTGACAGAGATGTTCTTGTTTTGGACGAACCTACAGCGGCACTTGATGCATTGGCAGAAGACAAAATGTATCAGGAATTTAACGAAATGGTAAAGGGAAAGACTGCAATTTTTATTTCTCACAGACTTTCAAGCACAAGATTTTGTGACAAAATAGTTATGTTTGAGGATGGAAAAATTATTGAAGAGGGAACACATGATGAATTAATGAAAACTGGCGGAAAATATAGTGATATGTTTCAGATTCAGGCACAGTATTACAAAAGTGAGAAGGAGGGAGTAACATGCTAAAAAAATTATTTAGTGGAATTAAAGACATAGCTTTTTGCACCGGATATTTTGCAAAGTTTGCATGGAAAAAGCTTCCAATCTATTACTTTTATATTTTGTTGTCAGTTATAGTTAACACAGCAGGACCTTTTGTTTCTATTATCGGCTCAAAATATTTAATTAATGAAATCGTATATGAGCAGAACAGAAACATTGGTATGATAATTTTCTGGGTAGCTTTTATCTGCATTGGAACTTATCTTTATGCAGTAGTAGGAAAGTTTGCAAATGAGAAGCAGAATTATTGTAATGACCGTTTTGACAGAATGCTTCAAATGGAAATAAGTTTTAATACTATGCAAATGAAGTTTGAGTATACTGAAAATTCTGAAATGCTAGACAGTGTAAATAAAGCGGGCCGCGCATTTGAACAAACTAACCTTATACAGGGACTTACAGACGGAATCGTAGGACTTATAAGTAATATATTAGTGCTTGCAGGGGTTATGTATATAGTTGTTAATTGCTCAGTATGGTTACTTATTCCTGTATTTTTAAGTTTCGTTATTAATACATATATGACAATGAAAACAACAAAATTAAAGGAAAATTATTTCTCTGAAGCAATGGAAATAGACCGTGTTGTTGATTATTATCTGGATGAACTTACAACAGGTGAGTATGCCAAGGATATTAGAATTTATAATGCAGATAATATGATTATTGATAACCAGAAGGAACAGAGTACTAAGCAATATAATCTTTCAAAAAGAAGCATGAAAAAAATATGGAATAATGAAAAAATTTCAATAACATCAACGGAGATTTGTAATATAGCAGTTTATATTATTCTTGGTGTAAATACATTAACAGGAAAGATTACAATCGGAGATTTTAGCAGCCTTACACAGGCAGTTATTAAGTTTACGGAAGCACTTTATAATATTTCAAGAGGATTAATGGGATTAAAGTATACAGCATCAATTCTAAAATATTATCTTGATTATATTGAAAAAGCTGAAATTGATATAAAATATGAGAAAAGTAAAAATGCAGAAGTTCCAAATGTTAATGATGGTGTATCTATAGAATTTAAAAATGTAAGTTTTAAATATCCTAATACAGATGTTTATATTTTAAAAAACATAAATACATCAATACATCCGGGAGAACATCTTTCAATAGTAGGAAAAAATGGCGCAGGAAAGACAACTTTCATAAAACTTCTTTGCAGATTATATGAAGTTACAGAAGGAGAAATTCTTGTAAATGGAGTAAATATAAATGATATAGAATACTCTAAATATTTAGATTTACTTTCAGTAGTTTTTCAGGATTACAGGCTTATGGCATTTTCCATAAAGGATAATATTGATATGGGACAGAATAAATATGCCAATGGCGATATGGAACAGAAAGAATATGCCAATGGCGATATGGGACAGAATAAATATTCTAATGTTGAAAATAAGATTAATGAACTGTGCAAAATAGTAGAGATTGACGGTTGGATTAATTCTTTGGAAAATAAGCAAAATACAAACCTTTATAAAATGTTTGATGAGTCAGGAGTTGAACCATCAGGTGGTCAGGCTCAGAAGCTTGCAATTGTCAGGGCATTGTATAAGGATGCACCGGTAGTAGTACTTGACGAACCTACAGCAGCCTTAGATCCAATCGCTGAATTTGAAGTCTATAACAACTTTGATAAGCTTGTTGGTGGAAAAACCGCAGTTTATATATCCCATAGACTTTCATCCTGTAGATTTTGCGACAGAATAATAGTTTTTGACGGTGGTACAATAATTGAGGACGGAAGTCATGACAAATTAATGGAAAATACAAACGGATTTTATTTTAATATGTACAATACTCAGGCTAAACACTACCAGAATTAATTGCTACAGGATTTAAGTAGTATCGGAGTTATAGATAGCCATATTGGAATAAGAGCAAGTATTTTATTAAAAAAGAAAAATAAAAAATTATTGTAACTTGAAAAAACGCACACATCCATAGTATCATTGATAAATAAGCTGAATTTTACAGAACCAATATGAGTAAAAACCTAAAAGAAGAGGAAAATAATCAATGACAGTGCAGAAGAAAAATATTCTGGTTATAGAAGATAGTGAACAATACATGGATATGATTTGTAGCAAATTGTCAAATATTACAGACATAAATGTTTACAAGGCAAAAGATAGTGCGCAGGCATATAAATATGCGTTAGAAGAAAATATAAGCGTATTTATAGTGGATATAATTCTTGATACAAATGCTTTAGGAGATGTGTCAGGAATTAAATTCGTTGAAAGAATACGAACCATACCTGAATACAAATTTACACCAATTATAATCACATCATCTTTAGAAGACCCTAAGTTACATTCATACAGTTATTTGCACTGTTATCGCTACTTTGAAAAATCTTA
>OGYE01000946.1_pt1 | contig 19116 bp, 16 predicted proteins | sample 1576471 | NCBI WGS metagenome assembly OGYE01 (sample SAMEA3541532, study PRJEB24748) | human gut metagenome | biome: human gut; feature: human-associated habitat; material: faeces | place: China | collected 2012
TACGATCATACTGATGATCGCTCCCCTTGCCAACAATGTACATATAGAACCGATCATGTCTACTTTAGAGTAGCACGCGGCCCAGCGTCATAGCTAACGGCAGCAGGAAACGCAGGGTACTGCCGCTGGCTCCGCAGGGAACCTCCTCCCCGCCGCCGTATAAGACCCGCAAGCCCGCCGCCGTGGCCCGGATATCCTCCGGGGCGTCGGGAGGCAGCGGTGGAAAACGGCCAGACGCCGCCTGACAGATCAGCTCCCGGTGCCAGCGGCTCTTGGAAGGTGGGGTTCACTTTGTGTAGACTCTGTTGATTGTGTTGATTCAGCAGCTGCTTCTGTTGTAGCTGTTGTAGCTGAAGGTTCTGTAGTCTCTTCAGTTGTTTCATTAATTGTTAAGTTTTGACCAATAGAAATCTTATTGGCGTCTTGAATACCGTTTTTTGAAACGATTTCATCTACGGTCGTACCATTTTTCTTAGCAATAGCTGAAAGTGTATCGCCTTTTTGAACTGTGTAAGTTTCTGCATTAGCTAAAGCTGTTGCCCCAAGTGTTGCTACTGTAACAAGTCCAAAAAGACCTAATTTTTTAGTGTTAGATGTATTCTTTTTTTGCATGATGATGCTCCTTTATCTATTTATAGTCCAATCCATATTAGTCAAAGATTTTAAGTTATTTTATTGTTTATGACTAATAGGTAAATCAACTGGCTTACTCTATATAGAGATTTCTCAATCCAGATTAAGCTGAAGAGCTATAACCATGTATCTATGATACCTTGGAAATATAACATCCCCTTGTTAGGGATATTAAAAATATTACAAGTAGGTTGGGATTAGACGAAAAAAGAACGCCTACGTGGGCGTCCATCTATAACTTCTAGGTCTTAAGACCTAGTTTTTATTTATCTCAACGAGTTAACTCTTAAGATAAAAAAGCATTAATCCTAAAGCTAAAATAGCAATAATTGATAAGGTATCTCGACCATTCCATGAAAGTCGACGATATTTTGTTCGTCCTTCACCACCTTGATAGCCTCGTGCTTCCATAGCAATCGCCAGAGCATCTGCTCGTTTAAAGCTTGATGCAAACAAAGGAATTAAAATAGGTATTATTGACCGTACCTTTTGAATAATATTTCCTTCACCAAAGTCAACACCACGCGCCTTTTGAGCATTCATAATACGAGTCGTATCATCCATCAAAGTTGGTACAAAACGTAGACTCAAAGATAGCATTAAACCAATTTCATGTGCTGGCACTCTGAAAACAGTAAGAGGTTTTAAAAGTGATTCAACTGCATCAGATAAACTTAAAGGTGTTGTCGTTAGAGTAAGTAGGGTGGAAAAACTAATAATGAGGATAAATCTAAGGAATATCATCCAACCTTGATTTAAACCGACTTCCGTAATCTTTAAAAAGCCGATAGACCAAAGCACACTCCCTTTTGTATTGAAGAAAACTTGAAATAGGGTAGAAAATAAAATAATCCAAATCATTGGTTTGATTCCACCTAAAAAGAAACCAAGTTTTATTTTAGACAAGAAAACCAAGAAAAGTGTAAATAAAGTTATTACAGCATAAGTTAAAGGATTATTAGCCCAAAAGATAATAACAATATAAATCAACATGGCTAATAATTTACTTCTAGGATCTAATCGGTGTATAAAAGAGTCCCCAACAATATAACGTCCAATAATTAACTTATCCATGCGACACCACCTCTACGAATTCCTCGATTGTAATAGGGAGACTTTCAAATTGATAACCTTTTTCTTGTAGCTGTAGCGCAAACTCTGTGATTTTAGGAACACCTAACTGCTTTTCTTTAAGAAAAGTAACCTTTTGAAAAACATCTTTAGGAGCTCCTGACAACACTAGTTGCCCTTTTTCCATAACATTCACAGCTGTCGCATAATCGGCAACATCATCCATCAAGTGAGTTACTAAAACAATCGTCATTCCAGAAAGATGTAACTCCTTAAAGAGAGACATCAATTCCTTCCGGCCCTGTGGATCTAGACCGGCAGTTGGTTCATCCAGCACTAGAATATCTGGTTGCATAGCTAGAATCCCTGCGATGGCAACACGTCGCATTTGTCCCCCTGATAAATCAAAAGGATTCTGTCCATGAAACTCTTCCGGGAGTCCAACTAATTTTAGACTTTCAATAGCACGTTGTTCTGCTTCTTCCTTAGAAACTCCGAAATTTTGAGGTCCAAAGGCAACATCTTCTAAAACAGTTTCTGCAAATAACTGACTTTCTGGAAATTGAAAAACTAAACCTACCTTCTTACGAACTGGTTTTATGTCCTTATTCTTTGATTGACTGGTTATGATCGTATCATCAACTTGAACCTGACCACTAGTGGGTAAATAAAGGCCATTCAAGAGCTGCATAATAGTAGATTTACCACTTCCTGTATGTCCAATAAAGGCCGTATATGAACCATCTTTTATCGTCGTCGTCATATCAAAAAGGGCACGCCCCTCAAAAGGAGTACCCGCTTGATAGATATAACTTACATTTTTGAGAGAGATTCCCATAGTTGTTCTACCAATTCCTTTTCTGTCAGATAGTCTTCACAATCTATCAGACCTTTATTTCTTAGCTTTTGAGTTAATAATGCACTAAAAGGGATATCTAAACCTAAGTCAACTAACTCTGAGCCTCTACTAAATAGTTCACGAGGACTTGAAACAGACTCCACTTTACCTTTTTTCAAAACCAAAACACGGTCACTCAAAGCGACCTCATCGAGATCATGAGTAATTGATAAAACAGTCATTCCGTATTCTTTACGAATAGCTTTAATAGATTGAATCAATTCCTGGCGACCTTCCGGGTCAAGCATGCTAGTTGCCTCATCCAAAATCAAAATAGATGGTCTCATAGCTACAATACCTGCGATAGCCACACGTTGTTTTTGGCCTCCAGATAATCTAGCCGGCTCTCTATCCTTAAATTCTGACATTCCCACAAATTCCAGAGCCTCTTGAACTCTTGAAGCCATTTCTTCATAGGGAACACCTTTATTTTCAAGACCGAAAGCAACATCATCTTCAACAGTTGCCCCAACAAATTGATTGTCTGGATTTTGAAAGACCATGCCAATCTTATCACGGATATCCCAGACATTGTCTTCTGTTAATTCTTGACCATCAACAATAATCTGCCCAGACTCTGCCACTAATAGTCCGTCAATAAGACGTGCTGTCGTGGATTTTCCAGAACCATTATGCCCTACAATGGATAACCATTCCCCACGTTTCACGTGAAACGATACATCATCAAGAATATAGGATGGTTGATCTTGATGATATTTAAACTTTAAATTTTTTATTTCAATCATTGATTTATCGTACTATTTGAAAGTATCCTTAAATAAGAAACCTGCACCTTTGAAATAATCATAGCCTGAGTAAATTGTAAAGAACAAAGCAATATAAAGCATAATTGTTCCTACAAAATGCAGATGACACAATAATAGAATAATAGATAACATCTGGGTCACTGTCTTAATCTTACCAGGCATAGCTGCAGCGAGAACTGTACCACCGTTCTCCACTAATAAAAGACGAAGACCTGTGACTGCAAGCTCACGACAGATAATAACTGAAACCACCCAGGCTGGCGCTTGATTAATACCGACTAACATAATAAATGCTGACATCACTAGCATCTTATCTGCCAATGGATCTGCAAATTTCCCGAAATTAGTAACAACATGCCATTTTCGTGCCAAATAGCCATCTAAATAATCTGTAATACTGGCAATAGCGAAGACAACCGCCGCAGCAATATGCATGACATTACTTGACGCAAGTGATGTCATCAGTAAAAAGATAGGAATCAAAATAATTCTAGCAAGTGTCAATAAATTAGGTAAATTTTCTTTTTTAAACATTTCTTCTCGATTCTATTGGATTCTTAATGTGAGGTAGCTAGGTGTATTTTTATCTAATTGAGATAAATCAAGTGACTCCCCATTTACCTTTAGAGTTACTTTTGAAGATTGAGCAATAATAATTTGAGTTGGTTTAGTTTTATCAGAAAAATCTAAAGAGTATTTTGAATTTTTCGTTTTTGAAAGGAGGTAACTCTCTGAAGTATCTGAGTTATCTACTGAAAACCATGTGTCATCACTATCTTTTGATAACTCCACATCTAAAACTACTGAAGAATTTACATTGGAGAAATCAACCATTAGTTGATTGCCTTGAGTTGTCGTTGTAACATTTGCCCCCGAAACGGTAACCTCAGAAATGCTTCGTGACGATTTAGCCCTACTAGCCGTTGACAGATGATTAACTGTAGAGATAGTATTTGGTTTTATCACCTGAGGTTGATTAGAAAGATGTCTAATAATAATATAACCTACTGAGCAGATGATAAGTAACGAAACCGCACTAAGCATTAGTAAAGGTAGATAGTTAGACTTTCTTTTTTCTTCACGTTTATGCTTTAAAAAGCGTGACATGGGAGCTTTAGCAGCTAAGGTATCTTCCTTACGTTCAACTGGTTTCTTCTCTTTTTTTAGTTTTTGCTCATTCTGTCTCTGCTCCTCAAACAGACGTTTTCCATCTAAACCAACCGAAGTGGCATACTTTTCAAGCGCCTCTTGCTGAATGTCCTCTGGCAAAGCTTTAAGTTGATCCATTTCCATAGCCAGAAGAAACTGGGCTTCGACTCCAGAAATTTTTTCTACATCATACAAACTTAACTCTTTCTTTATACGCGCTGCACGTAATTGCTCACCTAGAGAGTGTAACTTCATTTTTCCCCTTTCTAATATTCTTCTTTGTTTTCGTGTCTCTATTATAGCAAATAATCACTTATTTAGGGAAGACAACAAAATCGGTAATCTCCATATTTGAGAGATAGTGATTCAAAAAATCCTTCAACTCCTTGGAAGTAATGCTCATCAGTTCCTGACCAAAATCAAAGTATGTTTTATCATTCTCAAAATAAGCTAAATATTGGCTTCCTAAATTCTGGATATTGTCTAGACTACGTAAAAATTCACCATACAAAGCTTTCTTTTGTAAATCCAATGCTTCTTCCGTCAACAATCGTTTTTTATCTGCCGATGTCATCACTTGACGAATTAAACTTGACATACGGATAGGCTCTGCAGTGTCCATAGTCATAATGACAAATGAATATCGATTAGATACCTCGTATTCAATTGACACAGACTCGTCTATTTTTCCTTCAGCATACCAAGTTTGATAATAAGGAGACGTCCAGCCAAACAGTAAATTGAACAATAACTGTACCAGTATGTTTTCTCTCATACGATTATCAGTAAAAGGAACACTCTTAAAACCAATGGCTAGTTTTGAGATGAATATCTCCATTTGAAGACTATCTAATTTTTGGATATCTGACTCAATGGGGTGCTTTTCTTTCTCGACTATTCTCTCAGGTGGTGTAAACTTACTTTGTTTTTCATTGACAAGAGTGTAAATATTTTCAACATCAAAATCGCCCACTAAGACGAGATGACAGTTTGCTGACCTGTAAAAGCAATCAAAATTATCTTTTAAGTCCTTTACAGTAATCTTTTCAATGCTATCAACACTTCCAGCAATGTCTTGTCCCAGTATAGTATTAGGATACAAACTTTGTAAACAACCTAGATAAACTCTGTAGTCAGGATCATCCTGATACATATTTATTTCTTGTTCAATAATTCTTTTTTCATGATTGACAGCATCTTCAGAACTTGTAAAGCTCGATGTAAATTTTAATAAAAGCTCTAAAGACTCCTCAAAGTGGTCAAGGGTAGAAAAATAATATGTTGTCTTCTCCAAGGTTGTAAAAGCATTGACATCAGCTCCAAGCTTGACAAAATCCAATGTCACATCCCTTCCCTGCTCATCCTCAAATAGCTTGTGTTCAAGAAAATGAGCAATACCTGCAGGGTAAGATTGTAACTCACCATCAATATAGAAGTGATTATCTAGCGCCCCAAAATTTGTTGACAAAAAGGCGGCTTTTTCTACAAATCCTTTTTTCTTAATGATTGATAAAGACATACCACTATCTAAAATTGCTGAATAAACTTCTTCATCAATTTTTTGATAATAACGTTTCTTCAAAGCAGCCATTCTAAGACACTCCTTCTAAAAAGAACAAACTCTGTAGCTTAACTTGACGCGCTACACAGCAAACATCTTTTTTAGTAACCTTCTCAATCTCATCTAACCAATTCTCCAATGAAAGACTTTTATCGCCAAAAATCACCTTATTAAAACGTTGTTCCACTAATGTTAAGGCATGATCTTCAGAGAGTAGGGCATTCATTCGTATGATTTTTTTGGTTTGATTCAGGAGAGAACTTGAAAAACGTCCTAATTTAATGTAATTCAATTCTCTACTAATTCCTCGCATAGCCTGATTTCTATTAGATTTTTCAATTCCAGCGTAAACTTCCAGTAAACCTGTAAAGATATCAAATTGACTACTAATTGAATAAGCCAACCCTTCCTTTTCTCGAAGTGTTGTAAACAAGGCTGAATGGGCAAATTCACCAAACATGGCATTGAATACAATTAAAGCAAAGTAATCTTTATCTCCATATTGACACGGAAATTGGTACCCTAGCTGTAAAATAGATTGACTACTCTGTCTAGGTTCTATCTTTTCTTTCACAACATTGACATAAGGTTGACTATAGCTAAACTGTAAATCAACTTGACGTCCCTCCAAAGGAAAACGATGTAAAGCTTGGAGTACTTGATAATCATCAAATTCTCCAACCATAAAGATATCAATACGATCTCTTGTCAACATGCTTTGAAATTCTTGATAAGCTGTAAACGAGGTTTCTGCTTCAACAAGTTCTACTTGACCATATTTGGGAACTTTCAAGCCCTCGTTCACAAAATAAAGCTCTCTTCCCTTAACTTCACTGTAATAGTAATTATTCTCTATGTCAACATCCAGGTAGGTCATTAAATTTTGTTTTTCTACGTCAAATACTTTATTTTGGTATTGAGCTACTCTTGACAGTGGCTTGTAAAGACACTCTTTCAAAAATCCTAGCACTTCCCAAAATAATCCTTCATTCGTAGGGATCAAAGCATCTTTCAGATATGTCAACTCGATGTCAACGCTATGTGTCAATCCTTTAGTTGACACTCTAGTTGACAACTGTGTTCCATAAAGAGAAGCTAGTCTCTCTTTAAAAGACTGTACTGTTGGATACGTCTGATTGGCTGTAGCCAACATTTGTGAAACTAGGGCTCGTTTAGCAATTGTTTGTTTATTCAAAGAACCTGTCATTCGAAAAACAATACGATTAGTTTTATATTTTTGTGTTGGAATGAAGTGTACATAGACACCATCAGCAATTTTCATTGATAACCTCTAAAAAGTTTATGCTTCCAATTATACCATTTTTATGCTATCTTATCTCAAGAGAAAGTTGAGGTACTATGGAATATAAATTATTTGATGAATACATCACACTGCAGGCACTTTTAAAAGAATTAAGTATCATTCATAGTGGCGGAGCTATAAAAGGTTTCTTGGCTAATAATACCGTTTTATTCAACGGTGAGGATGAAAAACGTCGTGGAAAAAAACTTCGTTATGGAGATGTTATTACCATTCCGTCTGAGGAACTTGAAATAACGATTGTAGCTCCTAGGACAAATGAAATTGAAGAACATCAAAAAGAAGTCGCTGAAAAAGCACGTGTTGCTGCCATTGTTAAAAAAATGAATCAGGATAATAAAAAGAAACAAAAAGCACATCCGTCAAAAGAAAGCAATAAAACTAAACGAAAACCCGTTCGTTTCCCAGGAACCTAACTATGTGGCTCGAAAAAATTGATATTCAACACTTTAGAAATTATACTGAAGCCTCTGTGAGCTTCTCACCTCATCTCAATATTTTTCTTGGTCGCAATGCTCAAGGAAAAACAAATATTCTTGAGGCAATCTATTTTCTAGCATTGACACGTAGTCATCGGACCCGTTCAGATAAGGAACTGATTCAATTTCAACAAAATACTCTCAAACTGAACGGCATCGTGCATCGTCATAGTGGGAAGCTACCTCTGGAAATCAGTTTATCTAATAAAGGACGCATAACAAAGGTCAACCATCTCAAACAAGCTAAATTATCCGATTATATCGGTCACATGACTGTGGTGCTATTTGCTCCTGAGGATTTACAACTTGTAAAAGGATCTCCAAGCCTAAGGCGTAAATTTATAGATATTGATTTAGGACAGATTAAGCCTGTTTATCTCTCAGACTTATCAAGTTATAATCATGTACTCAAACAACGTAATGCCTATCTCAAATCTACTGACAATGTAGACATTAATTTCCTCTCAGTGTTAGATGAACAGCTTTCCGATTTTGGAACACGAGTTATCGAACATAGACTAGAATTTATCAAGCAATTAGAGGAGGAGGCAGATAGACATCATAGTAACCTCTCAAATCAGATAGAGCGCCTTAAAATCTCCTACGAATCTAATATCCCACTGGAAAATAACAAAGTTATTCGCGAATCATTTTTAACCACGTTAAAGCAAAATCACAAAAGAGATATCTTCAAAAAGAACACTGGTGTTGGTCCACATAGGGATGATTTGACATTTTACATCAATGACATGAACGCATCTTTCGGCAGTCAGGGGCAGCAACGTAGCCTCATTCTTTCTTTAAAAATGGCTGAGATTGCTCTGATAAAAAAAGTAACAGGTGAATTTCCTATTCTTCTCCTCGATGATGTCATGAGTGAGCTTGACAATCACCGTCAACTTAAACTGTTAGAAAGTATTGACGAAGAGGTTCAAACCTTCATGACGACAACTTCACTTGATCATCTGAGTAACCTACCACCTGATTTAAAGACCTTCTTAGTTAAGAATGGTAATATTTATGAAAAATAAGTCGATTAAATGACTTGTTTTTCTATTTTTTTGGTAATTGACAGATGTGACAAGCATCACCTAACAAGGTGTAAATCCTTTCAACCTAAATCCTTTATTAACAACTATACTTACGTAAATACGTTGTAAATTTATTGTAAATATCTCTGTAAACAAAAAGTACTTATCTGAGATAAGTACTTTTCTACCATTTGTCAAGTATATCAAGGTATTTGATGAAAAATAGTTTGAGTTCCATAGTCAAACTAAGGAAATTATCTTTTTTTGAACTAAAGTTTAGTGTAAAAAGTGTACACTAAACCAACACCTTATATGGTGATTTTTTTGATAAGGCGTTACAATAATATGGCATAAACAATTTTACCGATTTTGGATAGAAGTATAATCGTAAAGTTTGTTATGCGTTATGAGGTAATACATTGTTCTAATGAGACGATGTATAGAGGCAATCGTGTGTGGTTTGGTTGAAGTCACTTGCGATTGTCTTTTCCGTTTCTCATAGAAGTCTGCGATATGACAAGGATTGGTGTGGCTAGCTGAAGCTATGTTATGAATGCACTTAAAGAGAATCTTTCTGGCATAGGGATTCCCACGTTTGGTGATATGTTCCTTGGCTAGAAAGTTTCCAGATTCATAGTGTCTGAGGTCAATACCGATAAAAGCATTGATTTGATTGGCAGAGTGAAATCGACGAATGTCACCAAGTTCGCCAATAATACTTGTCGCTGTGGTTTCAGCTATTCCAGGGATAGAGAGAAGAATCTCATATTCTGGCAAAGATTGAGCCAATGTTACCATCTCCTCTACAACACCTTGTCTGTGTTCAGAAAGCCTAAGTAACTCCCCTGCATAGTATTTGACCTCTTCTATCACTGGAGAGGTTTTCTTGACCGCACAATAAGACTGATTAGCTAGTTTTGTAAGCTTATCTACTAAGTAAGTCACACGTTTTTCAGAGATACGTTTTGCCGTAGACTGACGGATGATAGCTGTTAATGTGGCGTCATCCGACTCCAGTACAAAACTATTACATGGGAAAGTTATTACCAAGTTCCAATATTGTTCCCCAGTTGGTGCTGACAAGATGTTTTCTAATTCAGGAAAAGTGATCTGTAAAACCTTGTGCAGACGGTTTTTAGCGCAGACAATATCCTCAGTAAGATTCTGATAGAAACGGCTGAGGTCGCGTAATTCTTGGTAAAGCGCTTCTTGGACATAGCTTGGTTTACGATTGAGGATGAACTGAGACATAGCTAGTTTTTCAGCGTCAATCTTATCGGTTTTACGTACTCGTAAGCTATCTAGTTGTTTTTTGGATTCTAAAGGATTGAGCCGTGTATAAGTGTAACTATTATCCTCAAAGAAGGCCTGAAGACGACGAGAATAGACACCAGTCGCCTCGAAGACAATCTCTGGCTGGTGAACAGTCTTCAAGTCCCCAAGTAGTCGATTAAATCCGATGGCATCATTGGGTATGGTATAGCCATGTACTTTTTCTCCATTGACCAAGATGGCCACTTCTGAACTTGCTTTACTCACGTCAATACCAAAAACTACTCGCATGATATTACCTCTTTGTCTTGAATGATTCCTTGCTTTAGTGATGCCATTTTCAATACTCGACGTTTTTCGTCCCACATACTTTGATAACATTCTTCCTAAAACAGGTGTCTTGTCAGTTTTAGTTACGACGTCTAGCGCCAAAGGACTCATCGACTTAACAAGACACCTCTACTTTAACATAACGAAAAAGTAGTGAGTACTTTCTCCCGTCGGAGATTTCCTCACTACTAATCTTAGTATGTTTTTGTTTATTAATGAGCTGAGTAGTTAGGCGCCTCGTTGGTAATTTGAACATCATGAGGGTGACTTTCAATAAGTCCTGCACCTGACATTTCAACAAACTGAGCTTTATCATGTAAAGCCTGGATGTCTTCTGCACCTGTATAACCCATACCTGCACGGATACCGCCAATCAATTGGAATACAATATCAGCAGCAGAACCTTTATAAGCTACACGGCCTTCAATTCCTTCTGGAACAAGTTTATTCGCTTCATTAACTGCACCTTGGAAGTAACGATCGCTTGATCCCTTCTTCATCGCTGCAATTGATCCCATACCACGGTATGATTTATATTTACGACCTTGGAAAATCTCAGTTTCACCTGGTGCTTCATCAGTACCAGCAAACATAGAACCAAGCATTACAGCATTACCACCTGCTGCAAGAGCTTTTACAATATCACCTGAGTATTTGATACCACCATCAGCAATGATTGTTTTTCCGTATTCACGCGCAACACTTGCAGCATCGTAAATAGCAGTGACTTGAGGAACACCTACACCCGCAACCACACGTGTTGTACAAATAGAACCTGGTCCGATACCTACTTTAACGACATCGACACCTGCTTCATAAAGTGCACGCGCACCTTCAGCTGTTGCAATATTTCCTGCAATCAAAGTACGATCTGGGAAGTGGGCACGAATTTCAGCAATTTTACGAAGAACACCTGCTGAATGACCATGTGCAGTATCAATGACAATAGCATCTGCGCCTGCTTCAAAGAGAGCTTCTGCACGTTCAAAGGTATCAGAAGTAACCCCTACAGCACCTGCTACCAAAAGACGACCGAATTCATCCTTAGCTGCATTAGGAAACTCGATAACTTTTTCGATATCCTTAATAGTAATGAGTCCTGACAAACGACCTTCTTCATCAACTAGAGGTAGCTTTTCAATACGATGCTCATGAAGAATACTTTCAGCTGTTTCAAGATCTGTTCCAACTGGAGCAGTGACCAATTTTTCAGAAGTCATGTGTTCTGAAATTGGAGTATCGTAATTAGAGATAAAACGCATATCACGGTTTGTGATAATACCAACCAATTTACGATTTTCAAGTGTCTCAACAATTGGAACCCCTGAAATACGGTAACATTGCATCAACTCTTCAGCTTCAGCAACTTTATTTTCAGGCGTTAAGAAGAATGGATCAATAATGACACCATTTTCAGAGCGCTTTACTTTTCGAACTTCTTCAGCTTGTTCCGCAATAGACATGTTTTTGTGAATGACACCCAAACCACCTGCACGAGCAATTGAGATAGCCATCTTACTATCTGTGACCGTATCCATGGCTGCAGTGATAATTGGGATATTTAATGTCAAATTTTTAGCCAATTTCGTCTTCAAGTTGACGTTGTTTGGTAGAACATGACTTTCCGCAGGAATAAGCAATACGTCATCAAAAGTGTAACCTTTTTTCAAGAATTTAGTGTCCCAATTTGACATTATAATCGTCCTCTTTTCTCAAAGTTTTGAGGTACAGAAACCCCAGTCTATTTTTTAATTGATAATATCATATCATGCTAAAATGATTTGTCAACAGATTTCGCATAAGATTCTAAGAAAACCTTTTTCCAAATAAAAATAGGGCCCCAGATTATCTTGAGTCCCTACTTTCTATTTCTTAGAAATAATTAATTCCCATTGCTTCTTTTACTTCTGCCAATGTTTGTCCAGCAACTTCACGCGCTGCTTGACTACCTTTTTCAAGCATACGGAAAACTTCTCCCATATCCTTGGCATATTCTAAACGACGTTCACGAATTGGAGCTAACTCACGTTCTAAGATTTCTAGAAGATAACGTTTTGTCTTCACATCTCCTAAACCACCTCGTTGATAATGTTCTTTCATTTCAGCAATTGTAGTAGCATCCTCTTCGCGACCAAAGATATCAAGATAATGGAAAACCATATTACCTTCAATTTGGCCTGGATCTTCCACACGAATATGGTTTGGATCCGTATACATGCTCATGACTTTTTTACGAACAGTGTCCTCATCATCTGAAAGGAAGATACCATTACCCAAGGATTTAGACATCTTAGCATTACCGTCTAGACCTGGAAGGCGTCCTGCAGCTTCATTTTCAGGGTAGATTCCCTCTGGTTCAACCAAAATATCACAATTATATGTATGATTGAAGCTACGTGCAATTTCACGTGTCTGCTCAATCATTGGCTTTTGGTCATTACCTACAGGAACATAATTTGCTTTAAAGGCCGTGATATCAGCTGCCTGAGAAATTGGATAAACTAGAAATCCTGTTGGAATCGATTCTCCGAAGCCTTTTTGAGCAATTTCCGTCTTAACCGTTGGGTTACGCTCTAAACGTGCCAATGAAACTAGGTTCATGTAATACATAGTCAACTCAGCCAACTCAGGAATCTGACTTTGAATGAAAATAGTTGACTTCGCTGGATCCAAACCTACAGAGAGATAATCTAAAGCAACATTCCCAATTGATTCTTTGATGATCTCTGACTCTTTTGCGTGATCCGTAAGAGCTTGCTGATCAGCCAAGAAGACAAACATGTTATATTTATCTTCGTTTTGTAAAAGGACACGATTTTTTAAACTACCAACATAGTGTCCTAGATGAAGTTTCCCTGTTGGACGGTCTCCCGTCAAAATAATAGGTTTCGTCATATAATTACCTCTCTAATACAAAAAAATCCCCACGCAAAAACATGCGTGAGGGCGTTAATCACTTTTGATACGCGGTACCACCTCAGTTGATAACTCTTTCTGCAGCTATCATCTCAAACCTTCTCAACAAAGAAGTTGCACGATAAGGGGTGCCAAACCTAACGTTTATGTGTTCACGTTAATTGTCAATTCTCTTCAGCCCATTCATTCCACCTTCATACTGGTTTTCAGCAACCACCAGCTCTCTATAAAAAAAAGATAGAATTACTCTTCTGATGACTATTATTCTACATTGTTTTATCTATTTTTGTCAAGATTATGTTTCTAGTTTCACGTGAAACACAACCTCAGATACAACCAAAATAGTCATTACTTGACGGAAACTTAAAAAGACTTGATAATAAGAATATCATTTCTAGGAGATATTATATGAAACGTCGAATAATAGACATACTTTTAGTTACACTCGGTTCTTTTATTGCTGCGGTTGGCTATAACTCACTTTTAGTTAAGAATAATATTGCTTCAGGTGGTGTCGGAGGGCTAGCCATTAGTTTAAACGCCCTTTTTGGTTGGAATAATGCTAACTTCGTCTTAGCAACAACCATCCCTTTGTTAATTTTATGTTGGTTCTTTCTTGGCCGCGAAGTTCTCCTAAAAACCTTCTATGGGTCTCTTGTCTTCCCAACTTTTATTAAATTAACTGAGGGCTTACCTACACTCACCAAACAACCTTTGTTGGCTGCTATTTTTGGTGGGATTGTATTAGGGCTAGGACTAGGAATAGTCTTCTATGGAAATTCCTCAACTGGAGGAACTGGAATTATCACACAAATTCTCAACAAATATACGCCACTCCCACTAGGAATGGTACTACTTATTGTCGATGGAATCATTGTCGCAATCAGTGCTATTGCCTTTCCTCCTGATACTGTTATGTATTCCATTCTCTCACTTGGAGTTGTTTCTCTTACAATTGATAAAATGATGGTCGGACTCAATTCATCACGAAATCTTCTAATCATTTCGCAAAATAGTGAACAAATCCTAAACTACATCACTAGAGTGGCTGATCGAGGAGCAACAAAAATCCCAGTTCTTGGTGGACATACCGGACATGCACAAAATATGATTATGACCACCTTGTCAACTCATGAGGTTCCAAAAGTCCAAGAAGAAATCCAAAAAATAGATGAAACTGCCTTTATCGTCATTGTTCCTGCTTCTACAGTTATGGGACGTGGATTTAGCCTCCAAAAAGATTACCAAAGAGTTCCAAATGACTTTATCAATCCCTTGTAAAATCAATTGAAATAAAGTCTAATTTCTCGTAAAATAGTAGTTAAGAATAAAAATAAAGGATATTATATGCTTACTGTATCAGATGTATCGCTTCGTTTTAGCGATCGTAAACTTTTTGATGATGTTAACATTGCCTTCACGCCAGGTAATACTTATGGTCTTATCGGTGCTAATGGTGCTGGTAAATCTACTTTTTTGAAAATTTTAGCTGGAGATATCGAACCAACAACAGGACACATCTCTCTTGGTCCTGATGAACGTCTTTCTGTCCTTCGTCAGAACCACTTTGACTATGAAGAAGAACGCGTTATCGATGTTGTTATCATGGGTAATGAACGCCTCTACGATATCATGAAAGAAAAAGATGCCATCTACATGAAAGAAGATTTTTCAGATGAAGATGGTGTCCGTGCTGCTGAATTAGAAGGACTCTTTGCTGAATTAGGTGGTTGGGAAGCTGAAAGCGAAGCCTCACAATTGCTTCAGAATCTAAATATCCCAGAAGACCTTCACTATCAAAACATGAGTGAATTGGCTAATGGTGACAAGGTCAAGGTTCTCCTTGCAAAAGCACTCTTTGGTAAACCTGATGTACTTCTTCTTGACGAACCTACCAATGGTCTTGATATCCAGTCAATCTCTTGGCTTGAAGATTTCTTGATTGATTTTGAAAATACGGTCATTGTCGTATCCCATGACCGTCACTTCTTGAATAAGGTGTGTACGCATATGGCCGACCTTGACTTTGGTAAAATCAAACTCTATGTCGGTAACTATGACTTCTGGAAACAATCTTCAGAATTGGCTGCACGCTTGCAGGCTGACCGTAATGCCAAAGCAGAAGAAAAAATTAAGGAACTTCAAGAATTCGTTGCGCGTTTCTCTGCCAACGCTTCAAAATCTAAACAAGCGACTTCTCGTAAGAAAATGCTTGATAAAATTGAGCTAGAAGAAATCGTCCCATCAAGTCGTAAATACCCATTCATCAATTTCAAAGCAGAGCGTGAAATCGGTAATGACCTTCTAACAGTTGAAAATCTCACTGTTAAGATGGATGGTGAGACTATTCTTGACAACATTAGTTTCATCTTGCGACCAGGAGATAAGACTGCCATCATCGGTCAAAACGATATTCAAACAACTGCATTGATTCGTGCTCTTGCCGGTGATATTGACTACGAAGGTACAATCAAATGGGGTGTTACTACCAGCCGTTCTTACCTTCCAAAAGACAATTCTAAAGACTTTGCATCCGGTGAATCAATTCTCGAATGGCTCCGTCAATTTGCCGAAAAAGGTGAAGATGACGATACCTTCTTGCGTGGATTCCTTGGGCGTATGCTCTTCTCAGGGGATGAGGTTAATAAATCTGTTAGTGTTCTCTCAGGGGGAGAAAAGGTACGTGTCATGCTTTCTAAACTCATGCTTTTGAAATCTAACGTTCTTCTTCTAGATGATCCTACTAATCACTTGGATTTGGAATCAATCTCAAGTCTGAATGATGGCGTCCGTGACTTCAAAGAGTCTGTTATCTTTGCCAGTCATGACCATGAATTTATTCAAACAATAGCGAACCACATCGTAGTTGTTTCTAAAAATGGGGTTATTGACCGTATTGATGAAACTTATGATGAGTTCCTTGAAAATGAAGAAGTGCAAGCTAAAGTCAAAGCACTATGGGCTGATTAAACTATAAAAAGATGCAGGTTGGGATATCCCAACCTGTCTTAGTATCATAATGACAAATAAAAAATACCATACGACTTTATTATTTTATCTGGCTGCTTTTTTCTTGCCCGTACTAATCATGATAGGGGTGCTGCATAGCCAAAAAATCTATCCTGGTAGTGAGCGGACTATTTTAACAAGTGATGGTTTTCATCAGTATGTGATTTTTGCAACTGGACTTCGGAATATACTTCATGGAGATGGGAGTCTCTTTTACACCTTCACAAGTGGTCTAGGGCTTAATTTCTATGCTCTAACAAGCTATTACCTGGGTTCCTTCTTGTCTCCACTTTACTATTTCTTTACTGTCAACCAAATGGCCGATGCTTTTTATTATATAACACTACTTAAATTCGGGCTTATTGGGTTATCAGGAGCTTTTAGTTTTAAGCGGCTCTTTACAAAAGTGTCAAGAAGTTTCATCCTATGTCTTTCTACAGGATTTTCTTTGATGAGCTTCGCTACCAGTCAGTTAGAAATTAATACCTGGCTAGATGCCTTTATTCTAGCACCTCTAATCATATTAGGTTTACACCTCTTACTAAGATTCAATAAACGGGGCTTATACTTTTTTAGCCTAACCTGCCTTTTTATCCAAAATTACTATTTTGGTTATATGATGGCTATTTTCCTAACCCTTTACACCATAGTACAATTGATAACTATCAAGGGATGGAAGAGTAAGATTCTTCATTTCATAGACTTTGGAATTGTTTCTATACTTGCTGGTTTAAGTAGTGCTGTCATGTTACTACCTACACTACTTGACTTGACCACACATGGTGAAAAGTTTACAGGTGCGTCAAGTTTGTTGACAGAGTCCACCTATTATTTTGACTTCTTTGCGAAAAATCTCGTTGGAGTTTACGATACTACTAAATTTGGGTCAATCCCTATGATTTATGTGGGAATCTTACCTTTGATTCTTTTTCTACTTTTCTTTATTAGTAGGGAAGTCAAGCTATCATTACGTATAGGTTATCTCCTATTAGTAGCTTTCTTTATCGCTAGCTTCTACTTACAGCCTCTTGATTTATTTTGGCAAGGAATGCATGCACCCAACATGTTTCTCCATCGCTATTCTTGGCTCCTATCTCTCCTAATTGTTCTTTTGGCAGGAGAAACACTCAACCGAATAAAATACTTTTCTTTTAAAAGACTCCTCCTATCTTTCTTAGGATTGTGTACCGCTTACTTACTAACTTGGATTTTCCAATCTCACTATAGCTTCATTGAATCAGTCTCCTGGCTATTAAGCCTAGCATTTCTTCTAGCCTATGCCATTCTATTTATTAGCTATTTTAGACAGCAAATTCCTGGGAGTGTTTTTCGCTGTTTCACCTTCTTATTCTGCATTTTTGAGCTTGCATTAAGTACTTACTATGTTGTTGGAGCTCTGGGAAATGAGTGGGTATTTCCAACTCGTGAAGGCTACCTACGAAATATGTCAGCCATTACAAAACTAGTTTCAGATACTAAGCAAGCAAATAAGACTTTTTACCGTACTGAAAGGTTAGAGGCTCAAACTGGTAACGACAGTATGAAATTCAACTATAATGGTATCTCTCAGTTCTCATCCATTCGAAATACTGCTTCAAGCTCAACACTCGATAGGTTAGGCTTCAAATCTGAAGGGACTAATTTAAACCTACGTTACCAAAATAACACCATTATCGCTGATAGTCTCTTCGGAATAAAATATAATTTATCGAACTTTGACCTTAATAAGTATGGTTTTAATCACGTAACTTCTGAAAAAACAATGGGGCTTTATCAAAATAATAATGCAAGCCAGCTTGCTATCTTAACTGATGGCATTTACAAGAATATTGACTTCACTGTCAATACGCTTGACAATCAAACTAGCTTGCTAAATGCTCTATCTGGACTTAACTTAACCTATTTTAAACGAGCTCCATCTCAACTTTTTGATCAAGATGCTAAGTCTTTGAATCAGCATGTGGCTAAAAACGTTAGCAACTCGAATAAAGATTTTGTAACAATCACCTATCGAGTCATCGCTCCACCACATAGTCAACTCTATGTTAGTATTCCTAATATTTCTTGGTCCGATGACAATAACCACTCTCTGTCAATTACTGTAAATGGTGTGACAAGGAATCAAGTTACTGATAATACCTTTGATTTCTTCAATCTTGGCTACTTTGAAACAGAATCAATGGTTACCATCAAACTTAGTTTTCCTGGCAATAAAGCAATATCCTTTGATAATCCTAGTTTTTATGCCCTTGATACTCAAAACTATCAGATAGCTATGGATACTATTAATGAACGTGATAGCAAGGTTACGACGTCAAATAATAAAGTGTTCGTTGATTATAGTAGTAAAACGAATGCCTCACTATTCTTCACCATTCCATACGATAAGGGGTGGACAGCGACCATAAACCATAAAAAAGTTAAGATTCAACGAGCCCAAAAGGGGTTCATGAAAGTTGATGTCCCTAGTGGGAAAGGTGAAGTTGTTCTAACCTTCATTCCCTATGGTCTTAAGACAGGTTTATTGATTAGTCTATTGGCAAGTATCATATTTTGTTGCTACGCTTATTTCATCAGAAAAATAACCGTTATTCAAAAACGCTGATCATCTTAAATTAAATAGGTCTGGAACAATTGTTCCAGACCTTATTTAGCTTTGGGTACAAAAAAACTCAAGCT
>OGYE01000950.1_pt1 | contig 19080 bp, 17 predicted proteins | sample 1576471 | NCBI WGS metagenome assembly OGYE01 (sample SAMEA3541532, study PRJEB24748) | human gut metagenome | biome: human gut; feature: human-associated habitat; material: faeces | place: China | collected 2012
CTTATCCAAAACGCAATAGAATTATGATAAATATCGGAAAATATATAGAAATGGCAATCAATTGGTTGACCGAAAACTTTACACTTTTTTTTGATGCAATTAATGTCGGGATAGGCGGGTTCATTGACGGATTTCAAAATGTATTGATGTGGATTCCTTTTTATATAACTATTGTGCTGCTGACTCTTCTTGCTTGGTATAAATCGGGGAAAGGAGTAGGGGTGTTTACCGTCTTCGGGTTATTACTTATTTGGAGTATGGGATTTTGGAATGAAACGATGCAGACACTGGCATTGGTATTGTCGTCCACCATTATTGCTCTGATTATTGGGCTTCCTCTCGGAATTTGGAGTGCCAATAGTCAACGATGCGATAAAATTCTGCATCCTATTCTCGACTTGATGCAGACAATGCCTGCTTTTGTTTACCTGATTCCCGCTGTCCTCTTTTTTGGATTGGGCACTGTGCCTGGAGCATTTGCAACTATTATCTTTGCTACGCCTCCGGTGGTACGTTTAACTAGTTTGGGCATTAAGCATGTGTTCTTTCCTGACATCATAATTGCTTTCTCTGCCAGTGTCATTTTTCTGATCAACTTTTCATATTTCAGACTCATTTTGAAACCTACCTTTTATTGTGTACTATGTTACTTTGTTACCCTTCGCAGTACCTGTGATCAGTTTTCTTGCATTTTCCATATCACAAGTGTCTTTTTTACTGAACTTATCATAACACAAAAAGCAGACCGTTAAGGTCTGCTTTCATAAATGGTCGTTTTTTCTACATGAACTGTTTTAATAACATTTTTTATTTTGATTTTTTCAATAATTTCTTATACGAGAAATCGATCGCAAATGCGCCCAGCGGAGCTGTCAACACAATCGCTAAAACAGCCACGGTAAGAACGGTATCTCCGCATGCAAATCCCATCGCAAGAGGGATTCCACCGATTGCGGCTTGAACTGTTGCTTTCGGTGTATAAGCCATCATGGCAAATAATCGTTCTGTCTTCTTGAGACTTGTTCCAAGAAGACAGACGGATACACCAAGCATACGAAACACCAGTGCACCTACGATAACAACTAACGCTTTCACACCGATTTTTCCAAGATATCCAACATTCACTGTTGCTCCTACAAGCACAAACAGAAATACTTCTGCTGCCACCCACAGCTTTCCATATTTCACAGAAATCCTCTTCGCAACAACTTCTCTCTTCTTCTGCAAACCGATCCCAATGAACATGATCGCGATCAATGCTGAAAATGTAATCGCCGTATTCAAACTGTCTTCCATAACAACAAGCAACAGAGAAATACTCAAAATGATCAACACTTTCGAGGTATCTCTTATATGCACTTTCTTAAAGTAATACGCAAGACATGTCCCTATTAATAATCCAATCCCAATTCCAAGGAAAATAGAAACCGGAATATTGATAAAACTGAGTATAGATGTACTTTGTCCCTGCATCATTCCTGTAAATGTTGAAAACAGCACGATGACATAGACGTCATCCACAGATGCGCCCGCAAGAATCAGCTGCGGAATCCCCTGTTTCACGCCATAGCCTTCCTCCATCAGCTTCACCATTCTCGGTACTACAACAGCCGGTGAAACTGCTGCAAGCACAGCTCCCATGATTGCAGCTTCAAGTATAGATAATCCCATCAGCTTCGGAGCCAACAGTACAATTCCAACAATCTCAAACGTTGCCGGAACAAAACACATCATCACAGCCGGTCTTCCGATCTTTTTAAGTCCTGAAAGATCCAGACCAAGACCGGCTCTTGTAAGGATGATAATCAGCGCGATCTTTCGAAGCTCGGCTGAGATTCCAAGAATACTGTCATCCAACAGATTCAGTACATATGGGCCGAGTATCATCCCCGTGATCATCATTCCAAGCAAGCTTGGCAGTTTGATTTTCTTACAGATCCAGCCCATAGACATTCCTACAAGCAAGATCAAAGCAATACTTAGTAACATCTATTAAATTGCAAGCAAGTTCTTAATTGCTTCCATGTAAATCTGTACTGCTTCTTCAACTTCAGATACGAGTGTGTACTCGTCTGCACCGTGGATGCGGTAATCTACGCCCGGTTTCTCCGGTCCGAATGCGATGATATTTTTTAAGGACTTCGCATATGTTCCACCACCGATTACTAACGGTTTGTTCTCTGTATCTCCTGTTACATCTGTATAAGCTTTGTACAGTGCCTCTACAAGTGGAGACTCTTTCGGGAAGAACAATGGTTTTGTAGTTGTGTGGATCTCAATGCGTCCGTTCTCGTCTTCGAGCTTTCCTTCGCACATCTTGAGCATATCTTCTACAGAATATGTTACCGGGAATCTGATATCGATTGTAGCGGAGATCACACCGTCTTCTTTCTTAACGATTCCGTTACAGAATGTAAGCTCTCCAAACTCATCTGCACATTTCAGTCCAATTCCTGATCCGTCACATGCTGTACCAATGTGTGAGTTATAGAATTCTACGAAATCATCTTCAAATCCGGCTTTTGCAAGACAATCAAAGATAACTCCTGCAGCATTAACTCCAAATGCCGGTGTACTTGCATGTGCAGATACTCCCTTTGCATAAATAGTGATCTTTCCATCTTCCTCTGTTACTTTGTATTCCTGAAGTTTTGTCTCTGCGAAAGCAGCTTCCAGTCTGTCTTTCAGTCCTTCTTCTGCCGGAATCTCTGCTGTACATGCATCACATACGGCATTGAATACAAATCCACCATTGATAGAAATAATCTTTGTATTCTTAGAAGTTGCCAGCATGCCAAGCATACCTTTCTCTCCGTGAATACATGGGTAACTTGCATCCGGTGTGAATCCACAAGATAACTCTTCTGCCACTTCATTATAATGCTCCATACATCTGGAACCATTTTCCTCATTACATCCCATGATCAGACGAACTCTCTTGTTGAGCTTCACACCTGAATCACGAAGAAGCTTCATTGCATAAAGCGCTTCCATAACAGGTCCTTTATCATCTGTTGTTCCACGTCCGTAAACGTAATCTCCTTCTCTTGTCAGCTTGAATGGATCATATGTCCAGTCACCGCCCGCCGGTACGATATCCAGATGTCCTGCGATACCAACGATCTCTTCGCCTTCTCCCATCTCTGCATATCCACAGTAGTTATCCAGGTTCACTGTCTTGAATCCGAGCTCATCTGCAATCTGCAGTGCTTCGTGAAGAACCTTTGCCGGTCCCTCTCCAAATGGCATTCCTTCTGCCGGTGTTCCAAGCTGTGAATCTATCGCTACAAGTCTTTCCATATTGCTTAACAATTCTTCTGTTGTTGCATGAATCTTTTCTTTGATATCCATTATTTTCATCCTTCCTTTTTTACTGTTTTCTATCATATGATGCGAGTGTCAAAAGTAAATTTTGCCACTCACTGATGTAACCGGATTGCTCCATTGCTATGCAATTCCCGCAATCCTCGAACACCTCAAACTCCCATAAAATGGTGTGTTCACACCATTTTATTCCGTTTTCGGTGTTCGGCGTGTCAAAAAGTATAAATTGCTTATTTGTGCGAGCACAAACGCAATTTATACTTTTTGACACTTACATCATCATATCATGTATCGTGAAAAATTTCCAGTCTTCCCTTAACGAAATTGTCGACATTTTGTCTATAATCTAGATTAAACAATTCTTCCGTTTTAGATTATATACTCTTAATAAATTTTACTTTTCTTTAGCTTTCGTGACACGAGGTGTTCACAATTCTTCCGTATAATAACATCATCAAGTTGATACAAATGAATTACAAAAGTATCATACATAGAAAAGAAGACGGTGATTGTATTAGCGACAGATCTTTTATGATTGCCGGACTTCGACCAAAAATTACGAATAGTTTATATAGATAATGGCCCGGTGCAGTGCACCGGGCCACGTTTTTGTTATTATATTTTCTTAACCTCTTTTTCCATTTTTCAGATCTTCCACGATTTCATTGTAACGTTTTTTATTCAAACGATAGAAGAACAGTACAACCGCTGTGACAATCCACAAAATTCCGGGAATTGTTGAAAATGCATGTTTCATAACTGCAATTACTTCCGGATTCTGTACCTGATTTGCCACATATCCGTATTTACCAAGCAGTGCTGCAAGGAATGCAGTTCCTATAGCCATTCCGATTTTATTTCCAAGAGAAACAAATGCATACTGGAATCCATCATTTCTAAGTCCTGTTTTCCACTCACCGTATTCCACACAATCCGGAATGATTGCATAGATTGCAGTGTTAAATCCTGAAAAGAAGAACTGTGTAATACCTGCCAATGCATAGAATACAATTGGAGATTCTTTTACATTAAAGAAGAACATTGCAAGCATAGCGATTCCTGTAAGTAATGCAAAAACAGATGCTGTTCTTCCTTTATTATTCAACTTGCGGAATACCGGCTGGAAGCAAGCTGCACCGATAATTGAAGGAATAATAATACACATGGAATATGTTGTATAATAGGAAGCATCTCCTTCTACATAAGTGAAATAATATAAAATATCTGCATTTCTTCCATATAATGTGAATCCAAACAGCACCTGTCCAACTAATGCAAGCAGATATGGTCTGTTCTGCATAACGGCCTTCAGTTGTACTTTAATGGAGATTTTTTCTTTCTCCGGAATTGTCACCTGCTCTTTTGTCTTTACAAAACAGAAGAAATGACATGCAGCAAAGATGCATCCGTAAATAATTGCAACAAACAGATAACCGTTCTTTACACTGTTGCTTCCAAGCCTGCTGATCAGTGGCACTGTTACGATATTGATGATTCCGATTGCGATCATTGCTGCTACGGAACGAGATGTGTTGATCTTGGCACGCTCATCAATATCCTGTGTCATAGCACCGCAAAGTGTTCCATATGGAATGTTTACACAGGTGTATCCTAAGACGAGAAGACAGTATGTAATTACCATGTAAACTATTTTCGATGTATTTGACCAATCTGGGTGCGCCCAGAAAGAAAGGATCAAAAGCACTGATGTGATCGGTGCTGCCACCAACAGCCATGGACGGTATCTTCCCCATCTTGTGTTTGTTTTATCTGTTAATCCACCTACGATCGGATCATTGATTGCATCCCAGAATCTTGAGAAAAGCATCAATGCTGATACTGCTGCCATACTGATTCCAAATACATCTGTATAGAAAATCATTAAAAAGTTACTGACAAACATCCAGCTAAAGTTACATCCTACATCTCCGAAACCATATGCAATCTTGCTGATCAGAGGCACTTTTCCATTATTACTCTCGTTTTCCATTAATTACCTCCTAGTCAGAGTTTCTGATAAAACTCTGTCCTCTCTTGATTCGATCACCTATTTCTCCTGCACATTGATGATTACTTTCATCGTTGTCTCGCGGTTATCATCAATATACTGATATGCTTTCAGATAATCTTTGAATGCAAATGTCTTAGAAATCAATGGTCTTAAATGAACTTTTCCTTCATTTACAAGTTCTATACCATCTACATAATCATCATGACGATACATCATTGTGCTCTTGATATCCAGTTCGTGATCATTTGCAACTGCAAGGTCTACTGTTGCCATTCCCGCAAATACGGCAACAAGAACGATGATACTTCCTTTTCTTGCGTATTTAATTGCCTGTCCCATTGTGATATTATTTCCTGCGCAATCATAGATCACATCTGCCTTGTCAGGACCAAAGGCTTCAACCATTGCCTCTCCAAAGTCCTTCTCCATAGTATTAACGCATACATCAATACCACATTCTTTTGCCTTATCCAGACGAAGGTCGCTGACATCTGTGATCATTACCTTTGCGGCGCCCATTCCTTTTGCTGCCTGTGCAACCAGGTTACCGATCGGTCCTGCACCAAGAACTGCAATATTCAATCCCTTTACATCTCCTACCTGCTTCACTCCATGCACTGCAACTGCCAGAGGCTCGATCATGGCACCTTCTTCATAAGACATATCTTCCGGAATCGGTGTTACTTTAGAGGCATCTACTGCAAAATATTCTGAAGCTGTTCCTGTTGTCTGGAATCCCATAACCTTAAGTTCCTCACAAAGGTTATATTTTCCATGGCGGCACGGATAACACTGTCCGCAGTAAACCTGTGGCTCGATCGTAACTTTCTGTCCTTCATGAAATTCTGTAACATCTTTTCCGACCTTGGCAATCTCACCGGATACCTCATGTCCCTGAGTCACCGGGTATTTTGTAAATGGATGCTTTCCATGATATACGTGAATATCAGATCCACAGATTCCAATATTCATAATCTTAACTAGTACCTGATCATCTTTCACTTCCGGAACCGGTACCTCTCTGAAAATAATTTCTCCCGGGTTTGTCATTACCTGCTGTAACATAATGTTTTCCTCCTTTATTGAATATCTTTTATTAAATGTTTTATTAAAGTAATTACATTATTGTTCAGGAAATGTATTTTGTCAATATGTTATTGTTCAGTTCTGCCTATTGCACAAGATTTCGCTATAATTTTTATGCAGTTTGCGCAAAAAAAGTCCAGGGAAGAAACATGTGTTAAAAATGTTTCTTCTCTGGATTTTCTAACTTTCTATCATTCTGATCGTTATAATGTTTTAATAAAAGCCTGCAAATAATGTTTTGCCACACCAACTGCCGAGGCTTCTCTCTTATATGAACAAACTTTCAGGTATCTCGCATCATGCTCAAATCCATTATATTCCATTACTTTTTTCCCTAAGGTTATCATATGATCTGCAAGATATCCCCCTACTTCTCCTCCAAGAATAATATCCATATCATATGCCATTCTCAGATTTGAAATAAGGATTGCCAGATTATTAAGATACTCTTTCCAAACCTTCACAGCCTGTCCGTCCTGCTCTTCCACCTTCTTCATAAACTGTTCCAGTGTCTCTTTGGTATCATCTGTCAGCACGCTCGCCGCACAGTAAGCATCCGCACAGCCTTGTTTTCCGCAATAACATTTCTTTCCGCCCGGAACAAGGATCATATGTCCAAATTCTCCGGCTTTCTGATTCGCTCCCGGAATCAATTTCCCGTCAATGCAAAATGCTCCTCCAAGTGTGTTATTCAATGAAAGATACAATGCATTTCTATAGTTATTTAAATCCTCTGCCATCATTGCCGCATTGGCATCATTTTCAAAATAAACCGGAAGTGAAAAGATCTGTTCCAAAAAGCTTAAACTATAATTCTCCAATTGGAGCGCATGAGATTTGATCAGCATTCGTTCTTTCGAATTAACAATTCCCGGAATTGAAATTCCGATTCCCAAGATTCGTTCTCTGTTTTCTACATCTGAAAGAAATCTTTCCAATGCTTCGCTCAATTGTAAGTAGTAAGCGGCCTCTGTTGAAAATTCTAAGCGGATCCTTTCATATTTCTCTATCTCATAGCTCAAATTCACAAGTACAAATCCTGCATGCTTAGCAGTGATCCTTATCCCAACCGCATAACGGTACGCTGGATTAATACTGATTCGTTTTGCTTTTCGCCCGCCTGTAGATTCATATTCTCCGGTTTCAACCGCAATTCCATTAGCCAAGAGCTCATTCACATTCGACAATACAGTCGGCATACTAAGATTGAGATCCTTCGACAATTCCACTTTAGACGTTGCTTCGTGATTTATAATATAATTTACTATTTTTGATTTTGTAATATTTCTCTTTTCCGCTCCAACCATATCCAAGGCTCCTTTTATAAATCGTTTTATAAAAGTATCTTATCCATTCTTTGCCGGTTTGTAAAGGTTACAAATGCATTTTATTCTTCTACTTTCACCGGATTTGTCACACTGACCTTGTGATCATACCATGTTCCCTTTTTTCCGATCAATGCAAGATCAAATTCTTTGTCCAGTGCCGGAACCGGAACGTCGAATCCATAGACCTCATCAGATGTTCCATCGCTGTAATTAATAGTATCTGTTGTAGGCTGAAGCAGTTCTGCGCCGTCCTTCTGTGCATCCTCGGCAGTTCCTTCGAACAGATTGACAATATTTTTAGACACCAGACTGATATGAATTGTCATTTTCCCATCCTCTACTGTCAGTGTTCCTTTTCCATCCATTGCTTCATTCACATGGAACATAGAGCTGTCTGTTTGGAACTCTGCTGTATATGTTCCGTCTTCCAGTGCTGCCTGCTCCTCATCTGCCTTATCTGCAGAATCCTCTTTTGTATCCGCCTGTTCTGTCTGTGCTTTTCCACTGTCTTTAGCCTCTGTGCTATTTCCACATCCTGTAAATACAGATGCGATCATAGAAACAGAAATTAATACCATTAATAACTTCTTTTTCATCTAAATCCTTCCTTTCATTGGTTCAAAAAAGGTCATGCAATTCCCTTTTCTCTGAACAAGCATGACCTTCTCAATATCTTCTTACAAATTACTCTGCATCAATTGCAGCCTGTGTATGTGCTACATACAGCTGCTGGATTGCCTGGATCTCTCCTAAACCTGCAATCTGAGTATCAATGCTGTCAAATGCTCCTGATGCCTCAAACTGGCTCTTCCAGGAATCATCGTCATCTCCGGCCATATCGTTGTTCGCATGATCTCCTGCAACAACCATCAGCGGACGAAGGATTACTTTCTTATATCCTGCTTCTTTCAGTTTCTCAATCACTGCCTCGCAGGATGTATCTTCCGGCTCACCCTCTACAGTTCCGATAAATACATTGTCATATCCAAGCTGTTCCATCTGTGTCTGCATCTGAGAATAACTTACCTTTGCAGTATGAGATGTACCATGTCCCATGAATACAAATGCTGTTCCGTCTTCTTTCACTGCATCTAAACTGTCAAATCCGGCGTCTTTCACTGCCTCTGCTGTGATTGCTTCCGCTACTGCTGCCTTGTCCGCATTGATAACAGTTGCATCAGCTCCTACTTCTCCAAGAAGTGGCTCTGCAATCTTAACAGATTCAAACTTATCTTTATATCCTTCTAATGCTGCTGTAAGTTCATCATATTCTGCTCCATGCATCAGATGTGTCGGCTGTACAACAAGGTTCTTCACTCCATTGTCTACAGCTCTCTGCAATGCCTGATCCACATTGTCGATCTTCTCGCCATCACGGGCCTGTACGTGATTGATGATGATCTGTGCTGTAAATGCTCTTCTTACAGACCAGTCCGGATAAGCTGCCTGGATTGCTTTCTCAATACCACCGATATCTGTCGCACGGCTGTCATTGAAGGATGTTCCAAAACTTACTACAAGGATTTCATTTTCACCGATCTCATCAGCGTTGAGCGGATCATCCTTGGATGCATCTCCTGTATCTCTTCCGAAATAATCCGGATCCGCATTCTCTCCCTCAACAAGTTCTTTCTGTGCATCTGTCAGTGCATCCCATGCTTCTTTCGCTGCTGTACACTGCTCATCTGTCTTGTCTGTTCTTTCCTGAACATAAATGTCATCAATCAGCTTCGCAACTTTATCTGCTGCTTCCTGATCACTGTCCTGTTTAGACTCTGTCTTTGTTGTGTCAGTGTTGTTGTCGCCCTTTGATCCACATCCTGCAATCATGGACACACTAAGTGTTGCTGCCAGTAAAACCATTAATACTTTCTTTTTCATTGTCATCCTCCTGATTTCTTATCTCAGAAATGAAAACACCCTCGAATCAAACGAGGGTACGCAAAGAAAAACCGGTGATCATTTACAATCTATCTGTAAATAATTACTGCAGTCTAAATCATTTTCTTTCGTACGGCCAATTCCTCGTGGCATGAATTCTTCATTCCTGTACTGCGAAAGGCAGGTCTCCCGGCTGATCGTTCAAATGCTTCTGCTTCACCTTCCCGGTCTCCCAGTGGTCTCAAAACACAAGCTCACGAAATACGGTGACGAGTTCGTACAGGATTCTCACCTGTTTCCCTTTTCACCAGTCCAGATTTTCCACGTCGTTCCTCTGATCATTCATAATCAGGACGCCATCATCCATCTGACTGACACCTCACGCATCTGTATTAAATTATATGTTACAACGGGGTCATTCTATCACACTTACACAAATGCGTCAAGAAATGTTATAAATTGGAAGATTTGACCTCGTTTCCGACTTTGATTTCCTCAGCAAAAATGATACAATATCCCTCAGAGACAAAATTTGTAACTAAGGTGGTTTATTATTATGAAAGAATCTAATAGCCAGGCATTTCGTCGTGGTTTTCGCGATGGAATTCCGATCGGACTTGGATATCTTGCGGTCTCCTTTTCAATCGGTATTGCCGCAAGAAATATCGGCCTGAATGCATTTCAGGGATTCCTTATGAGTCTGTTAAATAATGCATCTGCCGGAGAGTATGCCGGACTGACTGTAATTGCTGCAAACTCTCCTTATATTGAGGTCGCAATTGTCACATTGATCACGAATGCACGTTATCTTCTGATGAGCTGTGCCATGAGTCAGCGTTTGAGTCCCGACCTTTCGTTAGGACACCGTCTGCTGATGAGTTATGATATCACAGACGAACTTTTTGGAATTGCGATCAGCAGACCCGGTACTCTAAACCCTTATTATACCTATGGCGCAATGGTAACTCCGCTTCCGGGCTGGGCTTTTGGAACTATGCTCGGTGTCATTGCCGGAAATATCATGTCACCGCGTATGGTCAGTGCATTTAGTGTTGCCCTCTTTGGAATGTTTATCGCTATCATCATTCCTCCTTCGAAGCAGAATAAAGTCGTTGCGGGACTGGTTACTCTTGCATTTATCTCAAGCTTCGCAGCAACTTGCCTGCCTTGGATCTCCACTCTGTCGGATGGTACCAGAACAATTATACTGACCGTCATACTTTCAGCCGGAGCAGCATTCTTCTTCCCTATACCGACAGAAGATGAAACTTCAGCTTCAACTAAGCAATAATAAAAACGTAACTGTTCAGTTACTCAGAAGGAATAAAAATTATGACACACAATATTTATATTTATATTCTTATCATGGGCGGTATCTCTTATTTAATCCGCGTACTGCCGATGACCTTGATTCGAAAACCTTTGAAGAACCAGTTTCTTCAGTCCTTTCTATACTATGTACCTTATGTCACACTAGCAGTGATGACATTCCCGGCGATCCTTCATGCCACACAGTCTCCAATCTCCGGAGTTCTCGCTCTCGTTGTTGGAGTTGTAGCCGCATGGTGTGGTGCCGGACTGCTGCCGGTCGCAGTTCTTTGCTGCGCAGTTGTATTTATTGCAGAGCTTTTCCTATAGAGTAATCTTATAGATTTTAGTAACTGTCGATGCCCTTTTTTCTGCCATTGATGCTTTTTTCGCTACTGTCGATGCCCTTTTTCGTTTGGCAAAATGAATTTTCTTAATTTTCTGACATTTAAGACAATTTCTTTAAAAAGTCTAACGCAAAAATATCAAAAAAGGGGTTGCATTTTTCTGTAGCTTTGATATAATAACCATGTTGTTTGAAACAAGCAACAAACAAAACTCAAGTAATGCGGAATGGTGTAATTGGCAGCACAGCAGACTCTGACTCTGTTAGTAGGGGTTCAAGTCCCTTTTCCGTAGCTGGGAATTTGCTTCGGCAAGTTCCCTATTTTATCGGAGTGTGGCTCAGTTTGGTAGAGCGCTACGTTCGGGACGTAGAGGTCGCAGGTTCAAATCCTGTCACTCCGATTTTTGTATGTCTGAAGATAAGAATCTCTTTTGATGCAGATGTGGATTGAAGAATCCGGCTGTGTCAGAAGAGATTTTTGTTCTTTCGTAACATTGTACGAAAAGGTGATGGAATCACAGGATGAGTTGTGATAAAATCGGGATAGAGCTGCTTTTGGGGAAAAGAATATGATTCTGACAGGCAGAGGAAAAAGATTGGAAAGAAGGAAAAGATGATGGAAAAATTTTCAGAGATGAAATATGTACGTCCAGATGGGGAAGCGTATATCCGGACCATCCAGAAAGAAACAAAGAACTTTAACGAGGCTGCAGATTTTGAAGGCGCGCATCAGGCATTTGTCGCAATCCTGAATGCAAACAGCCACTTTAATACGACACGCGTCATGGCAAGTATCCGCAACAGCCAGGATACCAATGATGAATTTTATCGAAAAGAGATGGAATATATTTTCGAGATCGAGCCACAGATTGATGTCGAAATGAAAAAGTTCTATGAGAGTTATCTGAAGTCTTCTTACAGAACAGAGCTTGAAAAAGAGTTTGGAGAAGTTTATTCCAGACAGGCAGAGAACAAAGTCCGGCTTACCGATCCGTGTAATGCCGATCTGCAGATCCAGGAGAACAAACTGATCCAGAAATATTTCCAGGTCGCAGCAGCACCGGTTACAGATTTCCACGGAGAACAGCTAGGATTCTATGGTCTGTTAAAGATGATGGAAGATACCGATAGAAGCATCCGTAAAGAAGCTTTTGAAAAGTGGGCAGAGCTGTATAAAGCGATTTCGGATGAACTGGATTCCCTTTATACGGAACTGATCGGAATCCGTCAGCAGATGGCAAAGAACCTTGGATTTAATGGATATGCCGAGATGATGTATCAGAAGATGGAAAGATTTGAATACACGCCGGAAGATGTAGCAATATTCCGTAAGCAGATCCGGGAACATATCGTACCGCTTTGTCAGAAACTTTATGAGGAACAGAAAGATAGACTCGGTATCGAAGAATTAAAATATTATGACGAAAGTCTTACCTATCCGGATGGAAATGCAGTTCCGGAGGGAACGGAAGAAGAACTTCTGGAAAAGGCGAGAACCATGTATCATGAACTTTCCAAAGAGACAGGAGAATTCTTTGATTTTATGATGGAATACTGTCTGTTTGATCTGGAAGGAAGGCAGGGAAAACAGCAGGGTGGCTACTGTGACTTTATGGAAGAATATAAGGCACCGTTCATTTTTGCAAACTTTAATGGAACCAATGCAGATGTCAATGTCCTTACCCACGAAGCAGGACATGCCTTTGAAGCATACACAGCGTCACGCAATATTCCGGTATTATCGCAGACATTCAGTACCGCAGAGATTAATGAGATCCATTCAATGGCGATGGAATATTTCACACTGCCGTGGATGCATCTGTTCTTCGGAGAAAATGCAGAAAAACAGAAAAAAGCATACCTGTGGGATTCGCTGGAAGCAATGCCATACATGGCATGCGTAGATGAATTCCAGCACCGTGTATACGCTGAAAATCTGACCGATGCAATGGAAAGAAGAAAAGTATGGCACGAACTGGAAAAAATCTATCTCCCATGGAGAGATTATGATGGCAATGAATTCCTGGGACAGGGCGGATTCTGGATGCAGAAACAGCACCTATTCATGTGCCCGTTCTATTATATTGATTACGCCGTATCCCGTGTAGGAGCCCTCGAATACTACGGAAAAATGCAGGAAGACCTGGAAGGCGCATGGAAAGATTACTACGCCCTCTGCAGTCAGGGCGGAAGCAAAGGCTACCACGAACTCCTCAGAATCGGAAACTTAAGCGACCCATTCAAAGAAGGAACCATCTACAACGTTCTGAAAAAATTGAACCTGATTTAAGTGAAAGAAAACTGAAAAAACATGATATCGATTACATAATCTTATTGCATGTATTGGAGGGACAAGGTATAATTTGCTTATAAGAGTATGGGATCGAAGATTATTATCGATAACCTTGATGGACGAATTGCGCAAAAGAACTGTTTCAAATTCTAATTTTGTGCAATGGAGATGAAACTCAAAAATCGTGGAAGCCTCTGCTGAACACGATTTTCGTCCTAAGAGGTTTATCGGAATGGTTTGCACAACTGAATTTGAAACAGTTCTTTTGTGTAATTCGTCTTCGCAGCCTATAACTTTGCATCCAAGAGGATTATAAAGAGAGGAATCGAATATGGAAAAGATCTATGACGTAACCGCCTTAGGCGAACTGCTAATTGATTTTACAGAAAATGGAACAAGTGCACAGGGCAATCCGCTTCTGGAAGCCAATCCGGGAGGCGCACCATGCAACGTACTCGCCATGCTTGAAAAGCTTGGGAAAAAGACCGCATTTATCGGAAAAGTCGGAAAAGATATGTTCGGAGAACAGCTGAAAACTGCAGTCGAAGAAGTTGGAATTGATACACGGAATCTGGTAATGGATGAAGAAGTACATACCACACTTGCGTTCGTACATACTTATCCGGACGGTGACAGAGATTTCTCTTTCTACCGGAATCCGGGAGCAGATATGATGCTGAAAAAAGAAGAAGTGGACGAAGATCTGATCCGCGGGGCAAAGATTTTCCATTTCGGAACACTTTCCTCTACCCATGAAGGCGTGCGAGAAGCAACCAGATATGCGATTGATGTGGCAAAAGAAGCAGGATGTATCGTAAGTTTTGACCCGAACCTCCGCCCGCCACTCTGGAAATCACTGGATGAGGCGAAAGCCGAGATCGAATACGGACTTTCCAAATGTGACATCCTGAAAATTTCAGATAATGAAGTGGAATTTTTGTTCGGAACTACGGATTATGATGAGGGAGCAAGACTGATCCGTGAAAAATATCAGATTCCGTTGGTACTCATTACCCTCGGAAAAGACGGAAGCCGTGCATATTATAAAGATCTCCGGGTAGAAGTTCCGGGCTTTGTCCAGGAGCATACGATCGAGACAACCGGCGCCGGAGATACGTTCTGTGCCAATTCCCTGAATTATATTCTGGAGCATGGAATGGAAGAGCTGACCGAAGAAAATTTAAAAGAGCTTCTCACATTTGCAAATGCGGCAGCATCCCTGATCACAACAAGAAAAGGGGCACTTCGGGTTATGCCGACCAGAGAAGAAATCAAGAACTTTATCCAGAATGTATAAAAAAGGAATCTGTTGTAAGACAGAAGAGAAGAACCTCTGCTTGACATCTTGTCCGGCAGAGGTTCTTATGTGCATGTTATAATATTTATTTTTTCTTATTCCAGAGATGGATGCCTGCAAGGATTCCACCAATATACAGGATACTGATGAGTACCGTCGGATTCTCATGCAGACTGTATACTACAGCTACAATTGCAGCAAGGATCACTGTCAGCATAAAGGCATTCATAATCCGTTTTTCGCGGATGTTGCGTTCCTGCACCTGGAGCTCATGACGCTTTTCTTCAAGCTTCAGATACTCAAGAAGCTGGTCATCCGGAATTTTTTCCAGGATATATTTTTCACGCAGATAGTTCAGTTCTTTTGCTGTATGGAAAATGTGGTGGTGGAAACTTTTCTTTTCTCCGGTAAACGGATCTTTTTCGGAATCGTCAGAAGATTTGAAATCTTCCGATGAAAAATCCGTGTAAGTATTCTTTTTTTCCTCAGATGAAATGGTTTCTGCTTCAGGGGAATCTGGTTCCGGAGCTGGAGTTTCTTTGGGTGGTACATCAGTGGCTGTATGGATGTCTCCGGATTCGGAAACCGGTTCTGTAGAAAGCTTTGGATCAGAATCGGCAGATTCTGAGAAAGCTAAAATTTCAGACATATCTTAACCTCCTTCGATCATGAAAATGATCGATTTTCTTTTCTTATAGAATACCAGTTTCGTATAAAAATTTCAATCGACAGCGAGAAAGAAATGTCTGCTGAGGATTATAAGAAAATCTCATTTGGCTTTCGTCCAGATAACAGATCTTTCATTTTCAGAGATGCGGCAGCCAAAAAGACAGGGTTTAGCTTCCGGATACCTTTTGGACAGGCGGCGATACATCCCATACAACTGATACATTTGCTGCTATCGCCGGTTCGGATATTATTTTTATTGATTGCACCTGTTGGGCAGGCATCGGCACATTTTCCACAGCCAGTGCAGGAAGCGTTTGCTTTTGGAACAACACTCAGGTTGCCAAGGCGTTTATACTCATGACTGCCAGGCACGAAATAATCAGTAGACAATTCTTTGTCAGAGGAAAGTTTTTCGAGTATTTCTTCTGCAAATTTCTTTAACTCTTTGCTATCTTCTTCGTCTGGTCGTCCACTGCTGAATTGGCGCATGATAGAATGTTCTGCAACAGCTGCAACGGAGGCGATAACATTGAAACCGCATAACTCGGCGGTATCTTTTAACTGGATCAGACCGTCATCATATGCACGGTTTCCGTAAACAGCGATAACTACGCAATTTGCATGGTTCCCTTGTATCTCTTTCATCCTTTCAATGGCGATATCAGGAATAACGCCTTCGAATACAGGAGCTGCGATGACAGCAAGTGAATCAGAAGGGACTGTTACATCTGAAAAGCTGACATCGTGCCGGATAAGATTCACGGTATTTGTAATATTTCCCAGATAGCAGCTGATCTGGTCTGCAACTTTTTTGGTCCCTCCGGTAGGACTAAATGTAATTTCTACAACTGGATATGTTTTCATTTTTTCTCCTTTGGTGTAATTTTTGAATTTACAACAAGACTATCATTTCATAGATGTAATGTCAATATTTACACCTATAGAAAAATATGATAAGCTAAAATGAAATCAAAGGAGGAAGTCAGAGTATGCAGTTATCAATAAGGGCATCGCTTGCAATCCATTGTCTGATACTGGTCAGCGAATTTGGAGAGACGGATAAGATCACAAGTGAAAAGATTGCTTTATCAACGGGAACGAATCCGGTAGCGATACGCAGTATCATGAGTGCTTTAAAAAAAGATGGAATCCTTAATGTGAAAAACGGTACCGGTGGAACGACTTTAAATATGCCGCCGGAAGAAATTACAGTATACAGAATCTGCAATGCCGTGAAACCGCAGTTCTGTAAAAATATATTTCACGTACATACCAAAGCTTCTAAATTGTGTCCAGTTGGACGTAACATCCGGGCAGTTTTGCAACACTCCTATTCTAAATTTGAATCTGCATTGGAAGACAGCCTGAAGACAGTTACGCTTGCAGATATGATCTGGGATTATCATATGCAGCTAGAAAAAGAGAAATAATCTTTGTCAGTTGGAATTGTCAAAAAAAGAAAAATTTTCTATAATAAAAAGTGGAATAAGGATGTGTATACAGCATTTTTTATTTAACAGGAAATTCTGAAGGAACTTCCTGTTAAATAAAAGGCACCGTGTGCTGGAGATGCGCACTCGCGCGAAGATGAAGGATGTCGCAAGCGGTCTACGCTCCGCGTCGGTCGTTGCTTAACGAGCGCCACTGGCGCTCAGCAACGCACTCGGTGCGAGAATGTGCCAAGGTACATTCTTTTTTTAAGAAAATAAGAGTACGAGGAACAAAGGATGAATGAAAAATTAAAAGAAATGAGAGAAGCATGGAAAAATCTGTATGGTTCATTGTTCAAATGGATCGTTTTGTCCGGGGTGATCGGAAGTTTCATCGGACTGATCGCCAGCGGATTTTCCTATGCGATTGTATGGGTGACTTCGTTTAGACAGGCAAATCCGATGATCATTCTTGGGCTACCGCTAGGAGGTCTTTTGATCGTCTGGCTGTACAAAATTACCGGGCACATGCCCGCAGCGAGGCCACCGGCGGCGCGCCTGCAACTGCCATTGAGCTGAGCGACGGCACTGTGATCACCGGCAAGACCGGCCCCCTGCTGGGCGCGACGGCCAGTGCCCTGATCAATGCCCTCAAGGCACTGGCCGGCATCCCGCAGGAGACCGACCTGGTCAGCGCTGCCGCCATCGAGCCCATCCAGACGCTCAAGACCAACTATCTGGGCGGCAAGAACCCTCGCCTGCACACCAACGAGATTTTGATCGCTCTATCCAGCAGCGCCGCCACCAACGAGCTGGCAGCCGCTGCCCTGCACCAGCTGCCCAACCTCAAGGGCTGCGACGTGCACTCCACCGTGCTGCTGTCCGGCGTGGACAGCAGCACCCTGAACCGTCTGGGCATGTACCTGACCTGCGACCCCGTCTACGAGGAAGAGGATCGCAAGTACCATAAGCTGTAAAAATAAAAAGAAACTGGTAAACACCCCGGTCAGCGCCGTCAGGCGCTGACCGGGGTGTTATTGCTTGCCAGTTGTACGCAGTTGTGGTACACTTGTTCTGCTTAATTTTTATAGCAGATAGGAAAAGAGGAACAACAACATGGAACAACAACACAAGCGCAGCGCATTCTCCGGTAAGATCGGGTTCGTGCTGTCTGCCGCAGGCGCTTCGGTGGGTCTGGGCAACATCTGGCGCTTCCCGTATCTGGCAGCCAAATACGGCGGCGGCATTTTTCTGCTGGTATACATTCTGCTGGCAGTCACCTTTGGCTATACCATGATCGTGGCCGAGACCGCGCTGGGCCGTATGACCCACAAAAGCCCGGTCAGCGCCTACGCCCACTTCGGTAAGGGCAAGGGAATCCGGTTCGGTGGTTGGATCAACGCCATCATCCCCATTTTGATCGTGCCGTATTATTCGGTCATCGGCGGCTGGGTCATCCACTATCTGGCCGAGTATCTGTGCGGCCGCGGCAGCAATCTGGCAGTGGACGGCTACTTCTCCGCCTTTATCACCAACGGCTTGCAGGCCGAACTGGCCTTTTTGCTGTTCAGCCTGTTCACGCTGGGCATTATCTTTGCCGGTGTGCGCAACGGCGTAGAGCGCGTCTCCAAGGTGATGATGCCGGTGCTGGTGGTGCTGTCGCTGGTCATTGCGGGCTACTCTGTCACCCGTCCCGGTGCACTGGCGGGTGTGAAGTATTTTCTGGTGCCCAACCCCAAAAACTTCTCCTGGATGACCGTGGTCACCGCCATGGGGCAGATGTTCTATTCTCTGTCCATTGCCATGGGCATTCTGGTCACCTTCGGCTCCTATATGAAGAAGGATGTCTCTATCGAGGAGTCCACCGAGAACGTGGAGGTGTTTGATACCGCCATTGCCATCATGGCTGGCCTGATGATCATCCCGGCGGTGTTCGCCTTCTCCGGCGGCGACCCGGACACCCTGCAGGCCGGTCCTGCGCTGATGTTCATCACCATCCCCAAGGTGTTTGCCAGCATGGGTCTGGGCACCGCGGTGGGTGTGCTGTTCTTTGTGCTGGTGCTGTTTGCAGCCATTACCAGCTCCATCGCCCTGACTGAGAGCGCCG
>OGYE01000951.1_pt1 | contig 19038 bp, 9 predicted proteins | sample 1576471 | NCBI WGS metagenome assembly OGYE01 (sample SAMEA3541532, study PRJEB24748) | human gut metagenome | biome: human gut; feature: human-associated habitat; material: faeces | place: China | collected 2012
GGCTTGGCCTGCTTTTGCTCCCGCTGTGCGGCTGGCTGGCGGGGGATGAACGAGGGCTTTGAACACCCATGCACGCTTTATGTCAAGGACGGGGTGGGAACGGTCCGTCTGCGCTCGGTTTCGCTGTCGGCCAAGTCCCGCCTGAGCGGAAACCTCATCAGCGGCACGGTTAAAAACATACGATATTTCGATTCGGGGCGATTTGTCAGCGCCGAGTCAAACGGAGGGATTTTTTCCTTTCCCGCCGACGCGCTGCAGTTTGTGGGCGTGGGCTCGGGCGTGGGACAAATTCTCCACGGCAGTCTCTGCCTTCAAATGGAATGCTCTGCCGGGCCCATCCACATGCCCGCCTCCGAGGCAATTTTCACAATTCTCATATAAAAAGATGCAATCAAAAAAGTTGTTGCAGTACCGCAACACCCGCAAAACGACGTTTTTTCAAGGGATTTTGACCTTTTCCTTTTGAAAAAACGTCTTTTTTGTTGCACCCGTGCAACCAAAAGACATCTTCACAACCGAAAAAGCGATGATATAATAAAGCCATAAGTTAGCTTGTGCTAACTAAGAATTTAATTCCCTTTAGGGAAGAGATCAGGAGGAAGAAATGACAGTAACAAAATCGAAACTCGTCAAACGCGTTCTTTCGGTCGCCCTTGCGGCCGCTTTGCTGCTGACTTCGGGGCTTGCAAGTGCATTTGCCGCAGGCGAAGTCACCAGAGAAGCAGTCTATGTGGGCGTACCCACCGATGTTGCCGACGGCGTATATTATGCCGACATCAACATGAAAAACGCAAGCAACCCCAAGAATTATTCTATGGGTAACGCCGCCCTCAGAGGCAGCGAAAGCTACAAAGCAAAACAGACCGAGGACACCGAGTACCGTCCCATCGTGATTGTGGAGAACGGCAAGGCCACGGCTCTGCTTGAATTCATGCCCATGGGCTATCTCGGAATGTACGGCTTCATGATGGAGCTTGAGGGAATATATCCCGGCAGCTTCTCCCAGTACGGAATGCCCAACACCAACGACGCAAAAACCGTGTTTTATCCCACCGGGACTCTCACCTATCAGAAAACGGTTGACGGCGAAATAGTCTACGACGGATATAACAATCCCGATTCGCAGTATAAATTCGACGGCAACAAGCTCCGTCCCGCAGGCTTCGGCAAGGAAGAGAGCTATCTCAACATTGTGGATCAGCCTTATTCCCACCTTTTGTCCCTTGACGTGACCCCCGTCATGGTAAAGGACGAGGACGAACCCGTTCCCACCAAGGCCGAGGATTACACCTTCGAGCAGGCCGCCTTCTGCCACGTTTTTGTGCCTGTCATGTTTGACATTTCGGCTTCTTCGGGTGACCAGTATGCCCGCATGGAGGTCAATTGGAAAACTCTCGAGAAAATCGACAATCCCAACGAAAACGTCGAGTATATGTACTATAAGGCAACCAACACCTCCACCGACGGCTACACCGCCGCAAGCGTTTCGGCCTTTGAGTCGGCCAAGACCGAGGTTCACGACGCCCTCGAAAACGTTTGGGCAAAGCGTATTCTCGATTTGAACGGAACGGGATTCACCGCACAGCCGGTGCTTGACCTTAAAAAATATTCCGACGACGAGAAAAAGGAAATGGCCAAAAAGCTCGACGACGCCATAAAGGGACTTACCACCGTCGACACAAACGAGCTTTGCGAGCTTATCGAAAGCATAACCGAAATCGACTCCACCCTCTACACCGCCGAAAGCTATAAAAAGCTCACCGAGGCTCTTGACGCCGCCGAGGCCGTGCTTGCAAACGCGAACGCAACACAGCAGGACGTTGACAATGCGGTAAACGCAATCAAGAACGCCGTAAACGGACTTGAAAAGGTCGGAACCGAGGAAGGCTGGGACGGCGTCACCGTCAAGCAGCCCGAGGTTCTCGGAACAAGCGTGGACATAAGCTCGGCCGAAGAGCTTGCCTGGCTTGCACAGCAGGTAAATTCGGGCGAGAAATTCGACAGCGTATTCCTTAAAAACGACATCGACCTTAACGGCAAGGCCTGGACCGCCATCGGCACCTCCTCAAACCCCTTCACCGGAGCATTTTACGGAAACGGCCACACGGTCTCCAATCTTGTTGTCAAGGGAACCGACAACTATCAGGGACTTTTCGGTTACATAAAGGGAAGCGACGACCAAAAGGCTTCGGTTAAGAGCCTTACGGTTCAGGGTGTCATCCGCACAACCGCCACAAACGTCGGCGGCGTAATCGGAGGCGCTCTTTACACCAACATCGAAAACATTCATTCAAACGTCGGCATTACAATTGACCGCGTAAACAACAACGACTATGTCGCGGCGGCAGGCGGCGTTGCGGGAGAAGCCATCTACTCCGACATCAACAGCTGCACAAACATCGCCGACATAACCGCAACGCTTCAGGAAAAGGTAGGCGGCATCGCAGGCTATGCCTCGGGCTGCTACATCCGCAACAGCAGCAACACCGGAAACATCAACGCAGGCGGCTCCGCCGGCGGAATCGTGGGCAACTATTTTGTACGCTCCGGCTCCAAGGGTGTTATCAGCTGCTTTAACAAAGGTACCGTTTACGGAAACGGCTCGGCCATCGGCGGAATTATCGGAACCGCAACCTCCACCGGCACCGACGTTCAGGGCGTTTACGGCAATCTCTACAACCGCGGAGACGTCACCGCTCAGCACACCGTCGGCGGAATTATCGGAAGCTACTCGGGCGGAGATCTTTCCATGCTCACCGCATCCTACTCCACCGGCAAAATCACCGGAACGATAACTTCAATCGAGAGCTCCGGCGGTCTTGTGGGTAAAATGTACAGCGGTATGATCTTCTACAGCTATGCTCTCGAAGGCACCGCCGACGAGCTTTGCACTCTCGGCATAAGCTCCGCTTCAAGACTTGTAAGCCCCAGCGCATTCCACGACGAGCAGTGGTTCAAATCCGACGATTTCTTCACCGCTCTCGGCTCGGCCGCCTCTTCCTACGGTAAGGACCCCGAAAACATCAACGACGGCTATCCCGTTCTCGCCTTTGAGCTTGAGGAAATTCTCAACGGCAAAAAGGCCGACGCCGTCGCCGAGCTCATTGCCTATAAAAACGCCGACGACTACAAGGGTCTTGCCAAAAAGGCCGTTGAACAGGCTTTGTCCGACGGAGTAGCGGCCATTACCGCCGCCGAGGACGAAGATGCCGTCAAAGAGGCTCTCGCAAATGCAAAGACCGCCCTTGACGCCATTCCAAACGACCCCAACTACGGACTTTCCCTTGACGTTATAAAGGAAAAGCTTGCAAAAGCCAAAGAGCTTGAAGCCGCGGGCGGAGACCTTTACACCACCGAAAGCTGGAACAGCTTTACCGCCACCATAGCAGGTATCGACTATCTGCTGGAGAACGGCTTTGAAACCCAGGAAAAGGTTGAGCTTTACATAGGATACCTTGACACCAACACCGCGGGGCTGACCTACATCGACGCCGACTATACCGCAGTTGACGAGGCCATTGCCTCCATTCCCGCCGATCTTTCCATTTACACCGAGGAGTCGGTAGCGGCGCTTAACGCCGCAAAGGACGCCGTTGTCCGCGGCAAGAACATCACCGAACAGGCCGAGGTCGACGCCATGGCAAAGGCTGTTAACGACGCCGTTGCCGCTCTTGAGAAAATCGACGATTCAAAGCTTGATTTTGCCAAGCTTCCCGACGGTGTTTATTCAATCGAGTTCACCATGGTAAAAATGAACCGCATCGATCTCTCCATGTCCAACGACGCGGTAAATCACACCGCAAAGCTCACCGTCAAGGACGGAAACTACACCCTCACCGTTAACTTCAAGGGACTTCATTACCTCAACCGTTTCGGCTATCTTGCCAAGCTCTCCTACTATGAAGACGGTTACACCTTCGGCAAATACGGCACCGTTGAAGGCGTGCTCAAGGCCGCCGAGGTCATCACCGTTCAGAAAAATGCCGACGGAACCGATGTCACCGATGAATTTAACGTTCCCGGAGGAAGTGCCGAAGGAGTTAAATATCCCGAAACCGTTTCCTTCCCCGTTGTTTCGGCCGCAAAGGCAGACAGCGACGGATTTATTCCCCTTCACGTCTTTGTCCCCGTAATGGAGGACATCGCGGCAGGCAACGGAGACCAGGATGTTCTCATGAAGCTTGACCGCTCCACCCTCAAAAAGACCGATGACAAGGATCCCTCCTTTAAGCCGGACGATCCCGAAGAGCTCTCCCCCGCCGTCGACTATACCGACCCGTCAACCGGAGTCAGAGTCACCACCGAAAAGGGCGTTCTTCCCGAGGGAGTTAAGGTGAGTGTAACCAAAATCACCTCGGGCGATTTCTTCGACAAGGCTGTTTCGGCTTTGGAAGGCATCGGCAAATTCAAGCTCTACAAAATCAGCTTTACCGACAAGGACGGCAACGAAGTCGTTCCCACCGGCACCGTAACCGTCACTTATCCCTCTGCGGACAGTTCCTCGGACAACCTCTCGCTTTACAGAATAAACGACGACGGCAGCAAGACCCTTGTTAAGGGCACTCTGTCAAAGGACGGTTATACCGCCGTGACCAAAACCGCCGGAGTTTACGCCCTCGCAGAGACAGCGGCAAGCTCCGATACCGAAACCCCCGATGACGGTTCCTCCGTTGTAAACGGCGGTTCCTCTGCGGACGACTCCTCAGCAAACGGTTCTTCCGACGCAGACTCCCCCGTCTCGGGCAACTCAGTTCCCAAAACGGGAGACAGCGGCATGAGCGTTCTGCTCGTTCTCGCCCTGCTTCTTTCGGCTTGCGCTTTGGTTTACTGCCTTAAAAGCCGTAAATCCCAAAAAGGAGAATAATAAATGAAAATTACCGCAGCAAAAGCTTTTCGGGCGCTGTGCGGTATGATGGTAATGCTCGTCCTTGCGGCGGGCATTACTTCTCTGCCGGTGTTAGCAGCATCTAACGGAATATACATCGCAACGGCCTCTCCCCACTATAAGCATCCCGTGACCGGAAAGGTGGAGGATTCGGGCGGAGAGGGCTCGGCCGTGCTCGGCCAGTCCATGACCGACAGCGCCACCTATAACAAGGCTCTCGTGGAGGTCGACCCAAGCGGCAACACCTTTATAACCGTCCGCTTAAAGCTTATGGACAATATTCAGGACCCGAAATTTCAGGTTGACGGCAAGGCGGTTTCCTCCGAGCTTATGCAGGAGGACTACACCGCAAATACCGCCGATTTTCGCATGAAAGTCAACAGCGAAAACTCGATTATCCGCTGTAATATGTACGTCATCCCCATGGGGCGCGAGGTTATATTCTTCATAACCGTTTCCGATCTTCACGCAGGCTCCGAGGACTTTATATCCAAGGTCAAGGTAAATGCCAGAACAACCTCCTCCGGGAATAAGACCGACTCTCCCTCCGGCGCAAACGCTAAGACCCCCACCGAAAGCAGCGCGACAGCAGAAAGCGCTCCCGCCGACACGGCCGAGGCGGTTTCAAATGTCGAAAGCTCCGTGTCCGCCGAAAACTCCTTTGCAGAAAGCCTTTCGGACGAAGTTTCGGCCGCGGGGCTTGAGGAATTCGACGCGTCGGGCAACCTTTTGCAGAGCGACGCCGAAGCCCCGAAACAAAACGCAAAAAAAAGCTCGGCAATTTGGTGGGTGCTCGGCGGCGCTGCCCTTTTGGCAGCGGCAGGCCTTGTATGGTATTTTTGCTTTTTCCGCAAAAAAAGATAAGGGGTGCATAAAGTGAAATTCAAATCTTTTATTTCGGCAGCCGTTTGCGCGGCCATGCTTTTTTGCCTTTGCGGGTGCGTTGATCAGCACCCCGACGAAGCATCGGCGGCGCAGGACGTTTCCGAGGAGACACGGCTTATCGCCACCTCCCCGGCCGTTGCGCAGATATGCAGCAGGCTCGATCTTGACCTTGTGGGGGTCTGTCAGACAAACAGCACCCTTCCCGAAAAATATCAGGATCTCACAAAGGTCGGCATGGCCATGAACCCCGACCTTGAAATCCTCAAATCATTAAATCCCGACTATGTTCTCTCTCCGAGCTCCCTTGAGTCGGACCTTCAGCCCAAATATGCCTCTATCGGCGTCAAATCGATTTTTCTTAATTTAAAAAGTGTGGAGGGTATGTATTCCTCAATCGAAGGACTGGGTAAAAAATTCGGCAGAGAGCAGCAGGCCGCGGCCATGCTTGAAGAATTCGACAGCTTTATGAAGGAATACAAGGACAAAAACGGGGACAAGGAAAGTCCCAAGGTTCTTGTGCTCATGGGACTCCCCGGTTCCTATATCGTGGCCACCGACGGCAGCTATGTGGGAAGTCTCGTAAAGCTTGCGGGCGGAACCAACATCTACGGAGACGGCGGCGGCGAGGAGTTTCTGACCGCCAACACCGAGGATATGCAGCAAAAGGATCCCGACATAATTCTCCGCGCGGCTCACGCGCTGCCCGATCAGGTAAAGCAGATGTTTGCCGACGAATTCAACACAAACGACATCTGGAAGCATTTCCGCGCCGTACAAAACGGCAGGGTTTATGACCTTGACCCCGCTCTTTTCAACATGAGCGCCAACTTCAGTTACGGCGACGCTTTGCAGGCGCTTCAGCCCATGCTTTACGGCGAATAAGGCCGAAGCCGCGAAATTCGGTCAAAACACGGGCGTCGGACTGCTCCGGCGCTCGTAAAAACTACGGAGGTATCGAATTTTGATTTCGACAAGAAAAAAAATACTGTCCTTTGTCATAACCTCGGCCGCTCTTTTTGCGCTGTTTCTTGTTTCGGTCAACACCGGCAGCCTTAAGGTCAGCCCCGGCGAGCTGTTCAAAGGACTTTTTGTGGAATTCGATTCAAATGTTTCCACCATTTACGACCTGCGCTTTCCCCGCATTTTCATCGCAATGCTCGGCGGGGCGGCGACGGCGGTTTCCGGCGTGCTGCTTCAGGCGGTCATAAAAAACCCCCTTGCCGACCCGGGTATAATCGGCGTAAGCTCGGGCGCCAGCCTTGCGGCGGTGCTCATAACGGCATTTTTCCCGTCTCTTTATTTCTTTACGCCGCTTTTTGCCTTTGCCGGCGGTATGCTCGCCTTCATACTTGTCTACGGGCTTTCCTATCAAAACGGCCTTTCCCCCTTGAGGATAATTCTTGTGGGCGTTGCGGTAAACGCTATGTTTTCGGGGCTTATGAGCGCATTCAACTCGGGGACGGGTTCCAATCTTTCGGGCGTGGCAAGCATTGTAAACGCCAACATAACCATGAAAACCTGGGACGACTTTTCCACCCTTGCGGTATATACCGTCATCGGACTTATTCTTTCGCTTTTTGCCTCGGCTCGCTGCAATCTGCTTGCCCTCGAGGACAAAACCGCCCGCTCTCTCGGCCTTAACGTCAACAAAAGCCGTGTCGTCATTTCGGTTATAGCCGTGCTTCTTGCCGGCATTTCCACCGCCGTTATCGGCCCCATAAGCTTTCTCGGGCTTATAGTCCCCCACATTGCAAGACTTCTCATCGGCAGCGACCACCGAGTGCTTATTCCCTATTCCATGGTGCTCGGAGCTTTCACCCTGCTGCTTGCCGACACGGTGGGACGAACCGTCGCCGCACCTTATGAAATCAGCGCGTCGGTCATTATGTCGGTTGTGGGCGGACCCTTCTTCATTCTGCTTTTAAGGAGGTCAAAAAATGCATACGGACGGTAACATCACATACAGCGTTAGGGATCTCCGCTTTTCCTACGGTAAAAACGAGGTTCTTAAAGGGGCGTCCTTTGACATCCGCAGCGGAATTATCACAACCCTTATCGGAGCAAACGGCTGCGGAAAGACCACCCTTTTTAATCTTTTGACAAAAAATCTCGTTCCGGGCGGCGGCAAAATTTCCTTTTGCAACCGGCCGCTTTCGGAAATACGTTTAAAGGACTTTGCCAAAAAGGCGGCCATCGTTCACCAGTACAACACCGCCCCTTCGGATTTGACCGTGGAAAAGCTTGTTTCCTACGGCCGCACCCCTCATCACACCTTCGGCCTTTCCAAAAACGCCGAGGAGGACCGGGAAATAATTACCCGCGCTATGGAAATCACCGGCACGCTGAAACACAGGGACAAGCCGGTTTCACAGCTTTCGGGCGGTCAGAAGCAGCGGGTGTGGATAGCCATGGCCCTCGCTCAGGACACCGACGTACTGTTTTTGGACGAGCCGACCACCTATCTCGACATACGCTATCAGCTGCAGATTCTGAGACTTATAAAAAGGCTCAATCGGGATCTCGGCATAACCGTCATTATGGTTCTTCACGACATCAATCAGTCACTATATTACAGCGACGAAATAATCGCCATGAAGGACGGAAAAATTTCGGCACAGGGCAACCCGAAGGAAATCATCGGGCAGCAGCTCATACACGACATCTACGGCGTCGACCTTAAGGTTACGTCCGTGGACGGCGATCCGTTTATAATACCGGTCTGAAAGGAGCATCACATGAAACAGCAGCGAACCACCGAAAACTATCTTAAGGTCATTTATCTTCTTTCCAAAACGGGAGAGGTTCACGGAACCGATATTGCCGACCGCCTCGGGGTGACAAGGCCGACGGTTTCGGTGTCCTTAAAGGCTCTTGAACGTGAGGGTTTCCTTTATCTCGACAAAAACAAAGCGGTTCATCTGACCGACGACGGCGAAAAAATCGCGAAGGGAATTTACGAAAAGAACAAAACTCTCGAAAGCTTTCTTCTGCGCCTCGGAGTCAGCAGCGACACCGCCGCCAAGGATGCCTGCGAAATGGAGCACGCCGTAAGCTCTGAAAGCTTTGTGGCCCTCAAACGGATGATCGAGTCCTCCAATCGTTAAGGGTCATGGATAAACTGACATACGGATTAGCCTCCCTTTGCATCGCGGCTGTTTTTGCGTTTTTCACGGGCGGCATTAAAAAAATCTGCAAAGGCTATTTGAAACGGAGAAAAAACAATGATGATAAATAAAAGGCTGATTGATACCGTTCCCCAAAGCAAAAAATACATTGCGGGGAATGTGCTCTTTCAGTGGATTTCCCTTGTTGCCAACATCGTAATAATGGAACGCATTACAAGGCTCTCGGCCGATTTGTTCGAGGGCACCGCTACGGCAAAAAGCACGGCTTCCGTTCTTTTTACGGCGGCTGCCGCCATTGCCGTGAAATATATTTGCTCTCTCCTTTCGGGAAAAATGAGCTATCTTTCGTCGTCGAAGGTCAAAAAGACCATCCGCGGCATGATATACCGCAAGCTTTTAAAGCTCGGCTCCGGCTATAACGAAAAGGTCGGCACCTCGGAAATAGTACAGGTTGCGGTGGAGGGCGTTGATCAGCTTGAAACATATTTCGGCGCATATCTGCCTCAATTTTTTTATGCCATGCTGGCTCCGCTCACTCTTTTTGCCGTGCTGAGCTTTGTCAACATCGAAAGCGCCGTTGTGCTGCTTGTCTGCGTTCCCCTCATTCCGGCGGCAATCGCCGGGGTTCAGCGGTGGGCAAAAAAGCTGCTGTCGAAATATTGGGGGCAATACACCGCTCTCGGCGACACCTTCCTTGAAAACCTGCAGGGACTTACCACCCTCAAGATATACCGAGCCGATGAATTCAAGCAGCGGGAAATGAACGAACAGGCCGAAAAGTTCCGTAAAATCACCATGAAGGTGCTGACCATGCAGCTTAATTCGGTTACGATTATGGACCTTATCGCCTACGGCGGCGCCGCTCTCGGAGTGATTATGGCCTCCACAAGATATGCGGCGGGAAGGGTATCCCTTTCGGGATGTCTGCTGATAATCCTGCTGTCAGCCGATTTTTTCATTCCCATGCGGCTGCTGGGTTCATATTTTCACATCGCCATGAACGGCATGGCGGCAAGCGACAAAATATTCCGTCTGCTCGACCTTACCGAGCCCGAAAACGCCGAAGGTCAAATTGACGGCGACCGTTCGACGGTTTGCAGAAATCTTTGCTTTTCCTATGAAAAGGACCGCGAAATTCTTCATCGGGTAAACATGGAGTTTCCCATGGGAAGCTTTACCTCGATTGTCGGCGAATCGGGCTGCGGAAAATCCACGATTTCGGCCGTGCTCACGGGCAAAAAAAAGGGCTATGCCGGCTCGGTGACGGTGGGCGGCCGTGAGCTTTCGGACATTTGCGAAAAAAGTCTGCTTAAAAATTTCACCTATGTAAACAATAAAAGCTATCTGTTCAAGGGAACCGTTCGGGAAAATCTTCTCATGGCAAATCCCGATTGCAGCGACGAAGTCCTTTGGCAGGTGCTCGAAAGGGTCAACCTCGCAGCCTTTTTAAAGGGCGAAAACGGGCTTGACACCGCTCTTTCGGAAAAAGGCTCGAATTTTTCGGGCGGTCAATGTCAGCGGCTTGCCCTGGCGCGCGCCCTTCTACACGACAGCGCGGTTTATATTTTTGACGAGGCAACCTCCAACATAGACGCCGAAAGCGAAAACGACATTATGCGTGAAATACACAGCCTTGCAAAAACAAAAACCGTCATTCTCATTTCCCACCGCCTTGCAAACGTCGTAAATTCCGACAGAATTTACGTTATGGAAAAGGGTGCCGTTGCCGAAACGGGAAGCCACGGTGAGCTGCTGAAAAACGACGGAGTTTACAAAAGGCTTTGGGAAGCTCAGCAGGCTCTCGAGAATTTCAAAAAGGAGGAGACGGCATGAAAAAACGCAGCGGATTTAAAGTTATGGCACGGCTTATAGGCCTTGTAAAGCCGCTTTCGGGATATATGACCCTTGCCGTTTTCATGGGGCTTGCTGGCCACCTTGCCGCAACCTTTATAACAATCTTCGGCGGCTATGCCGTAACCGACGCAGCGGGCATAAAGGCTCCCTTTTCCATGACCTTTATAATCGTTTCGGTCATCGTGTTCGCCCTTTTGAGAGGGGTTTTGCGCTATGCCGAGCAATCCTGCAACCACTTTATCGCCTTCAAGCTTTTGGCGCTTATAAGAGAAAAGGTCTTTATCGCGCTGCGCAGGCTTTGCCCCGCAAAGCTTGAGGGCAAGGACAAGGGCGACCTTATTTCGGTTATCACCTCCGACATCGAGCTTTTGGAGGTTTTTTACGCCCACACGGTCTCCCCCGTTTTGATTGCCGTTCTTTTTTCGGTCATTCTCTGTCTTTTTATCGGCAGATTTCACCCCCTTCTCGGTCTTATCGCCCTTGCGGCGTATGTAACGGTCGGAGCGGTAATTCCCGTTGCCACCTCAAAAATAAGCGGCGGCGACGGGCTTCGATTCCGCACAGAATCCGGCGAGCTTTCGGGATTTGTGCTTGACAGTCTCCGCGGACTTCCCGAAATACTTCAATATGACTGCGGAGAAAAACGGCTTGAGGAAATGAACGTGAAAATCGACGGGCTGTCGGCCGCCCAAAAGCGCATGAAGAACCGTGCGTCACAAAACCAAGGCGTTACGGGAACGGTCATTCTGATTTTCGATCTTATAATGCTTCTTGCGTCGGCCGCTCTCTACAAAAACGGCAGCATTGATTTTGCGGGAACAGTCATTCCCACAATCGCTTTAATGAGCTCCTTCGGCCCAACGGTCGCCCTTTCAAACCTCGGCAGCACACTTCAAAACACCTTTGCCGCAGGCAACCGCGTTCTCGACATTTTGGAAGAGAGTCCCGCCGTCGAGGAAATATTCGACGGACAGGACATTGAATTTTCCGGCGCCGGCGCACAAAATGTCACCTTTTCCTACGGCGGAGACGTTATTTTAAAAGATTTGTCGGTGGACATTCCCAAAGCCTCGGTCATCGGCATAACGGGCGCGTCCGGAAGCGGAAAATCCACACTTCTCAAGTTGTTTATGCGGTTTTGGGACACAAAAGAGGGGCAAATCCGCATTTCCGATACCGACATTTCGAAAATCAACACCGAAAGTCTGAGAAACGCCGAAAGCTTTGTGACTCAGGAGACCCACCTGTTTCACGACAGCATAAAAAACAACATTCGCATTGCAAAAACAAACGCCACCGACAAGGAAATCGAGGAGGCCTGCAAAAAAGCCTCGGTTCACGATTTTATCATGACCCTAAAGGACGGCTATGACACACCCGTTGGCGAGCTGGGCGACACCCTTTCGGGCGGAGAGCGCCAAAGAATAGGCATTGCCCGCGCCTTTTTGCACGATGCTCCGTTTATGCTGCTTGACGAACCCACAAGCAATCTTGACAGCCTGAATGAAGCAATCATACTTAAATCTCTCGACACCGAAAAGAACGATAAAACCGTTCTTCTCGTCTCCCACCGCAAATCCACCATGCGAATTGCAGATAGGATTTATTCGGTGGAGCACGGAAGAATGAGCTGAAAAGGAAAGAAAAATGAAACTCAAAAGACTTGTTTTTTTAATCGTCGGCTGCCTTTGCCTGGCGCTTGGCTGCATCGGAATAGTGCTCCCCATTCTGCCCACCGTTCCGTTTTTTCTCGTTACGGTGTTCTGCTTTTCCCAGTCGTCGGAAAGGCTGCATAACTGGTTTCTCGGCACAAAGCTTTATAAAAACAACCTTGAGTCCTATGTAAAGGGCGAGGGCATGACAAAAAAGACCAAAATCAAAATACTGACTACCGTGTCGGCCCTCATGATTTTCGGCTTTGTAATAATGCTTAGAAAGGCTCTCTACATACCCTGCGCCATACTCGCCGCCGTATGGGTCGCCCACATAATATATTTTGTGTTCGGTGTAAAAAATACTACCGAAAGCTGACTCGTCTCAGGCCGACTTTTTGAAAAATTGCCGTCAAACCCCTTGACAAACATATGTCCGTTTGGTATAATTCAATGGTCCGTTAGATACGGGCCATTAGCTCAGTTGGTTAGAGCAACCGGCTCATAACCGGTCGGTCCGGGGTTCGAGTCCCTGATGGCCCACCACAAAAAAAGACGATTTTCTTTTGAAAATCGTCTTTTTTTGTTCTCTCCGCTTTTCTCCTTTTATTTATATTTTTTCTTTCACTCGCCACTCACCAAAAATAAGGTGCTGCTTTTTCTGTCACAGACCCGAACACACCAAGCCGCTCGGCTCGGTGCTTTTTTTATAAAACACTCCGCTTTAACCGTAAATTTTGAAAAATTTTATTTTCGCAAAGCAATGCAGAATACCAAATCTTCATAATACACAATTACAATTTTGTAATTTATCTAAATTTATATTGACAATTTTATTATTTTTATATACAATCACATTAGAGAGATTAAAAGTAGATAATTTTGAAGATAAGAACTTTTTCCGACAACTGAATATTTGACCGACCGAAAACTTTATTTATTACGAAAGGGAAAATAATATGAAAAAGAGTATGAGAAAGCGTATAGCAATGTTGATGTCGGTTTTGGTATGCTTACAGATGTTTTATGCGCCGGTATATGCAGCAAGCGACGGCGCATTTTTTTCATACGGTGTTCCTGACGACGAAAGCGAAATAGGCAGCGGTTCTTCACCGCCGGGCATTGTGAGAGAAATAACCGAGCTGCGGGACAGGTATGTCAAGCATTTTGAGCTGTCCGACGGCAGAATGATGGCCGCCGAGTATGAAAATCCCGTCCATTTTGAGCAGGACGGAGAATGGGTGGAGATAGACAACCGCCTTAAAGAAGATAACACCTCCCTTTTTGATGACGAAACCGAAAACGAAAACGACGAACAAACCTCTTTTGAAGATACGGAAATTTCGGTGCAAAGCACCTTTGAAAACGAAACCGATGAGTCGGCCGAGAACGGCGAACCATCAGACCAAAGCGCTTCGGAAAGCAACCAAGGCTATTCCAATTCGCAGAATAATTTCAAAATTAAATTTGCAAAAAAGTCGAGTTCAAAAAAACTTGTTAACATAAAAAAAGACGAATACAAACTCTCCTTCGGCATAAAGGGCGCTCAAAGAAAGTCGGTCAAAACCGACGGCTCTGCCCAAAGCGCCGATGAAAGCGGCGACCCCTCGGTGCTGCGTAACATTTCCTCGTCGGTTACATATTCCGATGTTTTTGACGGGGTGGATTTCGAATACTCGGTTATTTCGGATTTTATTAAGGAAAACATAATTTTAAAGAAAGCCGCCTCCCCTTCTTCCTTTGAATTTTCCCTTTATCCGAAAGACCTGACTCCCGAGCTTAAAGACAACGCCGTGGAATTTAAAAACGCCGACGGCGAAACCGTTTTTGTCATACCCTCCCCATTTATGTATGACGCGGCGGGCGCACATTCGGAAAACGTATCCCTCGGCCTTTCTCATGGAAAAAACAAAAACGAATATATCCTGACGCTTGTTCCAAGCAAAGAGTGGATAAGCGACGGCAAAAGAGCCTTTCCGATCGTTATCGACCCGGTTGTTCAAACCGAAGTAACCTATCAGGAGGGCTTTTCCAGCGGATATGTATACAAAAAGACCGACGGCACCCTCGGCAAAAACACCACCACCGAGCACATGTATGTGGGAGAAATAACCGAGGGCGGAGACAAAAGAGCCAAGGCGAAAACCTATATAAAATACAGTCTCCCCGCCCTTCGCGAGGGGGATAAGGTCTGCGAAGCATACATGGGGCTTTGTCAGTACGGAAACTGCGACAGCAGCGGCAACAGCCTTGTGGGCATAAAGGGCACCAAATACCGCATAAACGCACACCGAATCACCGGCAGCTGGACCAACGGCTCGATAAATTTCAACACGGCATACGACGCGGCATATATGGACACAAAGGAAGTCGAATGTCTCACGGCGGGGTGGGACACCTTCGACATCACCCGCGCCGTCAAAGCATGGTATGAAGGCGAAAGCAACAACGGCATTATGTTTGTCGCCGACAAATACGAGAACAACGGCAACGCCAGAAGATACATCTCCAAGGACGCAGGCTCGGCATATAAGAATTACCGTCCGCAGCTTATGATTGTTTACCTAAACACAAACGGGCTCAACGACTTCAATTCGTACAAAAGCTATGACTCGGGCCACTCGGGGACAAGCTATTTCAACGAATACACCGGCAAGGTCACCCACATCACCGACGACATCGCTTTCGGCGGCAATTTCCCCGGCGTCGACATTAAGCACGTCAACGACACCTCCTTTAAGGGAGTCCAAAACGGTTTCGGAAAGGGCTGGTCGCTCAACATTTGCGAAACGGTATCTCTCGTTTCGGGCAACGGTCTTGCGGAAAAGTATAAAGTAAGATACCGTGACGAGGACGGAACCGAAATATATTTTGTCGAAGAAACGGCCGGAGCCGAGCTTTGCGACGAGGCGGGACGCGGCATGACCTTAAAGCTGCCCTCCGGCTCGCCTAATCAATATATAATCACCCTAAAAGACGGAACCAAAAAGGTTTTCGACTCTTGGGGAAGTCTTTGCGAAATACAGTATACCGACGGCAAGAAAACGACGGTGTCGCTGTCAAACCACCGTCCCGTTTCGGTCACAGATTATTCGGGGCGTAAGGCCTCCCTTGTCTATTCGGGAAATCTGCTGACCAAAATATCCGCTTCCGACGGCAGAACGGTGAGCTTTGAATATTCCGACGAAAAGCTCATTAAAATAAACCACCACAACGGTCTTGTAACTACCTTTTCCTACACCTCCGACTGGCTTTTAAGCGAAATAAACAACCAAAGCTCGGTGCTCGGCATAACATATGCCAACGGAAAGCTGCAGTCTCTTTACGAAAGCGCCGACGGCTCGACAAAAACCGTCATGTGGGCCGAATATCTCCCCGACAAAACCCTTTTCACCCACCCCGGCCCTTCGGGCAGCGTTTCTTCAAGCGCCTCCGACAGATTTTACGAACATTGTCTTTTCAACAGCTACGGGCAAAAGATAAGCGACTATATAACCAACGCATATCTCACCGACAGCAGCATGACCCCCGAGTTCTACGGCGTGGAATGCAACGAATATTCCCCCGTTGTGACCGAGAAGAAATTTGCAAAGAACAACAAGCTGCTGACCTCCTATGCCGCGAACAAGGCGGCAAACCTCATAAAAAACGGCAGCTTTGAAGCAAATTCTTCCTGGAAATATCTTTCGGGCGCGTCCTATGCCGCCGATTCTTCAAAGGCCTTTGCGGGAAACCGTTCCATGAAAATGAGCCGCACATCAAAAGGCTCGGATCAAACCCTTTATCAGATACTGACCCTGCCGGCGGGCAAATACACCTTCTCGGCATATGTAAAGGCCGAAAGCCTTTCGGACGGAAAATTCGGGCTGAGCATAACCGACGGGGTCTCGGCCCTTTCGGGGAACAGCTTTTGCGCCATAGACACCCCCTCCTCCGACTGGCAGCGGCTTTTCACCACCGTGACTCTCGGCGAAAGCAAGACGGTCAGGGCGGGATTTGTGCTTGAGGGCGCGGCGATCGGCACGGTTTATGTCGACGGCGCCATGTTCACCAAAACCGATAGCCCCGTTTCGCTCAATCTTCTTGAAAATTCCGACATGGAGCAAAGCAGCGGCTGGACCGCCGTTTCGGCGTCATCGGGAGACGGATATGTCAAAAACGAAAGCGACAGCCTTTTCGGCACCTCCTATCGCCTTTCGGGAGACCTTAAATCCGACAAAAGCATTTACCAAGAGGTGACCGTCAAAGGCAGCGCAAACGACACATATATTTTAAGCGGATACGGCAAAAGCCTCGGACTTCCCGAAAAAACCACCGACAAAAACGGTAATCGGGTGTCAAACGGCTCGAAGTTTGACGTAGACATAACAATAACCTATTCAAACGGAACGTCAAGGACAATTGACGGTCTTAAATTCGACAGATACAATCGGGATTGGCAGTTTATGACCAAGGCCTTCACCGTCCGCCACCCCGACGACGGCACACTCTCCCCCGACAAGATAAAGATAACCTGCCGCTACGGCAAAAACAGCAGCGAAGCATATTTCGACGACATTCAGCTCATAAAGGACGCGACCCCGTCCTACACCTATGACGACGGCGGCAACCTTATTTCGGTCAAGGACCTTGCCGAGCAAAGAGCCGAATATGACTTTAAAGACAACAAGGTAGTGTCGGCCTTAAACCCCACCGGCAGCAGGTATGTAAATATCTATGACAAAACCGATAAAAACCGAATAAACGCCACCTATGCCGACGGAATAGAATATGCCTATAAATACGATTCAAACGGCAATGTGACCTCGGCAAAGAGCATTTCCTCCAAGCTTTCATCGGGGCGTTATTACCACATAATAACCTGCCAAAAGAACATGGCTGTCGACCTTTCAAACAACGACGGTTCGGCAGGGGCTGCGGTAACCTACTACACCCCTCACCTTTCGGACAATCAGACCTTCGAATTTATAAAGCATTCTTTAAACGGCGCCGATTGGTATTCCATACACCCCTCAAGCTACCCGAAAAAGGCTTTAAGCGTTATCGGCACGTCGTCGGGCTCGGAGGTGACCTCGGAACCCTATACCGGCGGCTCGGATCAGCTGTGGAAGGTTGAGGAAAATTCCGACGGAACATACACCTTCACGCCAAAGAGCGCGCAAAATCTTCATCTCGACGCTCCAGACCCCACCTCCTCAAATCCCTACCCGAGCATGTATGTCTACACCGCCCACACAAAGAAGCAGCAGAAATTCACTCTGCTTGCCAAAGACGACGGAAAGGGTCTTTACAGCGAGAATGAAGCAACTTATGACCAAAAGGGCGTTCACACAACGTCGGTCACCACCATGGACGGTACGGTAAACTATGAATACACCGCCGACGACAGGGTCAAAAAGGCGGACGGGCTGAGCTCCTCCACCGAATACACCTACGGCGGAAAAAGCAAACTCGATTCGACGGTCGTCGAAAAGGGCAAAACCGACGGCACAAGCGCTCGGGCGGATTATACATATACCAAACAGTTTTTGACCGGCATTTCCGCCGAGGGCGCCGACTATTCCTTTGAGTATGACGGATTCGGCAACCGCACCGCCACAAAGCTCGGCGGCACGGCCCTCATGAAAAACGTCTATAACGAGGACAACAACACCCTTGAAAAGAGCGTCTACGGAAACGGCGACAGTATTCTCTATTCTTATGACAAATATCTCCGCAACACCCAGGTCACCAAGATAACCGCCTCGAATTTTTCCTTCGTCGCGGCCAACTGGAAATACGACGGCTTCGGAAATTTAAGCTACCTTTGCGACAGCACCACCGGGAGCAATGTGGAGACAAGCTTTATCTACGATTCGATCGGCAGAATAAGCAGCTTTCTCCGCGGCGACGGATTCGGCGCAAACGTCGGCTATGACGAGTTCAACCGCATATCCGGTTCAAGGTATAAAACCGTTGACGGCAGCAGGGGTTCGTGGTACACTTATGTAAACGGAACCGGACTTGTTTCCAAGGTGAATTTTGACGGATATTCCGTCCAAAACACCTTCGATGAGCTGAACCGAACGGAGGCAAGGAAATATACCTTCGGCAGCAATAAATCGGTTTTCGAAACCATGGACTATAACCGCGTCGGCAACCGAACCGACGGCAAGGTCATGTCTCATTCCTTCGGCGGGTCATATGAGTTTAATTATGAATACGACCAAAACGGAAACATAACCCGAATCTCCGACGACTCGGGCAATCTCCGCAACGAATACACCTATGACGAGCTCGGCAGACTCACCTCGGAAATAAACATCCCGAAGGGCAGCCAAAGCAGCAAGGCGGTCGTCGGCGAAAAAATCGAATATCTCTACTCAAAAGACGGCAATATTTATCAGCGGAATTTCTATAAGGTTCAGGCCCTTCAGGGCAAGACTTATGTCGACGCAAAAGCCAACCGTTCCGACAGCTTCGGCTATTCGAACACCGAATGGTCGGATCAGCTTTCCTCGGCAAGAATCAACGGCAAGGGATTTAACTTCACCTATGACAAGATAGGCAATCCCCTAAGCTACCGCGACAGCATGGTCATGACGTGGCAAAACGGCCGTCAGCTGAAAAGCATAAAGGTCGACGATACCACCACCCT
>OGYE01000958.1_pt1 | contig 18972 bp, 17 predicted proteins | sample 1576471 | NCBI WGS metagenome assembly OGYE01 (sample SAMEA3541532, study PRJEB24748) | human gut metagenome | biome: human gut; feature: human-associated habitat; material: faeces | place: China | collected 2012
CAAGGCTCCCTTTATAGGGGAGCTGGCCGCCAAAGGCGGTCTGAGAGGTTAAAGGGCGTCCCCTACGCACAAGGCCATAGGCCGTGTATTTTTTTGCGGTCCGCAGGACCGCGGCGACCTGCGGACTGCCGCCTGCGAACCGCGTTTAACGATGAACGACCTACGATTAACGTAAAAAGAGGCTGTCTTAATGCGACAGCCTCTTTTTGAGTATTAAGTTTGCCGTTACTTATTCACGTTGTTCTTCGCCGTAATCTCGAAGGGAATCCGTTGTTCCCCGACGGATTTCTTGATGAAGATGTTGACTGCCGTCGACATACTCATGCCAATGGAATCACAAAACGCTTCAAAGTCTTTTTTCAAATCCGCGTCGATGCGGATACAAATCGTTGTCTGTGCCATGATACCCCTCTATTTCTTGCCGACGTACTGACGGATCATTTCTCCCTGTTCCTTGACCAGGGCTTCCAGTTCGGCAATCTTCTTATCCTGCGTATCCACTACATTTTCCAGTCCTTCAATCTTCTGATCCTGTTTATGGACCGTATCTTTCAGGCTGGAAATCGTCTTAGCCATGGCCGTCTTCGACGTCGTGATGCCGCTGCCACCTTGGCCAATCTTGAAGCTCAAGCCGGCGTTGAACATGTTTTCCCCGTTGCCGAAGTTCGTGCCCAGGCTGAACATGGTATCTTCATTGGGACGATAGAAGGCGCCGAAAGCCACACTGTTGGCATTGCGGTAATTGCCATAGCCGACAGCGAAGTCCCACTTGTCATCCGGGTCGAAGTCCAGCGGATGGAGGGCTGCCAAGGCAGCGGCGCCGGCACCAACCTTGTTGACGCGGTTATCGAGGTCAGAAACGCGGTTATTGATGTGGTAAATGGATTCCGTGTTGGCCGTTACCTGGTTGTCCAAAGCCGACAAGTTTTCACCCGCCGTATTGGTCTGTTTAACGAAGTTGCCGTCTTTGGCGACTCTCGTTTCATTGTAGAGCTGACTGCCATTGATGGCATCTTTCGAATCTTTCGAGATGATTCCGTCTGCCACATTCGTGATTTTCTTATCACCTGCATTAATACCACTCTGGGTAACTGACGGGCCTCCAGTGATAATCAGACCATCACTGGAAATGGTGGTATTTCCAGCCGTTACCTTATCGACAGTGATTTCCTTATTGAGGGATACTTTGTAATTAGCCGGTTTTGCCGGGTCGGTTTCGGTATTAGCAACGGTGATGTTCATTTCATCACCAACGACAGTTCCTACGCCACCATCTTTGCCATCCTTGCCATCTTTCCCCGGTGCACCGGTATCGCCTTTATCACCTTTGTCACCTTTGGGACCCTGTACACCCGTATCACCTTTCGGACCTTGTGCGCCAGTTTCGCCTTTCGGGCCTTGTGCACCTGTATCGCCTTTCGGGCCTTGTTCGCCAGTTTCGCCTTTCGGGCCTTGTGCACCTGTATCGCCTTTCGGGCCTTGTGCACCTGTATCACCTTTCGGGCCTTGTTCTCCCGGATCACCTTTCGGGCCTTTGAAGTCCGGATCATTTTTCAGAGCATCTTTGTCCAACGTAACAAGTACTCGTTTGTCGCCTTCATTGCCGACTTCCTGTGCTTTTAGACCATCGCCAAAGTCAAACTGCAGATTGCTGATTGTCATGTCTGTTGCAATCTGGGTGCCGCCTGTATACACATTACTTGCAAGTTTACCGCCGTTATAGATGTGAACAGGCAGATTCATCACGGCCTTCAGCTGTGCCACGTTGACAGCATCGGTGTCAGCCCAACCGGCAGCTACATTAGTAAGCTGGCGGGTATGAGTACTATCACCGATGGAAGCAGCTGCCCAGTTCGATTTCCATTTTATATCTGTAGAAATGCTCTGATTACCCGTCAAGGGATCATATCCAGGCACACCTTCTTTAGTCGAAGCTACGGAGCCATAGCCCAGGGCTACGCCGCCATTGACTGTAGCGTTAGCATTGTGGCCGAGGATGGTAACGTTTTTCTTATCCGTCGTCAGCGGAGTTGTTGCATCAGCCGAGCCAATGATAACAGCACCGTCAATGGGTGCTCCGTCTGCACCTGTTACTACACGGTTATCACCAAAAATCTGAGAATTCCTAGTACTAGTCACGGAGTTCTTTGAACCCATAACAGCAACATTCGTGGACTTCTTCACTTCATTGCCGTTACCGACAATAGCTGCTGCGCCGCCGCCATTGGCGTTTTTGATAGAAGTGCGCATGGCTTCAGACAAAGCATTGGGGCTGGCGATGCCATTTTTTGTCTTGATTTCTGATGCATCAAAATCGTTAATCGAATCTTCTACCACGTTCCCTGCACCGACCATGATCGTGCCATTGGCATTCTTGGTACGGTTTGCAGAGCCGAGGATACTATCTGCCATACCAGCCGTATTGTGATCTGTACTAGTCAGCCCCTCTACACTGTTCAATGAACCCAAGACTGCCGCACCAAAGTTTTGTACACCGTAAGGCTTTTCGCCCCACTTCTCATTTTGATACAAGCCAGACACAGCGGTATAACTGCCTATTACCGTCGAGAATACACCATTGTTATAGCTGTTATTACCGATGGTCGTGGCATCGATACTTTCCTGATAGTTGGCAATACCGGAAGAACCTTCACTCTTGCCTTTCGTAAAGTCGATATCCAAATCGCCAAGTTTTCCTTGATAATTATGGATACCAATCATGGTGCTGCCAGAACGAGCATAGGAATTCTGACCGATAGCGATACTGCCGGAATAGTCTTTGCCTGCCGGCGTGCCGAAGGCAAAAGCCTTTTCCAAAGAACCGCCCATATTCATTGCTGTAGCATTTTTACCAATGACGATGCTGTCACCCTGATTGAGATAACTGTTGATATAGGTATTATTACCAATGGCTACATTGCCGGTATCATAGCCATATTTCTCAGGTTGTCCGCCACTTCTCCACATGAAGTTGTTATTGCCGATAGAAATACTACCATCTGTACTATTCAGAACATTCTTGTTACCGATGCTGACGATATTCTTCTGATTATTGAAATAAGCAAACGCTGCGTTATCATCTTTACCGCTAACGCGATTGTTGCCAATGATGACAGAATCGGTTAAACCAGAAACATTCGTATAGTCATCCCCAGCAAGAATCGTATTCTTGGTATTGGTAATCTTATTATTGGTACCAATAGTATACAGATGAGAAGCTCCAGTAATCGTGTTACCAAACCCATCAATCATATTATAATCTGAAATATTACTTTCAATACCGGTTACCGTATTATTAACGCCAATGATTTGAGTCTTCTGCGTATAATCCGCCTTATTACCACCACCAATGACAAGCGTAGCACCGCCGCTCTTACTTTTCTGCACAGCTTCCATCAAGCTGTCCTGCAAGGCCTTCGCTGAATCTCCACCACTTGTAGGGGCAGAAATATCAGTAATGGAGTTCTTAATTTCATTACCTGCGCCAAAAATTAATGAGCCATTGGAATTAGAAGCCCTGTTGGCCACACCTACAATGCTGTTGGCAACGCCAGAATACTCATTGGATGACGTAGCCGATTCAATACTGTTCAGTGAACCCGTAATAGTCGCACCAAAATTTTTTGATGCATCTGATGTATTATTTCCGCCTTTATAATTGCCAGAAGCAATAGAATAGGCCCCTGTAACGGTAGAAAATGCTCCTAAGTTAAAGCTATTTGTCCCTAAAGTCGTTTCAAAAACATTTTTGGCCTTTACATTTTCATCATCTTTGTTAGATGTATCAATCGTTACATCGCCTAACTTACCTTGATAATTATGAATTCCAATGGTTAAACCACCTGTACGAGCATATGAGTTCTGACCAATAGCAATTGATCCAGGAACTCTGGTTGGGTCATCGGGAATTTGTGCCACAGGAACCAATCCCCACCAATAGTCGGGATCATATTTAGGAGTATACGTAGTCTGCCCAAAACCAAACGCTTTTTCCTGTTGTCCTGCCATATTTTCAATGGACACATTATTCCCAATGGCAATGCTGCCACCCTGACTGGCATAATTATCAATGACAGCGCCACTGCCTACGATTACATCGCCGGTTGCACTGCTAGCTCCATTAGAATATTTAATCTCAGCCCCTTTGCCAATGGCTACATTTTCCGCTTTTGGTGCATTGCTATCAGTTCCAATCGCAACGCCATCGCCCTGTCCTGGCGTAGTATCTGCCGCCATCACCGGCGAATAGGTTAATCCACCAAAAGTCAGCAAACTGGCGACAACGGCAGCCAGGGCAACTTTACCTAAATACCCCCCCCGGTGAACATTCAAGCTTATGTGTTCGCTCTTACTGGACGATTTGTGTTGGCCTTTGGCCAATTCCGATACGACGACATAGCACCGTCTGGCTTTACTCCAGATGACCTTATACGTTCGATTCATAAAAAAACAGCCCCTTTCTTTGTATTATATGCATTTTATACAGCTAACAAACCAACATACTTGTAACAAAACTGTTATCTTATTATAGCATACAAAAACATAAAATGAAGCTGTATATAGCCATCTTAAAGTCATCGCCAAGTCATTGGCCTACACTTTATATTAACATTTTTAATGCATTTTAAATACAATTTATTGTAAAATCATTTACATAGTGAAACGAAATTTTTCTGCGATTTTTTTGTAAAATAGTAGGGGCCTGACGGCCAGGCGTAAAGTCGTTCATCGTAGGTCGTAGGTCGTTCATCGAAATTTGGGGCCAACGGTCCCGCAGGTCGCAGACCGCAGTTCGCAGGCCGCCTCGGAGTCAAATGCCGCTTTGCGGCAACATATTCAGAATAACGACATCGCCTCGAGTGACCCTTGGCTCGTGGAAAAGGCCGTAGCTCGTGGTTCGTGGTTCGTAAAAGCCTGCCATGATACTCGAATGGGCTGTGATGAAATCTCACAACAGTCTGCACAAGGCTCCCTTTATAGGGGAGCTGGCCGCCAAAGGCGGTCTGAGAGGTTAAAGGTCGGCCCCTACGAATGCCCCGATTGGGGCTATTTTTGCAGTCTGCTACCTGCGACCAGCGCGCTTCGTTTATTTCATGAATTTATCACGACATAGCCGCAGCTGAATCCGAAGAACGCAAAACGGCGCTGTCTTATACGACAACGCCGTCATAAATGATTACCCTCTTATTTCAAATGATATTCCCGCAGCAATTGTTCCTGGTATTCATCGTCCTGCAAGACGCGATTGACCTCTTCTTTCCTGCCTTCCTGTATCAGTTTTCAGAGCAATACACTGAGTGCTTTTCTTCCTGTTTTTTCACCACGCCGTTCAATACCTTCGCTCAAGTTACACATGGCTGCCCCTTTCTTCTCCAAACGCAATATCACTATTTTCTGCTGCGATTTTGCGAATCTGATTTTCTGTCAATTCTGTATAACGAACAATTTCATGAATAGGCTTATGATCTTTTAACATTTTAAGTGCCAAATCATGCTGCATTGCCTCACGGCCTTCTTTGATGCCTTCTTTTCGTTCTTCTTGCATTTTCATGGCATATGTCATATATCTCACCCTTTCTTCTTCTAATTTTTTCACTCTTTTAATTTCATTATCTATTTCTTGCACAAAAGCATCATTACTGAGAATCCCGTTAACATATTCCAAGAACCGTTTGACATCGGGTGCCACATCGTCAGCCGTTCCCACGGAACTAAGAAAAATCTTGGTCGCACCGTCCCGTAATTCTAAACTTGTATCCTCCAAGCACACATTGCGGAATGTATAGATATGGCGGCCTTTATCAAATGGCTCAAAGGGACAAATGAAAATAATATAACTGGGATTGAGTTCATCATAATCAGCCTCTTCTTCCAATAATCCCATATCAATCATGGACTGGTAATATCGAGTTCGTAAATAGAGCCCATCATCCGATGGTTTACGAACCTGCATTTCGATATCATACACAGTTCCCTTATCATCGGCTACGTAAACGTCGAGGCGGATTCCCTTGCCTTCATATTGGAATTTCATCGTCTTCTCATCGTCACTATAACGAATATCACGGATAGGAACATGCAGGATCTTTTCCAACATGCGTTTACAAATCGGCTTCCGCCGCATAACCAATTTGAACATGTAATCATCTTGAATCGTCAGGTCCTGCCAAGGTTTGATGGTATAACTCATGGTATCCGTTCTTTCTATATTATAACATGATACAAAAAATAACGAAAAATTTTATGATTCCATCATACACTACAAAACAGGGCCAAATAGAAATTCTAATCGTTTTTTAATCGAATTTCCGAATATTTAAGGAACCGTTAATGTTGGGGCCTATCGGCCGGGCGTAAAGTCGTTCATCGAATTTTGGGGCCGACGGCCCCGCAGGTCGCAGACCGCAGTTCGCAGGCCGCCTCGGAGTCAAATGCCGCCTTGCAGCAACATATTCAGAATAACGACATCGCCTCGAGTGACCCTCGGCTCGTAAAAAATGCCCCATCCGGGGACTGCGTTCTTTTCCTATCGTCTGTATACGATAACGAATGATACATGACCATAATCTCATCGAGATGGGGTTAACAATTGCCTAAAAAATCGCGGCCGGACGCACTGACGTGCGCCGGCCGAAAAGAGTCCTAACGAAAATAAAAAGACCTAACGGAATTTTTTTTTGCTTAAGAGCCTAACCACCTGCGGCCAGGGAACAAGGGTAAATAGCACGGCTACGCCGCCCTTGTTCCCTGGCCGCAGGCGGTTTCCTTGTAAGGCGCAAAAAAAAAGAAAACATGGAAGGAGGACCTCTCATGAAACAAAGAAACGTCATCTATGATTACAGCGCCTTACAAGACCTCATGACAAGCCGTTCACTGACGATTCCAGCATTGGCCAGAAGAATCTCCATCAGTCCTGAATCACTCGCCAAGAAACTGCGTTCCCAAAGTGACTTCACGCAGGATGAAATCCGAAAAATCGTATCTGTACTCCACATCCCGCCAGAAGAAATAGCCCGCTATTTCTTCACGGTTCTGCAAATTTAACACACATGCCAAAAAAGGCTGTCGCATGAAGACAGCCTTTTTTGAGCATTAAGTTTACAGTTTGTAGTAGCTCTCTTCTACAACCTTCATGCGATAGTCCCCTAAGCTGCACTTATTTTAATGAATCCGCTGCCATTTCTACCTTTTTGGCCTCTTTCAAGATCCGTATATTCTTGAACAGCCGGACAGGCAGGCAAATCCAGCCAATCAGCATAGCTATGAAGAATTTTACGAAAAAGTATAAGACCCAGCCGATGAGCGGCAATATCAAGAAAACATTCGGCGTAATCCGGGTCAGCATCTTCCAGCCCGGATAAACTCCGGCCATCATCCAAATGACTGCGATGGCGTTGAACAGCCCATTATATCCATGGAAAGCAAAGACAAGACCGATGATGGCGAAGACCGCTGTAATGGCAAATTCTTTGAATACCTCATGCTTCGTGGCCTGCCAGCGCTTCAAATTGCAATCAGTACAGACAGGGATGGTCCAAAGGTCCATACATTCCTGGCACAATCCCTTTCCACAATCCACACACGTCCCTACTGCATCCCGTTCCGGATGATTATAACATTTCATAGCAAATTCCTCCTTATTTTAAATCCCGTGCCAAGCATCGGTTATAGCGCGCCATCCCGATTTCAACGGATGTTCTTTCATTTCACTCTCTAAGACGAACCGCGTCAGTCCTAAGTTCGACAGCCCATACATAATACCTTGCGCATACGTCGTTTCTCCTAAATTAGGCCGGCCTTTCCAGTAAATGATGGCTTTGATGCGTTCCGAATGTTTATCGGCCAGAAAATGCAGGTGATGACCTTGGCGGTCATAATAGGTAAGGACCATATAGTGGAATTTCTGCTGGTCGCCATAGTTCGTCTTGTAATTACTCGTCCCCTGTACCCAGAACCCGGTATTCGGATCATGGCTGTACACGTCTTTCCGGTCAGCAGGATACGCCTGCCCATACACTTTGATGACCTTTTCCGCCTTGTCACCTACCTGGATGCCCTTATCGGTCATCGGACCGGGCTTCAAGAAAATCAACTGTGTCAGCGTCCCAGCAGGATAACTGTAAAAATCGCCTAAGAAGCCACCGCGGCTGATGGTGATGAACATGCTGTTATCGGTCTTGATGTACTGGTCATCCATCGAGCTTTGTCCATAGAAACGGTAGCCATTGGCATTGATGTAATCCCAAAGGGGTGTCGCATTGTCATAGTCGAACTGGTTCATGACACCGGCATCATCGACATAGGCAAAAGCCATAGGGCTGCACATCAGGCACAATAGAAATACACCTGTGGAAATCCATTTTTTCAGCATCTTTTTCCCTCCTATTGATTTGTTATCGAAACTATTTAGTCTTAAAAAAATACAGCGACAAATCGCGTACATCCAGACGTAAAATCTCTACACATCTACGGATTTCATCCTGCGTGAACTCAGTCCGCGAAGTCAGCTTAGAATACAGCGTAGAGCGGCTTATTTCCAACTGTCTTGCCAATTCTTCACGGGTAATGCCCATCTCTGCCATGCGGCCGTAGAGTTTAGAATAATCATACGTCATAGGGTCCTCCTTTTTTGATTTGAAATCTGTACTTTTCTTCACAAAAAAATAGTACTATAAAAACAGCCTATCGTCAAGGCTTTTTACACAAAATGTTGAGATTTCTAAACGTTTATTGTATACTTGTGGAAGAAAAAGGAGGTTACCCCATGGAAAATAATATTTTTGGAAAACGCCTGAAACAAGCCCTCGAATACCGTCAAATGCGCGCTGTAGACCTGGCCCGCAAAACCGGTCTGACCCGCGGTATCATCAGTTCCTACATAAATGGACGTTGGAAAGCAAAACAAACCAACGTCATGCTCATAGCCCGTGCCCTCCATGTCTCCGAATCCTGGCTCATGGGGTACGACGTGCGCATGGAACCGGACACGGATTCCCTGACCAGTACGCTCTCTCCTGACGAAACCCAGCTGTTATCCCTCTACCGTACCTTAGACGATGCCAATAAGAAGGCCGTCCTCGACTTCGTCCGCTTCAAAAATCTCGACAACGAAAAATAAATAAAAAAGGGCTTATCGCACATGCGACAAGCCCTTTTCCATAATAAGCCTCAGCCGAAGACTTCAAAGATGATGATGAACAAGGCCATCAGTCCCAGGCCCAATCCCAGGGAATAGGCACAGAGTTTCTTTTCGATGGGCTGCAAGGGGAAATATTCGTCTGCATCCCGTTCGAGCTGGCCCGTATGGGTCGCAGCGTCTGTCGGGGTTACGGTTTGGTTGTAGTAATATTCGTCAGCCGTCGATGCGGCAGAAGTGATTCGCGATGCCATAGCAATCAATCCTTTCTATGATGAAGTTATAATGTCGGCGGAACAATGCCGTGATAGAAGATGTAAGAAATGAACAGGCCGACCCAGATGATGAAGCCGACGAGGGCTACGGCATAGACGCCGATGACACGGCCCAGGCCGGATTTCCAGAGTTTGCGGACATTCGTGACCAGGCCGATAGAGAAGAAGCAGAGGCCAAAGAAGACGGCCCGCAGGAGGTTAGCCTGACCGGCGCCGGCTTTCGCAGCGTCGACGATGCCCGGCTGCAGCCAGCCAGCTGCAAAAATGACGACCAGGGCCAGGACGAAGCCGATGATGAATTTCGGGAAGCGTTCCCAGATTTCCCGTTTGGAAACCTTGCCAGCCCCGGATGCGACGGCTGCCCGCGGGTCATTGAGATGGTAAATGGACCAGACGATAGCCAAGATGAAGGACCAGACGCCGATGAAAACGTCGATGAAGACCTTGGACGTCGTCGCAGCCATGAGGATCCAGCCTTCCTGGTAATTGACGCCGAATTGCTGGAGCGCACTGTTGCGGATGAGCGTATCTGCGATTGCCCCGGATGCGACGGCACCGCCATCACTCTTGACGACCAGGCCCAGCCAGGACCCGGCGACCATCGGTTCACTGGGCAGAAAATAAGCGGCTGCAAAGGGCAGGATGAGCAATTCTACGGCAACGAAGACGATGATGACTGATGCCAGGATAGTCGGGATGATCTGGCGCGCCTTGATGGCACTGCCCGTAGCAATCGCTGCGGCGACACCGCAGATGGAAATGCCCGACGCCATGGGAGCTGCCCATTCCGGCGTGAATTTGAAGAATTTCCGGGCCACGAAATAGACGATAGGCCAATAAATCAGGTAGGCTTCGACGACGGCGCACATGCCGCGGACAATGACCGTACCGGCCAGCCCCAGGGCACTGATGGCCTGGATGCCGATATTCATGCCCAAAATGACGATGCCCGTCTTGATGTACCATTCCGGTTTGGCAGCATCAGATAAGAAACGCGTCACTTTCGGGAAAAAATTGCCGATGACCAGCCCGGCCAGCAGGGCAATGACAAAACCCAATTCGCCAAGGCTCAGGGACCAGCCGATATTAAAAGCTTCCCGCTTATTCGGCGTCGCTGCCAGATAAGCATAATTGCCGATGACCGTCGCCGCCATGGTAATCCAGTAAATCACGGTATAACCGGCGACGAATTTCTTGACCTTCGTCCCCATGAAATACGCGCCGATAGACGTTACGACCAGGGTAAATACATACGTCGCCACTAACGACCCGATACTGCCGAGCCAGGCAAACCCTTTCGACCCCGGCCCGACCGCCTTGGACGGGTCGATCCAGACACCGAACTTAGCAGCCCAGCCGAGCAAATCGACGTGCCAGATTTGTCCGGCACCGAGAACGACGATAAATAATCCGAGCCATACGGCCCACCAGTCTTCGCTTCGCAACAGGCCCGACCGGTTGACGGCCTGTGCAGATACTTCGTTACTCATACGAACACCCCTTTTACAAAATAAATAAAGACGTGCCGATGACAAAGCCATAAAAAAGCGCGCCATCAGCTACAGATGACGCGCAAAATCCCTTCCATTTCTCGCTCATCTGCCGGGAAAACTCCCGCTGGAGTTGGCACCTTCCGTCCCCACGGAGGTTGCCGCAGCATCATAGGGCCAGTCCCTCAACTGCTCTGGATGATTGATATTCATTCATCAAACATATAAAATGTTTACCCAAATAGTACACTATTAGGTATATTCTGTCAATACTTTCATTTGAAAATAAAGTATAACATGATTAGCAACGACGCGAAATCCGATTGAATTCTGGCTTCTTCTAAGATTACTGGACATCATTGCTCTCAGGGGGAATTTGTGAGATAATCGATTGAGAATATGTTTTTTATCGCTGTACTTCAATTTGCAAGGAGATTAATATGGAACCTGCTGTTTGTTCAACGAATCAGAACCCGTTCCCGGCCATGTTTGAAGACTTGCCATGCTGCTTTTACATCGTGCAGGCACAGGAACCTTTTTCACTGCTTTATGCCAATAGAGAAACGCTGCGGCTGTTCGACTGCCGGAATTTGGAGGAATTCCGGCATCATATCTGCAATGACGGCCGCAATGTAGTCGCCATCGATGACCAACCCCGATTCATTGAAGAATTTCAACGAGAAATGACGGAAAGAAAAGGTCATTTCGCCCATGTCCCAGCCCATTTATTCACGCGGGAAAACCGCATCCGCTATGCGGACATATCCGGCCGCAAGGTGGATACGGGAACCTGGGGAGAAGTAATTTACTGCACCCTCCAGGAAATTGACATTCCTCAGAAAGGGCAGCGGATAGACCGGGATATCCGAGACTATGTCACCCAGCATCTGGACGAAGCCCTGGAGAACCACTGGATTCAAGTGTACTATCAGCCAATCATTCGTACCTTGACTGGAAAACTATGCGGCATGGAATCCCTGGCCCGCTGGGTGGATCCACAAGTCGGCTTTCTGTCTCCGGCTTCCTTTGTCCCCATTCTGGAACAGGTCCGTCTCATCCATCGTCTGGACACGTATGTACTGGAAGAAGTCTGCCGGATGCTGCGTCAGCGGCTGGACGGGAATCTGCCCATTACGCCGATTTCTTTCAACCTGTCCAAGTATGATTTTGACAGTATGGATGTCTTCGCCGTCGTAGAAACTATCCGGAAAAAGTATAGCCTGCCCCGTGATTTCCTCCATATAGAGATCACAGAAAGCGTGCTGGCACAGAACGCCCAAGAAGTACACCAGACCATCGGCCGCTTGCGAAAAGAAGGCTATGAAGTCTGGCTGGATGACTTCGGCAGCGGTTATTCCTCATTGAATGTATTGAAGGACTACCGGCTAGACCTGATTAAGCTAGATATGGGCTTTCTCCGTAACTTTACGGAAGTATCCCGGAGCATTGTATCTTCTGTCATCATCATGGCCAAACGGCTGGGAATCAAGACCTTGGTAGAAGGGGTTGAAACCAAAGAACAGGCCGATTATCTGGCTTCTATTGGCTGTGGCCGTCAGCAGGGCTACTATTATGGCAAACCACAGCCTTTGGCCGGCGTCTTAGCCCATATGGAAGCAGAAGGCCGTACTACAGAACCCCGGAAATGGTTCCATTTCTACGATATGGCCAGTATGTCCATCCACCAGACGGACCGGACCAGTGCCCTTTACGATATGGACGAAACAGGGCATATTCACTTTATCTATACAAACCAGGCCTATCGGGAAGAAATCCGGAAAATGGGCTACAGTCTCGAGACCATCGAAAAGAACATAAATCAGCCGAAAAAGCCGGAAGCTGTCCGTACTTTCCGCACTTATATCGAATTGTCCCGGAAAAGCCACCAGCTAGAAACATACTATTATATCGACGGTGGAGACTATATAAGTGTCCGTGTCCGGGTAATCTGTGAAATGAACCGCCATCTACTGATTCATACGGAGTTCCAGAACATTTCCCAAAGCAATTCCCGTCTCCAGCAGAACAAACTAGACGTAAATCTCCGATATTTATACGATCTATTTGAAGATGTATACCTGGTATCCCCTCAGGAAGATACGATAGAACATCTTTACGCCAACAATAACAGCAGCCATTCTCTATTCCAGGGAAAGTCCCAGGGCCTTCAGGAAACACTCCAGCAATTTACCCAGCAGCGGGTCTACGAAGAAGACCGGGCCAACTACCTGGCCTTTGCCGACCTGGACACCCTAAATCAGCGAATCAGCCAGAACCCTTCAGGAAGTATTTCCTGCTTTTTCCGTTCCCAAGATAACCATGGCAACTACAAATGGCGGGAATGCATGGCCGTACCGTTGTACAACGTCCAGCATCCTCTTTTGCTGGTAGCAACCCGGACAATCGACAACCCGGTAACGGTAACGGCCGTTTCCCGCGGGACTGCCGATTCTCTCCCGGCCCTGCTGTGGGCCAATTTCAAAAAAAATACCCGCCTCAATTATTTCTGGAAAGACAAGGAGCGCCGCTTCTTGGGAGCCAGCCAGTCATTTCTCCGTCACTACGGCTTCCAGTCAGAAAAAGAAATCATTGGCAAAACCGATGAGGACATGAACTGGCATATAGATAATGGCCCTTACCGAAATGATGAATTGGATGTGCTGCACCAGGGAAAGACAATCGAAAATGCGTCAGGCGAATGTATTGTAAAAGGTATCCTCCACCACATTACCTGCTACAAATGGCCTATTTACCAGGATGGCCAGATTATCGGCTTGATGGGGGTTTTCTTTGATGCCGATCAACTCTATCACGAACTCCGCAAAAAACTGTCTGATCCTTTTACCGACCCCATTTCTGGCCTGCAAAACCGTCAAGGCTTCCTGAACGATTTAATCACCTGTCAGGAAACATGGGATATAGATCAGCAGCCTTATTGCCTAATCATGCTGGAAAGCCGTTTTGACGAATACATGAAAAAATCCTATGAACTACCGCTCCTGCGCAAACTGATCCGTCAAGAAAGCCAGATTATCCAGGAAATGGCCGGAACCAATTCTACCATCTCCCGGGTCTTCAATTCCACCTTTACCATCCTGCGCCGGGAAAAGACCCCAGAAGAATCAGAAGCCCTGGCCCGGAAAATCCAGCGCCGCCTCCAGGACATCCACCAAGTAGACGGCAGCCCGGTCACCATCACCTTCCACTGGAGCATCGTCCATTCCACGGATTCCCTGCTAAGAAAAGATTCTAGCAAAAAAGTCCGCCGCTTCTACCGCCTGGCGATGAAACGATTGAGAAACGGAGATAGATAAGCCGGTGAATGGTGATTCCATTCATCGCCTGGCTGCGGTTCCGTAGGGGCCGTCCTGATAGGAGCCCTCTGAAAAATCAACTATTTACATTATACTATATTCATTCTCTAGCAGGATTGAGAATAATGCCACTTTCCAGCTTAATCCGCTTCTGGCCCGAAATCCCAAAAACCGGTCCCCGTTTCTGGGTCATATTTCCGCCGAATCCGTCCTCCTATAACGGGGCGCAATTCGATTTCTGCCGTGTACAGTACCTCTATCGATTTGATGTGCCCTGCCGCAACGTGATGTTCCCCATCCTGTTTATAAGAAAAAGCAGCGTGAGTGTGATGGAAATAAGTTCCATCATCATCGCTGACGATATTCCCTGTCAGCGAAACCAGCTCCAGCATCCCCTTCAGCTCTTGGACTTCAAAACTGCCCGTTTCTGGGATGAACGTCTGTATTTCTGCCGAACGGCACCCGCCGATGCCCGAAAAAATGGCCGATGCAATCTGTTCTTTCTGACAAATTCCCAGAATCGTGCTGATGATTTCATCCCCCTTATCCATCCGGATATAATAAGTTTCACCAAATTTGCGATAATCCATATGTCATGCCTCCTGTAACATCATAACCTACTGCCACTGTAAGACCGGCACCAGAAAAGAGACTTGTTAGTTCGTTTGTAGAGTACCCTCTCTATTGATCCATATAGGCTGTAATCGAAACGATTTTACCATTCTCCACGCCAAAGCTCAATTCACACATTCCCGAAGGATGAACGAAATATTTAGTGTATATCCCGGCCGTAAACCATCGAGTTCGACAGCATCATTAGGAACCAATGAATACAATTTTCCATCTTCAAGATTCCGGTTCAGATAATGCGACGGCGCATATCCGGGCAGATTTTGTTCACGGTTATCGAAAGGCATGCCAAATGCTGCCATTCCATCGTCCGTGACAGCAGTCGTAAGCTTACCGCCTTTAGCAACAAAGCCCCCAGAATCTCACCCCTATAAGTAATTCCTTCATAATAACTCCCTCCCCGTTTCACAAGCGCTTACAATTTTCCAAGAGTCTTCAACGCATAAAAACCGCAACTAGCCAATTGTTCCATGTGAGATTGTTGTTGCAAGCCGAATTCCCATTGATGCCACTGGTCTTCGCTTTCAAGTTTCCAAAAACCTAAGTCCGAATGAGGCCTATTGTCATAAACAAAAGTATACGCCGTGCCGTCATCATCAATAACGTTGATTGCCGAACGGCTATAGGATTGAACCATCCCAAGATTAACAGCAGAGCTTTCATCTGCATAAAAGGCAAACACTGTATTTCCTATCAATAAAGTTCCAGTAAGTAGCAGCATACTTACAATTCGTTTCATCATATGCCTCATCCTCCTTAAAAAGACTTACCTCTCAATCTCAATATATTCTATATAGATTCTACAAAAAACTTATAAAATCCTGCAAAGGAAGTTTATAAATCCAGAATTAATGACACGTCATGTGATTCGTGGTTCGTAAAGACTTACCATTATATCAGAATAGGCTATGTTTGAATCTCACAGCGGGCCGCCCATGAAGAACCCCTCCACCACTTCGTGGTCCCCCTCTAACAAAACTCTCCGTTTTGGCAACCAGCTTGCATCTCCCTACGGTCGATTCCTGCTGGACCAAAAAGGGTCTTAATAGAGGATGCAAGTTCCCTACGCACAAGGCCGTTGGCCATGTATATTTTTACATTGCAAATCTACTCGGCTTTTGTAACCATTTTTATTTCATAAGTATAAAAATGCACATTTTTTGTTCGAGAAATTTGGCAAAAATAGGCCCTAAAGAAAGTTTTTTTTAATTTTTTGGTACAATTTTGGTACACTTCATCTCTGAAAAATCGCCTCATCAGAACACAGCCAAAAACAAAATAAAAATTCAGACAGCTTGCCCCTTAGCCATCAATACTTTACGATTGACATAAGTGAAATATCCTTGCCTGTTCCTCGTTTAAAACTAGAACTTCTGCTTTCCATATTTTCAATAGAGCGTGTAATCGTTTCTGTAAAGCCTCTTGTACTGAATTGCACCATTCTTTCTGATGATTTTTGATGATTAAGATGAATTGGATTTTAGGTTGAGAATATAAATGTCTTTGAAGCTCTTTCCCTAATACAATACTGCCACTCACACTTTGTACCTCACTATGAATGGCACTACAAATCAACAAGGAATCAAGAAATTTTTTTGGCAATTTCATCAATGAACTGGTTGAAAGCCATCCCTTCGTGACTTTTAGGGTTCGGTGCAGATGTTTTAGCCTCGATAAACAGAATATATACGCCTCGCCTTAGTGCTTTGAGTGTAAGACATTCTACGACAGAAATCCCCTTACCTCTCAACGATGCATACAGCTCACTTTTCTCTATGTAAAAGGATTTGTCTTCCTCAAAAGAAAATTTCATGCCAGATTCTTCAAAAGTAAGCATACCTATCCTCCCAACGACCAATCCACTTCTTGCTGGTATAATCGGATGGATTCATCAATAATAGAATTATCGGGCATCCCGTCTTCCATATCGTCATAAGATGGCTTTCCATCGGCTGTTAAAGACAATACCGGAATGGACAGGCTATGCATTTTAGCTAAAAGATACAATTTTTTTACGACGAAATATGAATGAGTCGCAATAAAGAACTGAATACCCGCTTGAGACAATTCAAAAATCATATCTAAATAATCAGAAATGGCCTTCGGGTGAAGTGCCGATTCCAGTTCATCAATAAAGATAACTGCGTGGTTATCCAAATAACGATTAGAAAGCAATCGATTGAAAATAGCAATTTTTTTTACCCCTTCTGAGGTCATCCCAATCGTAAAGCGCGCATTTCCTCGTTTATAGTACCATTCATTCTTTTGATCATCGTATTCTATTTTCCCTTTGATGACCTGTTCCATTTTTTTCCGTCCATCAGCAAAAGCATCAAAATTTCGCCCCCGCTGTGGAGCAATTTGCAGGGCCTTAACTAAATCGAGGTACGTGTCGTCAAATCCAAAGAGCGAATCTTGATCTCGCGATTTCAAGATGATGTTAAATAGCGATAAGACCTCCTTAGCAGGAATAAAAACAGATTTATTCTGACGCGGTGTATCAAAGGTATTTTTAATTTTGCCGATTTTCATATTTGTATCTTTTCCGAAAGTAAAACAAAACTCGGCCGAGTCCTCAACCATAGAAAAATTCAACGCATTTTTCCCTTTCTCAACCAAGTCTCCCAGAGCTTCTACTTGAAAAGTCCAGTACAATTTTTCGGCTAAAATATCTGCCAATTCACGCTTATCATTCCCTTTACCATACTGCTCCAAAGTGCGTAAAGCAGCATATAGCGCTTTCAATAAAATCGTCTTACCACTACTATTTTCACCAATAATTAAATTTATATTCTGCAATGATGTCCATTGCAAATTTTCATGCTGACAAAAATTTTCCAGCTGTATCTTCTGAAGCACTGGCCTCGCCTCTTTCTTGATAACTTTAGTACCATCATACCGAATTCCAAGAAATAATACAATGCCGCTTTCCAGCTTAATCCGTTTCTGACCCGAAATCTCAAAAGCCAGTTTCTGTTTCCGGGTCATATTTCCGCCGAATCCCTTCTCCTATAACGGAGCGCAGTTTGATTTCTGCCGCGTACAGTGCCTCTATCGACGTTCTACTGAATTCGCTAACCTAAAATGGCTTAATTATTGTATTTCTGATTCATCCATTTCGTAAAATTTGGAATCGTTTTGAATTTCCTATTTATATTATCCCTGTCAGCATGAGCTGGCTCCCATCTTCGACACCACCAACGTGTAACACTTGTAACAGACTTTTTTGACATAGGAAGAGGGCAGGATAAGAATAAGGATTTACGAAGAACAGCACAGCGGTATTTTGATGAATTTAAAAGATGGGCAAGAATCCAAAATACGTTGGTAGTATATACGGATTCTGACAGCGCAGAAATCATCAAAGGAATAAGGGCAGAATACGGATTGGGAGAGAAAACGATTATTATACAGATTGATAATTTGTTTGAACTTGTACCAGGTCTTTTGCCAAAGCTGGAAAAAATATCTCACAATAAAGATTTCCTGAACTTCAGATATCTTCCGGAAGCATCTTCCAATAATCCAAAATATGATTATCTGTGGATGATGAAGTACTATTTCATGAATGATGCTTATGAAAGAGGATTATTATCTGAAAATGTTGTATGGATGGACTTTGGATTCGACCATGGTGGAATTACTTACAGTGATGCGGAGGACTATAATTTTCTGTGGGAATATGATTTTAAGAATAAGATACACATTTCCTGTTTACATGATCCTGATTCAGTAATTGGTATGCAGAGTCTGCAGTTTCAGGATGACTGCGTGATGGGATGTATGTATGGGTTATCAAGAGAGTTGGTGCCGATATTCTGGCATTTGGTAGAAGATGCGATGAATGCACTTCTTATGTTGGATTGTATGGATGATGACCAGCAGCTTGTGCTTATGGCATATAAGGCAAGACCGGAAATATTTGAGGTTCATGTTACAGATTGGCAGATGATCATGAAAGAGATGGGGGCAACACACATGAAAGTCAGAGAAAAGCTCCCAATGCAGGCACAGGCAGAGAATCCATATAAAAAAATGTTGAGAATCGCAGTTCGCAAGATTGTACCGAATATGCAGCAGCTCAAAGCACAGGCGGCGAAGATCCCGCCCAAGATCCGCGTGTATTC